>Ga0116183_1001929_pt1 | contig 22843 bp, 21 predicted proteins | sample AD_UKC078_MetaG_FD_89753 | JGI IMG/M metagenome (GOLD analysis project Ga0116183, IMG submission 89753) | Active sludge microbial communities of municipal wastewater-treating anaerobic digesters from USA - AD_UKC078_MetaG | ecosystem: Engineered > Bioreactor > Anaerobic > Digestate | place: USA... | reverse complement strand
CTTGAGTGCAGCGGCACTGCTGGCCAGGTCGGCGTAGAGCGCCACGTCGAGCTTCAGCGATCCGAGGTCGGCGGCCTGCGTGTACAGCGCAAAGTCTTCCGGCGTGGCGCGGGCCTCGACGGCGGTGGTGTAACCGTTCTTCAGGTACAGGCTCTGGCCCTGCTGGATCATCGCCTGGCGATCGTCCTTGCCGAGCTGGGGCAGGGCGCCGATCAAGGCTGCGGCAGCCGAGCCTTCGAGCAGCCCGTCCGGCTCCTTCGAGCCCGGCCAGCGGCTGATGCGGCCGCCCGGCGGGTCGATGCTGTCGCGGTTGATGCCGGCCAGTTCCAGCGCCTTGCCGTTGGCCACCAGTTGGCGGCCCGACTGGTGAATGATGATCACCGGCTTGTCGCGATACACCGAATCCAGATCGTTGCGGCTCGGCGCGCGCTGCTCGCGCAGGCGGGTGTCGTCGTAGCCAACGCCGATGATCCAGCCGAAACGCTGGGCCAGCTCGCCCTTCGACCAATCGCGCAACTGGCGCAGCAGGCCATTGGTGTCGGTCACCGGCCCGAGCGGCGGCGATTGCAACTGGGCCGCCACCGAAAACAGGCCGAGGCGCGACATCTGCCCCCACGCGTCGATGAAGCCCGGCACCAGCGTCTTGCCGGCCAGATCGACCACCTCGGTGCCCTCGCTCTTCCAGCGCGCCAGAATGTCCCTGGTCTTGCCCACGGCGAGGATCTTGCTGCCCTTGATCGCCACCGCCTGCGCGCTCGGGCGCTTGTCGTCCAGAGTGATCACGTCGCCGTTGGTGAAGATGATGTCGGACAGCGGGGGCGGCGGCGGCGGCACAACCGGTGCATTCGGATCGACGGGCTGCGTAACGGGCACGGCCGGGGTGGCTGGCGTTGCCGCCAGCGGGGTGGCTGCCGGCTTGACTGCCGGGGCCGGGCTGGGCGCGGCGGGTTTGACGGCGCTCGGCACCGCGACGGACTTGGTGGCGGGAGCTGCTGTCTGGGCAAAAAGGGCCGGCGCGGCAAAGGCCAGGCTGGTAGCCAGCGCGAGCTGGCTGACGGCAAAAGCAGATTTCATGGGAATGCTCCGAAAACGGTCTGGCCGGCAGCCGCAAAGGCACCCGGCGAACCTGTTGAGCATAGCACCGCAAATCGCCTGCTCCCGTGACGGGGTTGGTGCCTGGGGTGAGCGGGGGGATTTCACCCCATCACCGTCACCACCACCCGCCGCACATGTCCGCTGCTGCGGTGCTCCCACAGAAAGATCCCCTGCCAGGTGCCCAGCAGCAAGCGCCCGCCCCCCACCGGAATGGTCAGGCTGACGTCCGACAGCACACTCCGCGCATGCGCCGCCATGTCGTCATCGCCTTCCAGATCGTGCCGGTAAGCCGGATCGCCGTCCGGCACCAGACGCCCGAAGATCGTCTCCAGATCGCGCCGCACGTCGGGGTCGGCGTTTTCGGTAATGGCGAGAGAGCAGCTGGTGTGCTGAACGAAAACGTGGGCGAGGCCGGTGTGGATGCCCGATTGAGCGACGACTTTGGCGACATCGGCGGTGATGTTCAGCGTTGCACGTGCGCGGGTGGTGAAGGTGAGGAGGTGCTGGTGGGGCATGGGGCGGATCTTGTATTCAATGGGGGTGGCGGGTTGCGGGTGGCATGGGGTAAGGTAAGCCAAATTGAAACAATCAAAGGGGGCGCCTTGCGAGTCTATCTGTCTTCGACGCTGAGTGATCTCGAGCCCGAAAGGACGACAATCAAGAAGGCGCTGTCGGGCGAGTGCATCGTTATCGAGAGTTACGAAGCGGATCCGCGCCCTCTTTGGCAAAGCTGCGTTGCCGACGTCGAGTCGTGTGAGCTCTACATCTGCGTTGTGGGGTTGCGCTACGGGTTTATCCCGCCGGGCCAGCCCAAATCCATCACTGAACTCGAGTTTGATGCGGCAGTTGGCACCGGGATTCCGTGTCTCGTCTTCATGAAGACGTCGTCCAGCATCACCGTTGATAAATCGGACGGCGGAACCGGCGAGCATCCCCAAAAACTGATCCTTGATTTTCGTGCACGAGTCTCGTCCGGGGGCGACGGATTTTCTCGCCCGGCCAATTTTTCGACCCTTTCCGAGCTCACCGAGCGCGTGCTCAAAGCGCTTCTTCGCTTGCGTGCCCAGCCCGATCCCAGGCTTGTCTCTACCGATGGAAACATGGCTGCTGCAGGTGTTGTCCGTCTCGCGACGCCACCTGTTTCGCCCGCTGCTGTGCGACCCGATTCGTCAGCATCACTATCAGGCCAAACAGAACTACAGGGGATGCTTTGGCGCTTCCTGAACGAGCACTGGCCCGGGGTGCTGCCGGTAGGCGCGGGCGGGATCGCCTGCTGCCGACAGCTCCCCGGGTTGCCGACTTACATTTCTGTTGATACCGATGAGCCGCACGATCGCCGAGCCCCTTGCCGACCTCACTTACCCCCCGGAAGCCCAGCGCTGGCCACCGGTGTTTCCACCGGTGTGCGCCTGCGCCTGGGGCGACGATGCCTACGGGTTGTGGATCGACGTGCAGATCGGTGGCCCGGTGCAGCGCTTCCGCTGGATCGAGCCGGGAGAGTTTGTGATGGGCTCGTCGGAGGACGAGGCGGAACGCACAGATGATGAAGGCCCGCAGCACGTGGTGCGGCTGACCGAAGGCTACTGGCTGGCGGATACGGCGTGTTCGCAGGCCCTGTGGCAGGCGGTGATGGGTGGCAACCGGAGCGACTTCAAGGACGACCCGCAGAGCCCGGTGGAAAACGTGAGCTGGGACGACGTGCAGGACTTTCTGAGAAAGGTGGGCGAGCTGCTGCCGGGGGTGAGTGCGGCCTTGCCGACGGAGGCGGAGTGGGAATATGCGTGCCGTGCGGGCACGCAGGAGGCGTTTAGTTTTGGAGAGTCGATCACGCCGGAGCAAGCCAATTACGACGGTCGTAAGGCTTACGCAGGTGGCGCGACGGGCGAGTACCGGGGGAGAACCGTTCCGGTCAAGACCTTCGCAGCGAACCCGTGGGGCCTGTACCAGATGCATGGCAACGTCTGGGAGTGGTGTGCCGACGGCCAGCGGACTTACGACGGGGCGCTGCAGACCGACCCGCGTGGCCCGGAGGGCGGCGCCCCGCGCGCGCTGCGCGGCGGGTCGTGGAGCATCGAGCCCGGGAGGCTCCGCTCTGCCTACCGCTACGACATCGAGCGCGGCAGGCGCAGCAGCTTCGTGGGGTTTCGTTTTTCCCTGAGGTCCACAAGCCCGGAGGGGGGCGCGGAGGGCCTGCCGGAGGCCACATTCACGCGGGACGCGTGACCGCGGAGCGGCAGTTCTTGGCCCCGGAGGGGCCCACCGTGCGGTGAATCGCTATCTGCCCGAGTATGGCGGGGTGCTGGGGCCTTTTTGATCCGGTGTTATTTCCAGGCCAGATCCAGCTTGCGTCCGCTGCTGGCGCAGTCCCGTAAGTAGAGGTTGATCAGGCTCTGGTAGGGAATCCCCGTCTCTTCGGCCATGGTCTTGAAGTAGGCAATGGCGTCCTCGTCGAGCCGGATGGTCACCGATTTCTTTAGTTGGGTGGCGTAGGGGTTCGGGCGGGCCGTGCTGAAGTCGTATTCGTCGCGCATTGGGGGTGCCTCTCAGGGGTAGAAGAGTGTTTCGTTCCGGGTGGCCTTGCGGGCTGAAATGATGCGGATGATCCCGTCTTGACTGCGGTAGCAATGGGCGACGATGAGCAGCCTCAACTGGCTGCTCAGGCCGAGGATCAGAAAACGCTCTTCGCTCGAGGAGTGATCGGGATCGTCGATGAGCCGGGCGCGTTCGTCGAAAAAGACGGTTCGTGCTTCTGCAAAGCTGACGCCATGCTTCTTTTCGTTGATCGCCGCCTTGTTTCCATCCCACTCGAAGTTCAGCTCGCTCATGCGTTTAGTGTAGTTACGTTGTATTTACGTATCAAGCCGAATTTACAGCCCTCGCGCCCATGCCGGCCGCAGGTGCGCATTGGCCGGCGCGGCGATGGCGCTGCGCACCTGTTCCAGCAATTTGTCCTTGTCGGCGCCGAGGGTGCCTTTCAAGACCAGCCAGTTGCTGGCGTGGTCCGATCTGAATACTGTGCGGCGCAGGTCGAGTTGCGACAGGAAGCGTTCCATCTCGCGGAACAGGCCTTGCTGGTCGAGGGGCTCCCATTCGGGAAAGCCGGCGCGAAAGCGCGCCTCTCCACCGGGGAAGCTGACCACCAGCGTGGACAGGAATTCCGGCTGGGTGGCGTTGGCGAGGCGGGCCGAGTTGTCGGCGTGTTGCTTGCTCATCACCTGACCCCCGAGGCCGTTGAGGATCATCACCGAGCGGGTGATGCCGGCTTCGCCGAGCTTGTCGAGGGCGTCTCGGGTGGTGTCGAAGGTTTCGCCCTTGTTCACTTTGGCGAGGACTTCGTCGTCGCCGGATTCGGCGCCGAGGTAAACCATGCGCAGGCCGGCGGCGCGCAGGCTGGCAAGCTCGGCGACAGTCTTCTTCTTGAGGTTGCGGGCCAGGCAGTAGCTGGAGACGCGATGCACGGCGGGCAGGTGTGCTTTGATGGCCTCGAGGATGGCGAGCAGGCGGCGGGTGGGCAGCACCAGCGCGTCGCCGTCGGCCAGGAACACGCGCCGGATCTGCTCGCCGTAGCGGGCGCCGGTGTGGCGGATGCTGTCGATGACTTCGTCTTCGCTCCGGGCGCGGAAGGCTTTTTGCGGGGCGGTGTACATCTCGCAAAAGGTGCAGTTGTTCCACGAGCAGCCGTCGGTGACCGGCAGGATCAGCGAATCGGCCTCGGAGGGCGGGCGGAAGACGGGTTCGACGTAGCGGATCGGGAAGGTGCTCATGGCAGGCCGGAGGTGCGGAAATCGAAGTTGAAAGGCTACCATCGGGGCCAGGCAATCAGGGCGGGCTTATGAGGGAATGAGAAATGGGTGAGGCGGGTTCTTCGTGTTCGGGCGGCTGCAGTTGCGGTGCGCCCAAGGAGCAGGCGCCGGTGCTGCTGGCCGGCGAGGCGCGTTTTGTGTCGCGCTTTCGGGTGGTCGACATGGATTGTCCGGCCGAGGAGGCGCTGGTGCGCATGGCGCTGGAGGGGCAGGCCCACGGGCTGGAGTTTGATTTGCCGGCCCGCGCTGTGAGCGTGTGGCACGCGGCGCCGGTGGATGAGATCGCGTCGCGCATTGCCCGTCTGGGCATGGGGTGCGAGCGTCTGGCCAGCGGCCCGGCCGAGGGGGCGCCGGTGGCAAGGCTTGCCGACCCGGTGGCGGAGCGGCGCGCCTTGACATGGTTGCTGGCGATCAACGCGGCGATGTTCGTCATCGAGGGGCTGGCCGGCTGGTGGGCGGAGTCGTCGGGTTTGCTGGCGGATGGCCTGGACATGTTTGCCGACGCGGCGGTGTATGCGGTGGCGCTGTACGCCGTGGGGCGCGGCGCGGCCCTGCAACTGAAGGCGGCGCGCTTTGCCGGCTGGCTGCAGTTGTTGCTCGGGCTGGGTTTGTTCGGGCAGGTGGCCGAGCATGTGATGCATGGCTCGACCACGGTGGCCTCGGCGATGATGGGGGTGTCGGTGCTGGCGCTCGTCGCCAACGTGAGCTGCATGTGGTTGATTGCCGGGCACCGCGACGGCGGCGCGCACATGAAGGCGAGCTACATCTTTACCGCCAACGACGCGCTGGCCAATGTCGGGGTGATTGTTGCCGGCGGCCTGGTCGCATGGCTCGGCAGTCCGTGGCCGGACTGGGTGGTGGGCAGCATCATCGGTGCGATGGTGGTGGCCGGAGCGGTAAGGATATTGCGGCTGCGCTGAGCTACGGAGTGCGTCCGGGCTTCCACAAGGGCCACAAGGCGATGAGGCCGAATACCGGGCCGGGCAGCAGGATCCACGCGACCTGTTCGTGGATGTCCGGCCACACTCGGGTGGTGAGGGCGATGGAGCCCATGGTGATGGCGAAGCCGATGGCGTTCTGGAAGGCCAGCGCGCTGCCGACGATTTCCGGTGGGCAGGCGCGGGCCGACATGGCCGAGAAGTGCGGCGAGTCGGCGACCACGCTGGCGCCCCACACCAGCATCAGTGCGGCAAGCAGCCATTCCGGCGCGCCTTTTAGAAACGGATACAGTGCGCAGCAGCTTGCCGAGATGGCCAGCGCCACGGCGGCGACGCGGGCGCTGCCGGCCTTGCGGCTGACGTAGCCGCCGAGCACGCAGCCCAAAGCACCGATGCCGATCACCGCGAAGGCCGGCCCCGACACCGGCCCCGGGCGGGCTGCGCCGACCAGCAGCGGGACCAGTGTCCAGAAAGCGTAGAGCTCCCATTGATGGCCGAAGTAGCCGAGGGCCGAGGCCCGGAAGCGCGGTTCGGCCAGCGCGTAGAGCACGCGGCCGAGGCGCAGCGGTGGTGCACCGGCCTTGCGGACGAGGTGCGGGCCGTCGCCCAGGCTGCTGATCAGCCCGGCCGCCAGCACAGCCAGCGCGGACGACACCAGCACGGTGGCCTGCCAGCCCCAGCCGGCATCGAGAAAGCGCACCCCGTGGGGCAGTGCGGTGCCGAGGGTGAGCATGCCGACCAGCCAGGCCAGCGCGTGGCCGGCCTGCTCAGGCACCCAGCTGACGACCAGCTTCATGCCCAGCGGATACACCCCGGCCAGCGCCAGCCCGACGGCAAAGCGAAAGGCCAGTGCGCTGCCCATGCCATCGGCGAGCAGTGCAAAGCCGGCATTGGCCGCAGCGCCGAGCAGTGCACAGATGGCAAAGATGCGGCTGGCCGGAAAACGGTCGGCGAGGCCACTGAGGGAGAACGTGAGCGTGCCGACGATGAAGCCGAGCTGCACGGCATTGGTGAGCTGCCCGAGATCGGCCGGCAACAGGCCCCAGGCGCGCATCAGATCGTCGCCGGCACTGTTGGCCGAGAACCACAGCGAGGTGCCGAAGAGCTGGGCGACGACGATCAGCGGCAGGGCTGGCAGACGCATGGCGGGTGCGTTCAGCGGCTGACGCTGCTGCCCATGGCTTCGCCCATGCGGATCGCCCGTGCGGGCGCCCACTCGGGGGTGAAGCCGAGGCGCTTTTTGGGGAAGAGCATGACGACGGTGGAGCCGAGCAGGAAGCGGCCCATCTCGTCGCCTTTCTTGAGCGTGACCTGGCCGGCGGCGTAGTCCCATTCCTTGATCTTGCCGGGTCGCGGCGGGTTGATCTGGCCGTGCCACACGGTGGCCATGCTGCCGACGATGGTGGCGCCGACCAGGGTGAGCACGAAGGGGCCGAACTCGTCGTTCTCGAAGACGCACACCACGCGCTCGTTGCGGGCAAACAGGCCGGGCACGCCGCGGGCGGTGGTCGGGTTGACCGAGAACAGCGCGCCGGGGACGTAGATCATCCGGGTCAGGCGCCCGTCGCAGGGCATGTGGATGCGGTGGTAGTCGCGCGGGCTGAGGTAAAGGGTGGCGAATTCGCCGTCCTGGAACTGGATGGCCAGGTCGCGGTCGCCGCCGACCAGCGCGTGGGTGGAGTAGCTGTGGCCCTTGGCCTGGAAAATCTGGTCGCGGTGAATGCGGCCGAACTGGCTGATGGCGCCGTCCACCGGGCAGATGAAGTCGGCCTGGGCCAGCGGGCGGGCGCCAGCCTTGAGCGGGCGCGTGAAAAAGTCGTTGAAGCTGGCGTAGCTGGCGATGTCCGGGTTGGCCGCCTCGGCCATGTTCACTCCGTAGCGGCCGACGAACCAGCGGATCACGCGGGTGGTGAGTCCGCCGGCCTTGGCACTGGCCAGCTTGCCGGCCAGTACGGTGAGCGCCTGCTTGGGAATGAGGTATTGGGGAAGAACGGCAAGGCGGTCGGACACGGGGCAATCCTGGCAGGGGCGGAAGCGCCGATTATAGCCGGCTGCCCTTACTTCGTCGGAAAGCCGGCCTCCTCGATGGCCGAGCGGATGTCGCCTTCGGACACCATGGAGGTGTGCTCGATGCTGGCTTCGCCGGTTTCGATGGAGAGTTCCACGTGGCCGATGCAGGGCAGGTCCTGGATGGCGTTCATGACAGTGCGCAGGCAGTCGTCGGACTGCATGCCGGTGATGACGAGGGTGGTGGTGGGCATGGGGGCTCCTGCTTGGTCAGCTTGCTGTAGTGGTGATGGGAAAGGCCCGGTCGTAGGCCAGGTTGAAGAAAAACGCATATGCAACATAAAACAGGGCGAGGCCGATGTCGGCGATGAGGGCGGCCATCCAGCCCATGCCGGTCCATGCCATCACCACCGGCAGCCCCAGCACCAGAATGCCGCCTTCGAAACCAAGCGCATGGGCGACACGCATCGGCCACGGGCGCTGGTCGGCCTGACGGCCGGTGAGGCGGCCTTCGATCCAGTCGAAGCCGGTGTTGTAGGCGGCGTTCCAGAGGGTGGCAATGAGTGCCAGCACAAACATCAGGCCGAGGGCATCCATGAAGGGGACGTCGGACAACCACACGAAGGGTGGGGTGCTGAGCACGAGGCCGCCGATCTCGAAGAGGGCAACCTGACGGGCGCGATCGCGCAGCGTGCGCTGGACTGGGGTGGAAATGGACATGAAGATGAGGCGGTGGAGGCCCTGCAGTTTAACGTGCCGGGCGAGACCCGTTAAACTGCAGGGCCGAATTCATTTTTTCCGTCGATGTCAGCTTCGTTTGTCCATGCTCTCGTCTGTCATCCCGCCACGCCGGACTCCCGCGTGCGGGCGATCAGCGTGTCGGTGCAGCGCGAGGCCGACGGCGGGTTGTCGCTGATCTACCGGCTTGACGGCGATCCGTCCGCGCTGCGCATTCCCGACGGTGCGACGGCCCTGCCGCCGGAGCGCCTGTGGGCGTATACCTGCTTTGAACTGTTTGTGGCGACAGATGGCCAGTTGCCCTACCGCGAGTTCAACTTCTCGCCCGGCGGGCAGTGGATACGCTTCGATTTCGGCGACTACCGCCAGCGCATTGCGTCGCCGCCGGGGCCTGCACCGCAGCTTGCGCTGCGCCAGCCGTCCCGCTGCCTCGAGCTGTCGGTGCGCCTGCCAGCCGAACACCTGCCGGAAGGCGATCTGTGCCTTGGCCTGACCGCTGTCGTCGAGCACGCCGACGGCAGCCATCGTTACTGGGCCCTGCGCCATCCGTCCGGCCAACCCGATTTTCACCACCGCGAGGGTTTTGCCCTTGCCCTGAAAGTACCCAAGACATGATTCAGTTCGGCCTTGATCGCCTGCTTGCCGACCCTGCCCTGCGCCGCCCGCTGGCGGGCAGACGGGTCGCCCTTCTCGCCCATCCGGCCTCTGTCACCCGCGATCTGACCCATTCCCTCGATGCCCTTGCGGCGCTGCCCGACATCCAGCTGTCGGCGGCCTTTGGCCCGCAGCATGGGCTGCGCGGCGACAAGCAGGACAACATGGTCGAGTCGTCCGACTTCTTCGATCCCCTGCACGGCATTCCGGTGTTCAGTCTGTATGGCGAAGTGCGCAGCCCGACGGCGACGATGATGGATCGCTTCGATGTGTTGCTGGTCGATCTGCAGGACCTCGGTTGCCGCATCTACACCTTCATCACCACGCTGCGCTATGTGCTGGAGGCCGCGGCCAAGCACAAGAAAGCCGTATGGGTGCTGGATCGCCCCAACCCCGCTGGTCGTCCGGTGGAAGGCACCTTGCTGCAGCCGGGCTGGGAGAGTTTCGTCGGTGCCGGGCCCTTGCCGATGCGCCATGGCATGACCATGGGCGAACTGGCGCGCTGGTTCATCGCGACGCTCAAGCTGGACGTGGAGTGCGAGGTGATTTCAATGCAGGGCTGGGAGCCCGATGCGGCGCCCGGCTACGGCTGGCCGGTAGCCGAGCGGAGCTGGATCAATCCGAGCCCCAATGCGCCCAACCTGTCCATGGCGCGGGCCTATGCGGGCACCGTGATGCTGGAAGGCACGACGCTTTCGGAGGGCCGCGGCACCACGCGTCCGCTGGAGCTCTTCGGCGCCCCCGACATAGAGGCCCGCAAGGTGATGGCGCACATGGATGTCCTTGCGCCGAAATGGCTGGCCGGTTGCCGCTTGCGCGAATGCTGGTTCGAACCGACTTTTCACAAGCACGCCGGCAAGCTGTGCAATGGCGTGCAGATCCATGTGGAAGACCCGGCCCATTACAATCACGCCGCGTTTCGCCCGTGGCGCCTGCAGGCGCTGGCTTTCAAGGCGATCCGCCACCTGAACCGCGACTACCCGCTATGGCGCGATTTTGCCTACGAATACGAGCACGACCGCCTGCCGATCGATTTGATCAACGGTTCGGAAATCCTGCGCGAATGGGTGGATGACACCAACTCCCGCCCCGGCGACCTTGACGCACTGGCGATGGCCGACGAGCGGGAGTGGGACGAGGCGCGGCGGGCGTTTCTGCTTTATTGAAGGGTTTGCGCGTCAGGCGACGGCACGCAGGGTGACGCTGGTGTCCACCTTGCCGATGACCTTTTGCAGGCCACGGCGGGTGGCGGTGTTGAGCACCAGCGGGGCCATGAGGTTGGCACGCACCGGCGATTCGGCCGGGTTGTTTTGGGCGTCGTCGTTGTGGCGAACGATCAGCAGCAGGCTGACGTCGTCGGCGCTGCTCAGTTGCAGGGTTGCCACTTCGTCGTCGGTGAGGGCGAACTCGTAGTTGAGACCGAGGACGTCCGGGGTGGTGACCGAGAACATCACATCGGGGTCGTTGAGGCTTTGCAGCATGAAGGCCTTGGGTGCATCGTTGTCTGCGGCATGCAGCAGGGTGAATTGCCTGCACGCTTCAAAGCCCGGCAGGCCGGCCGGAAATTCGATGACGCGATCAGCGGAGACTTCGACTTCGCCGACGATGGGACTGGTGATTTTCATGGATTTTCCCCCTTTGGAAATCGGGCCGGGCGGATAAGGCTTTCTGCTCCGGCATGGCTTTTCAATCATAGACGGGGGTGGGGAGATCAACCTTGGGAAGTGAGGGGTCTTTCCCCGGCTTTCCTCGGCATGACAGACGTGAAAAGGGCGCCCGCAGGCGCCCTTTGTTTTGACAGGTCCGGAAACGGGTTCCGGGCCGATCAGTATGGCTTACCGGTCGCGATTGAAAGTGCGACCGGCGCGCGGCTTGCCCGCTGCACCTTCACTGCGCGCGCCGCCGAAGCCGCCGCCTGCATTGTGGTGGGTGGAGCTGCGCTTGGCCACGTGGGGGAACTCGGTGCGGTGTTCCGGGTGACGCGGTGCGCTGGGTGCATCGCTGCGACGGCCTTCGCTGGCCCACGGGCTGGCCGGGCGGCCTTCGCCACGCGGTGCGTCGTTGCCGAAACGGCCGCCGGCTGACGGACGCTTGTTGTCGCCGAAGCGCGGGCCGTTGCCGAAGCTGCGGCCGCCTTCACGGCGCGGACCGTTATTGCCACCACCCGGACGACGGTCGTCGGCGGGCATGGTCGAGCGGGCTTCCAGACCGGGCAGGGTATGCACGGCCAGGGGCTGACGGGTGAAACGTTCGATGGCGCGCAGCAGACGCACGTCACGACGCTCGGCCAGGCTGATGGCGATGCCGTTGGAGCCGCCGCGGCCGGTACGGCCAATGCGGTGCACGTAGTCGGCAGCAACCTTCGGCAGGTCGTAGTTGATCACGTGGCTGATGGTGCGCACGTCGATGCCGCGGGCGGCTACGTCGGTGGCAATCAGGACGCGCAGGTGACCACGACGCAGCTGGTCGAGGGTGCGGGTACGCATGCGCTGGTTCATGTCGCCGTGCAGGGCAGCAACCGAGTGGCCTTGTGCCTCGAGATTGAGGGTCAGGGCGTCGGCGTCACGCTTGGTGGCGGTGAATACGATGGCTTGTTCCACGGCGGTATCACGCAGGATGCCGTCGAGCAGGCGATTCTTGTGGCTGATGTCGTCGGCCACCAGCAGACGCTGTTCGATGTTCTCGTGACGGGACTGGGCGGTGTTGATCTCGATCCGCTCCGGGTCCTTCAGCATGCGCTGCATCATGCGGGCAACCTGACCATCAACGGTGGCCGAGAAGAACAGGGTCTGGCGATCGCTCGGCAGTGCGGCGACGATGGCTTCGATGTCGTCCACGAAGCCCATGTCGAGCATGCGGTCGGCTTCGTCGAGGATCAGCACTTCGAGGCGCGAAAAGTCGATGCGGCCGCGGTTCATCTGGTCCATCAGGCGGCCGGGGGTCGCCACGAGGATTTCGTAGGGGCTGGTGAGGAGCTTGTTCTGCACCGGGTAGGGCATGCCGCCGACAACGCTGACAGCCTTGGCGTGGCGCATGTGCTTGCCGTAGCCCTTGGCGGCTTCGGTAACCTGCACGGCGAGTTCGCGGGTCGGGGTGAGAACCAGCACGCGGGGGCCGCGAGCCTTGATGGTCGGTTCGGCGGTCAGGCGCTGGAGGGACGGCAGCATGAAGGCTGCCGTCTTGCCGGAGCCGGTCTGGCTGGACACGATCAGATCCTTGCCGGCGAGGGCGGCAGGAATGGCGGCGGCCTGTACGTCGGTGGCTTCGGTGTAGCCGGCTTCGTTAACGGCTTTGACAATATTCTCGGACAGGCCGAGGCTGGCGAAATCCATGTTCGCTTCCTTATCTTTAGGTATTGCGGATGCGGTGCCCGCGAAGAAAAAACGGCAACGCGTCGCAGCGCATTAAGTGCGCGCAACTGTAGGGCTGCCTGACTGGCATATCGGCACTAACCGATCAGGACAACCTCTCGTCGAATACGGGAGATATAAGAAGGTCAGGGACGATGTGACTCGGTGCGAACCGCTTTGCACCGGACCTGCAACTATAACGATAATGTGCACGAGACACAAGGCAAATGTTGCGCCGCAAAAACTGCGGTATAACCACGTTTTCTGGACAGGCGGGAGTTTTCATGCGTTTTGACAATAGTCGGGAAAGCGATAACGTCGAGGATCGGCGCGGCGGTGGAGGTGGTGGCTCGCCCATCGGCGGTCGGAGTATCGGCGTCGGCACCATCGTGCTGGCATTGGTGGCGATGTATTTCGGGGTGGACCCCAGCGTGGTCTTGAATCAGGCGGCCAATTCGCCGGCGCCCGGCGCGGTGTCGCGTCCGGCCGGCCCGCCGGCCAACGATGCCGAAACGAAGTTCGTGCGTCATGTGCTGGCCGAGACTGAAGACACCTGGCAGCAGATCTTCAGCCAGAACGGCAAGCAGTATGTCGCGCCGACGCTGGTGCTGTTCGAAGGCCGGACCCGTACTGCCTGCGGTACCGGGCAGGCTGCGATGGGGCCGTTCTACTGCCCGGGCGACCAGAAGGTGTACATCGATCTGGCCTTTTACCAGGAGCTGAAATCCCGTTACAAGGCCCCGGGCGACTTTGCCCAGGCCTACGTGATTGCCCATGAAGTGGGGCACCACGTGCAGAACCTGCTGGGTATTTCCGACAAGGTGCAGGCTGCGCGGCAACGCGCCGGCGAGCGGGAGGCCAATGCACTGTCGGTGCGTCTCGAGCTGCAGGCCGACTGTCTGGCCGGGGTCTGGGCCAAGAACGCCGATGCGGCGCGGCATATTCTCGAGGCCGGCGACGTGGATGAGGCGCTGACCGCAGCATCGGCCATCGGTGATGACAATCTTCAGAAGCAGGCCCAGGGCTACGCGGTGCCGGACAGCTTCACGCATGGTTCGGCCGACCAGCGCATGCGCTGGTTCAAGCGTGGCATGACGTCCGGCCAGATGGGCGAGTGCAATACCTTCCAGGCTAAAGCGCTTTAAGCGGGGCGGGGCGGCTGTTCGGTGGCCGCGCCTTTGAGTGCGTCGAGGTGTTGCCGCATTTCGTTGAGCGCACGGCCCGCGCCATCCAAATCGGTGGCGGTGAGGGTGGCCTGCAGGCGGCTGGTACAGGCTTCGAGCTCCTGCAGGGAGCCGTGCAGGTCGCTCCGGCTGGCCGCCAGTTCATTTTTGAGGTGGCGGTTCCAGACGGCGCTGACGATCAATGCTGTCAGCAGCATGGCCATGAGCGGTCCGGCGAAGGCGGTGACTCTGGATATCGACTGGCCGGGGGCGTAGCGGGTATCGAGCCAGTGGTTTTTGGCCGCCGAAATTTCGGCGGGTGACACGGCATCCAGTGCCCGGCGCAGGATCGTGGCGAGCTCCGGTGCCTGCTTGCTGACCCCGAGATAGAGTTCGCTGTCACCGTCCGGCACGTGACCGGCGATATAGAGTTTGCCGAGAAACGTTGACTGGATCAGGCGATTGACGGCGTGCAGGTTGCCGATCGCCACGTCGGCAGAGCCGGCGGCTACCAGGCGAAGCGCGTCTTCCTGGCCGGGCACTTCAATCAACTGAATCGATGGATAGGCGCTTCGAATGCGCTGGATCAGGAAGTGATCTTCGATGAGGGCCAGCTTGCGGCCGGCGAATTCGGCCAGATCCCAGACTTGCTGAAAGTCGCTGCGGGTGACGATGACGGTGGGGGTACTCATGTAGGGCCCGACAAACAACAGCTTGTCGCGCCGTTCGGTCGTGTTGGCTACCGCGACGAGCACATCAAGGTCGTTTTCGATGGTCTTCTTGAGTACCGTGGTCCATGGGCCGGCAGTTTCGTTCACGGCCAGTCCGGTTTTGTCGCGCAGCAGGTGGAACAGTTCGATGGAATAGCCCTCGGCCTGGTGGCTGCGGTTGGTGTAGCTGAGCGGGTAGAAGGCCTGGTCATAGCCCATGCGCACCGGTCCGTGGCTGCGCAGCCAGGCCTGCTCGGCGGCAGTCAGGCGGAAGCTCTCGCCCGGAATGCCGGTGCCGGGCGGCAGGTAGTGACGGGTCAGGGCATTGGTCTCATCGTTGCTGACAACGAGCATGGCCTTGCGCAGGATGTCGTGCAGTATGGGTTGGTCGCGATCAACTGCCATGGCCATCGCCGACAGGTCGGCGTCGAAACGCTGGCGTACCTGCAGGTTGGCCAGGGCAAGTTGCTCCATGTAATAGTGGGCAACGGCCAGCATGCCCACGTAGGCGTCGGCCTCGCCATTGGACACGGCGCGCAGCGCTGCTTCGGTATCGGGAAAGTCCATGAAGGTGGCCGCCGGCTTGCTGCGCCGCAGGATCTCGCGGGATGCGTGGCCCCGTTCGATGGCGATCCGCACGCCGTCGAAGTTGCTCGGCAGGGCCAAGGTGTCGCCGCCGCTGCGCGTAACGACAATGGCTGGCGAATGCAGGTAGCCGCCGGTGAACAGGAATTCCCGGCGGCGTGCCTCGGTCGGCGTGAGGGTTGGAATGATGTCGATGCGGCCCTGCTTGAGGGCCGTGATGACAGCCGGAAAATCAGCAAAGCGCTGCAGTTCGAAGTGCAGGCCGGTGCGCCGGCTGAGCAATGCCAGGTAGTCGGCGCTGGGCCCGGTGTAGCGCCTGTCGCCCCGCCAGGCGTAGAAAGGCTGGAAGTCCGGGCCGTTGCCAACCCGCAGTACCGGATGTTCGCCGAGCCACACCGTTTCATTGCGGGTGAGGCTGGCGCGGAAGCGGGTGACCGGGTCGCCCCGCAAGTCCGGGGTCTCGTCTGCCCCACTGGCGGGCAGGATGCCAAGGCCGGCGAGCAGCAGCAGGCAGGCCGCGAGCAGGCGGAAGACGGTGGGCCGGAGCGGCCGGGCTGCGGGCATGGGCTTCACGCTGAGCGAAATTAAACGCTCGTATGGTATTCGGTTTTCCGAACGACAGGCGCATTCGGCCTGCCCATAAAAGACAAGGGGCCGGCCCTTCATCGAAAGGCCGGCCCCTTGTGCTGCGCAGATCCGCTGATCAGCCTGCCAGTCGGGCAAATGCGTCGATCACTTCGGGCGGGGCCTGGACCAGTTCGATCAGCACGCCTTCGCCACCAATGGGGAATTCTTCGTTGCCCTTGGGGTGGAGAAAGGTGATGTCGAAACCGGCGGCACCCTTGCGGATGCCGCCCGGCGCAAAGCGCACGCCGTTGGCGCCGAGCCATTCGACGGCCTTGGGCAGGTCGTCGATCCACAGGCCCACGTGGTTCAGCGGGGTGGTGTGCACGGCCGGCTTCTTGTCCGGGTCGAGGGGCTGCATCAGGTCGACTTCGACCTTGAACGGGCCCTTGCCCATGGCGGTGATGTCTTCGTCTACGTTTTCGCGTTCGGAGACGAAGTTGCCGGTCACTTCAAGGCCGAACATGTCCACCCACAGGGTGCGCAGGCGGTCTTTCGACGGGCCGCCGATGGCGATCTGCTGGACGCCGAGTACTTTGAATGGTCTTGTTGTCATGCTGGGTTTCCCTCCCTAGTAAGAGCGGCCATTTTACAGGAGCTATTCCCACACCACCGTTGCGCACAGCAGGTAGCCCGCCCCGTAGATCGTCTTGATGATCTTCGGGTCTTGCGGATCATCCTCGAGTTTGCGGCGCAGGCGCGAGATGCGCACGTCGATGCTGCGGTCGAAGGGGTCGAGGTCGCGCTCGCCGATGAGCTGCTCGCGGGTCAGGATCTTGTTGGGGCGCTTGAGCAGGGTTTGCAGTAGGGCGGCTTCGGCGGCCGACAGGGACACCTCGCGGCCATCTTCGGCGCTGAGGCTGAGGCGGCCGATGTCGAAGTGCCAGCCGCTGAAGCGGACACCTGCGTAGCCGCTGGGTTCGCTGGCGGCTGCCTTCTGGTAGCGGCGCAGGATGGAGCGCACGCGGGCGACCAGTTCGCGCGGTTCGAAGGGTTTGACCAGGTAGTCGTCGGCACCCAGTTCAAGGCCCAGCACCCGGTCGGTGAGACCGTCGCGGCCGGTGAGGATCAGCGCGGCGCAGGGGTGTTGCTCCTGCAGCTCGCGCAGTACCTGCAGGCCGTCCATGTCGGGCAGGCCGAGATCGAGGATGGCCAGTTCGGGCTGGATCCGCCGGGTGCGCGCGAGGAGCGCCCGGCCGCTGCCGAAGGTTTCGGTGCGAAAGCCATATTCGGTGAGGGTGCTGGCGATCAGGCGGGCGATGTCGGCTTCGTCTTCGACGACAAAGATGAGGGGGCTGTCGTGGTCGGGGTGGGTCATGGGGCCGGACTCTCCGGGTAATCGAGCGTGGCGAGGGCGCCGCCGAGGGCGGCCCGGTCGAAGGGTTTGCGCAAGGTCGGAATTTCCGGTGCGCCGGCGGGGGGCTCGCCGGTGGCGTAGCCGGTGATCAGGAGGATCGGCAGTTGCGGCCGGAGTTCCCGGGCGAAGGCTGCCAGTTCGCGTCCGCCAAGGCCGGGCATGACGGTGTCGGAGACGAGCACGGCGATGTCCTCGACGGCTTCCAGCATGACCTTGGCGTCAACCCCGTTGCCGGCTTCAAGCACCGGGTAACCGAGTTCGGTGAGCTGCTGGCGGATCACTTTACGTACTTCGGGCTCGTCCTCGACCAGCAGCACCAGGCGATTTTCGTTGCTGATGCAGGTTGCAGGGTGGCCGGCGGGCTTCTGGGCCGGGGCGGGCGCATCGGTCATGGGGACGATGAAGCGCACATTGGTGCCCTTGCCGGGGGTGCTGAGAATGCGGATGTTGCCGCCCGACTGGCGGATGAAACCATACACCATGGGCAGGCCGAGGCCACTGCCGGCGCCGAAGGCCTTGGTGGTGAAGAAGGGCTCGAAAAGTCGTGGCAGGAGTTCGGGCGCAATGCCCGTGCCGGTGTCGGAAACGTCGAACTGCACATAGTCACCAGCCGGCACTTCGACCAGCAGGGCGAGGCTGCTGGAGACGTGGCGGCGCGCCACGGCAATGCGCAGTTCGCCGCCGTCGGGCATGGCGTCGCGGGCGTTGATGGCCAGGTTGAGAAGAGCGTTTTCAAGCTGGTGCGGGTCGACCAGTGCATGAAGTTTTTCGGTGGGCAGGTCGAGGTGGATGTGGATTCGCTCGGCAAGGGAGCGCGACAGCAGCTGGATCATGCCGTGTACGAGCGCGCCGACTTCCACCGGGCTGGGCGCCAGCGGCTGCTGGCGCGAGAAGGTGAGCAGGCGGCGGATCAGTTCGGTGCCGCGGCGCGCTGCCGACAGGGCCGGCTCGAGGTAATCGTCGAAGCCCTGGTGGGCGGGCAGCTTGTCCTTCAGGGTGGCGAGGTTGCCGGTGATGATGGTCAGCAAGTTGTTGAAATCATGGGCGAGTCCGCCTGTGAGCTGGCCGACGGCCTCCATCTTCTGCGCCTGGATCAGCGCGGCCTGGCTGGCTTTTTGTTCGGTGATGTCGATGGACAGCACGAAGAAGCCCTGCACGCCGCCGGCGACCGAGGCTTCCGGCACCACTGCGCTGCGCGCGTACACCTGGCGGCCGTCGGCGTTGGTGCGCGAGTATTCGTAGCTGACCTGCTCGCCGCTGGCGGCCTGTTCGAGGTAAGGCTTGATCTGGGCGTAGGCGGCGGGGCCGAAGACTTCTTCGATGCTGCGCCCGACGATGCTCTCCTTGTTCATCCCGAACCATTCGGTGTAACCCTTGTTGGCAAAACGGTAGCGTTCGCCCGCATCGACGTAGGCGATCAGCGCAGGGATGGCGTCCATGATCAGGCGCAGTCGCTCTTCGCTGCGGGCCAGCTGGGCGGCAACGTTGTCGAGGCGGGTGGTGGCGGCTTCCAGTTCGGCGGTGCGTGCATGCACGCGGCTTTCCAGTTCGGCGTTCTGGCTTTCGATGAGCTGCTCGTAACGCCGCTGCTCGGTGATGTCGGTCCACAGGGTGACAAAACCCAGGTTGGGAATCGGCACGCCGCGGATCGACAGCACCTGGCCATTGGGGCGGGTGCGTTCGGCGTGGTGGGGCTGGAAGGCGCGCACCGCGGCCATGCGCTCGGCAACCAGGCGTTCGACTTCGTCGTTGCTGCGACCGTCGCCGCCACCACTGTATTCGCCGCGCTGGACGTTGAAGCGGACGAAGGCCTCGAACGGCGTGCCGACCCGTACCATGTCTTCGGGAAAGTCGAGCAGGCGCAGCAAGGCCTTGTTCCAGGTGACCAGCTTGGGCGTGGCGTCGAAGACTGCGATTGCCTGGTCGAGCAGATCGAAGCCGGCCAGCAGCAGGTCGTAGCGGCGCAGTTCTTCGGGCGAGCCGGGGCGCGGCGGCGACGGCGTGCCGGCCGGGGTGACGATGCGAGAAGTCATGCGGGCCACCTGGCAATGAAATCGAAGAAGGCGGCTTCGGGCAGCGCCGGTGAGAACAGGTAACCCTGGCCGTAATCGCAACCGGCGGCGGCGAGGCGTTCGCGCTGCGCGTCGGTTTCGATTCCTTCGGCAACGACCTGCAGGTCGAGCTTGTGGGCCATGGCGATGATGGCTTCGGTGATGGCCAGATCGCTCGGGTCGGTGGTGAGGTCGCGGATGAAGGAACGGTCGATCTTCAGGGTGTCGATGTCCATGCGCTTGAGGTAGGCCATGGCCGAGTAGCCGGTGCCGAAGTCGTCGATGGAGATCTGGACACCGGCGGCACTCAGGCGGCCGAGCTGGGCGGTGACGCTGGGGTTTTCGTCGAGCAACAGGCCCTCGGTGATTTCGAGGGCGATGCAGGCACCCGGCAAACCCCGGCTGTCGAGGTGTTCCAGCAGGATTTCGAGGGAGCGGCCTTTGGCGAACTGGCGCGGCGAAGCATTGACGGCGATCTGGACGGGGGGCTGCTGCGCCTCAGGCATGCGTTGGCGCCAGCGCGCCGCGGCGGCCGTGGCTTCCTGGAAAACCCAGCTGCCAATGGCGTCGATGAGTCCGAGCTCTTCGGCAACGGGAATGAACTCTGTCGGCGGGACTGCTCCGCGCACCGGGTGGGTCCAGCGCAGCAGGGCTTCGGCCTTGTGGATGCGCCCACTGGCCAGATGGAGGATGGGCTGGTAGTGAAGCGACAGCTGACCTTCGCCAAGGGCGTTGCGCAAGTCCTTGCCGAGTTGCAGGCGTTGCAGGGCGTTTTCCTGCATGGATGTCGAGAAGTAGCAGAAGCGGTTCCGGCCTTCGTCCTTTGCGTGATACATCGCCTGGTCGGCATTTTTCAGGATGTTTGCCGGTGTCTCGGCATCCTTCGGAAAGAGGGTGATGCCGATGCTGGCCGACACGTAGGCTACGTCGGCGCCGAGCTGGAAGGGCTGGTGCAAGGACTGCAGGATGTCTTCAACAATCCGCTCGATCGGCGCCTTTTCCGCGAGGCCGGGCAGCAGCACGGTGAACTCGTCGCCGCCCTGGCGCGCGACGGTGTCGGAGCCGCGCACGCAGCTCACCACCCGCCGAGCCGCCTCAATCAGCAGGCAGTCACCGGCTTCGTGGCCAAGGGTGTCGTTAACTTCCTTGAAGCGGTCAAGGTCGATGAACAGCACTGCCACGCAGTCGTGGTCGCGCTGGGCCTTCTTGATCAGCTCGGCCAGGCGGTCGTTGAGCAGGCGCCGGTTGGGCAGGCCGGTAAGGGCGTCGTAGTTGGCCTGCATCCAGATCAGGGCTTCGGTCTGCTTGCGGTCGGTGATGTCGGTGATGACCCCTACCAGTCCGCCCAGGCTACCGTCGGATTTGCAAAAGGTGGCCTTGTTGAAGATCACATCGTGGCGCATGCCGTCGGCGGACTCGATCGAGGCTTCGTAGGTCTGCACGCCCGGGTGATCGAGCAGGGCCTGGTCGGCTTCGTGGTAACGGGCGGCCAGGTCCGGCGGGGCGATCTCGAACACCGTCCGGCCGATCAGTTCGCTGCGCAGACGTCCGCTGAAGGTTTCGAAGGCCTTGTTGCAGCCAAGATAGCAGGCCTCCTCGTCCTTGAAGAAGAGCGGGCTGGGGATGGCCTCGATGAGCTGGCCGATGAAGTGGAGCTGCTCGGAGGCGTTGTGCTCGGCGGCGCGGCGGGCCGTGATGTCTACCAGCATGCCGATGATGGCCGGGCGGCCGTCGAGCTGGGTGCGGTTGCCGAAGACTTCAAGCTCGATCTCTCGCCCGTCGCGACGCCGGCCGCGGAAGGTGTAATGCGCAGTGTCGGTGGCGCCCTCAATGCGGCTGGAAACCGCGTCCTCGACTTTTTGCAGATCTTCGCTGGTGATCAGGTCTGTGGGACCAATGTGGCCACAGATGTCGGCCTGGGCGTAGCCGAACATCTCCGCGAAACGCGGATTGACGTACCGGAACAGCTTGTCCTGAATGATGTAGACCCCGATCAGTGCATTGCGCAGCAGCCCGAGGAAGAGCCCGTTCGCCTCAAGGGTCAGGTCTTCGGTCAAGGGTTCGGGGGCGATATCGACGGGACCGTCGGTGGGTGTGAAGCTCGTCATTTCAGGGTTTGTCCTGGCTGGCGTCAGGCGTGCTGACGGCCAGCTGTTTGCGGTAGCGCTCCGGCGACATGCCGGTCCAGCTGGTGAAGGCCCGGTAGAAGGCCGAGGTGTCGGCATAGCCCAGATCGGCTGCCACCTGGGCAATCGACTGGCGGGTTTTGGTCAGGCGGGCCAGTGCCATGTCGCGCCGCAGGGCCTCCTTGATGCCGCGGTAGCTGGAGCCTTCTTCTTCCAGGCGGCGGTGCAGGGTGCGGGGTGACATGTGCAGGCGGTCGGCCACGACGTCCTGCGACAAGCTGGCCGGCAGGGCGTGGCGAATCAGGTCGCGGACGCGGGTCACGGTGTTGCGGTCGCGCCGGTAGAGCATGCTGATCTTGCCCGGCGCGCCCTCCAGAAAGCTGGCCAGCGCCGCTTCGTCACGGCGGATCGGCAGATCGAGCAGGTTGGTATTGAAGCGGGCGATCAGCAGGCCGCCGCCGATGAAGCCGGAGCGCTCGGTATACACCAGCGCATAGTCGTCGGCGTGGTCAGGGCGGGCAAACGGAAAATCCACCGAATCGAGCGCCAGCCCACGCCCGGCCAGCCAGCACGACAGGCTGTGGAGCAGGCGCAGCAGCCATTCGAAGGCGAACACGCGGGCCGGGTCGTTGGGGGTGGCGGTGAGCGGGGCGACTTCGGCAATGTGCAGTTCGGCCCGGTCGCCGTGGCGATGCACACTGACCGCCAGATCGGGCAGCACGATGGCCAGAAAGCGCTGTGCGCGGTCGAGCGCGTCGGCCAGCGTGGGGGCGCCGAGCATGCCGCGGCACAGGAATTCAAAGCTGCCCGGGCGCATGCGGCTGGCAAACAGGCCGAAGCCCTCGTCCTCCAGCTCGCGGATCACGAGGTTGTAGAGGGTGGCATAGAGATTAACCGGAACCCGGCTGGCTGCGTCTGCAAGGTCAATGTCCAGCCCGTCGAGCAGCGGAGCCGGGTTTTTGTTGCGACGCAACATGCCGGATAGCATGCCGGTCACGAAACCCATTGAAACCGTGGCATGTTTGCGTGCAGCTGTGTTTGGCAAGGGGCAGCGCTCCGGAAAACAGACGGTAAAAGCGTATTCGCTACAGCTTGGCGGATTTTGCACGAATCCCGTCAGTAAGGGCAATGGTCAAGATGCCGGGCGGCTTCTACCATGTGCATATCAAACAACATGATGTGGAGGAGACAAGCATGACCGACCTGAGCGTTGCCAAGAAACTCGTCACTTACAAGCCCAAGAACAAGGTGCGTTTCGTTACCGCAGCGGCGCTGTTCGACGGCCACGATGCGTCGATCAACATCATGCGGCGGATTCTTCAATCCACCGGCTCCGAAGTGATCCACCTCGGGCACAACCGCTCGGTCGGCGAGATCGTCAATGCGGCGCTGCAGGAAGATGTGCAGGGCATTGCGATCACCTCCTACCAGGGCGGTCACGTTGAATTCTTCAAGTACATGATCGACCTGCTGCGCGAGAATGGCGGCGAGAACATCAAGGTTTTCGGCGGCGGCGGCGGTGTGATCGTGCCCTCCGAAATCAAGGAACTCCACGACTATGGCGTAACCCGCATCTACTCGCCGGAAGATGGCGCGGTGCTGGGCCTGCAGGGCATGATCAACGACCTCGTCGAGCGTTGCG
>Ga0116183_1001920_pt1 | contig 22912 bp, 14 predicted proteins | sample AD_UKC078_MetaG_FD_89753 | JGI IMG/M metagenome (GOLD analysis project Ga0116183, IMG submission 89753) | Active sludge microbial communities of municipal wastewater-treating anaerobic digesters from USA - AD_UKC078_MetaG | ecosystem: Engineered > Bioreactor > Anaerobic > Digestate | place: USA... | reverse complement strand
GGCCGGGGAGGGTCAGCCCGGCATGATCAGGACTGGAAACCCGATCCGGCGGGCCGGTCGGCGGGACGATGATCCCAATCGGCACCGGCAGGGCGGTGGGGGCGACCGGCCCGAAAGCCTCGAACGCCACCGCCGCGGCACCACTGGCCCAGACACTCGCGTCGTTCAAGTCCGATCCACCGGAAAAGTCCGGACTGCTCATCGCCAGTGAGTCGGTGACCACCGGAAGGAGGCTGTCGACGTCGGCGGAGGTGACCCCCGCCAAGCCGGCAGCATCCAGGGCCGCTGCCGGACCGGCGGCGTAACGCGCGGCGGCGTCCGGGTCCCGGACCAGTGCCATCACGAAATCCAGCAGCGAGATGCCCATGCCAGGAAGGGTAGCGATCCGGCCGCAGGTCGGCCATCGGGCGCGGGTCGGTCCATTAGGGGCACGCATTAGGGGATTGCTGCTGGTTGGCGGGCACGGCGGCTAAGGTGAGCCGGTGAGCGACGAGACGCTGGGTCTGGCAATCGGCACCACCAACCTGACGGCGGTACGACCCGGCCGTGAGGCAGTCAGCAGGCGTGCCGTTCTGACGCTCTGGGAGGGTCGGCCGGCCGAGGTCGGCGTGCCCTCGCAGAACCCCGAGTTGACCAGCCCCAGCCTCACCGCGACCGGGGTCGTCTTGCGTGGCTTCGTGGAACGAGTGGGCGATCCCGTTCCGCTGGTGGCCCAGGACGGCTCCGCCCACCGGGGCGAGGTCCTGACCGCCACCGCACTGGAGGCGATGGCCCGCACGGCTGATGACGGGCGGCCGACCGGCACCGTGGCCGTGGCTGTTCCGGCGCACTGGGGACCCGCCACCATCGGGGCGCTGCGTGGGGCATTGCGCAGCATCCCGACCCTGTCCCCCGGCGGCACCGCGCCGCTGATCGTCTCCGACGCGACCGCCGCACTGGCCGCGCTTCAATCCGATCCGGGTCTGCCCGACCGCGGAGTGGTGGCCCTGTGTGATTTCGGCGCCGCGGGCAGTTCGATCACCCTGGCCGACGCCGGGGCTGACTTCGCGATCATCGGCGAGACGGTGCGTTACGCCGATTTCTCCGGCGATCACGCCGACCAAGCCCTGCTCAACCACATTCTGTCCGGAATCCGGACGGCCTCGCCGACGGAGACCGGCGGCACCGCCGCAGTGGGTTCGCTGATGCGGTTGCGTGAGGAATGCCGGCTGGCCAAGGAACGGCTGTCCGCGGAGACCACCGCGGTGGTCCCCGCCGACCTGCCGGGTTATCGCTCCGACGTCCGGGTCACCCGGGCCGAATTGGAGAGCCTGCTCAGTGAGCCGTTCACCGGATTCCTGGATGCACTGGGCGACGCCCTGGAACGCAGTGGGATTCCGGCGGCCAACCTCTCCGCGGTGGCGACTGTCGGGGGTAGCGCCGCGATTCCCTTTGTCACCCAACGCCTTTCCGAGCAACTACGAGTTCCGGTGATCACCACTGCCCGGCCGGATCTCACCGCAGCGCGGGGGGCGGCGGCGATCGCAGCGACCGGAGCCGACCCGCAGGCCCGAACCGGGATGGCGGTCACCGCAGCGGACACCCCCACGAGTCTCGCCCCGTCAGCCTGGGCGGTGGGGGCGGCCGGGCAGGCCGCCACCGAGTCGGCCTCCGACGGCTCGCCGTCGGCGACGTTCCGGGCCCTGGCCTGGTCACAGGACGATCCGGCCACCGGCGAGCCGGTGCCCTACGCCGGTGCGGACTACCACGACCCGGCGCCGTACCCGGGGGCCGACTACACAGGGTCCGGGTATACGGGGTCCGGGTACGTCCCGCCGATGACCGAGGGACGTCCGGCGATCGAGTTCGGACCCGACCGGGAATCGGCGACCGAGTTGGTTCCGGCTGCGCTGCCCTGGTACCGGCGGCCGCCGCTGCTGTTCGGCATTGCCGCGGTGCTGGCGACGATGGCCGTCGGCGGCCTCGCGATCACCCTCACCACCGACAGCAGCCCCACGACGACCACGAAGCGTGTCATCAAACCCGGAGAGGATCCCGGAACCCCGGAACCGGCTCCGCCGTCACCGCAGACGGTGACCGTCACCGGCAACAACGGACAGACGACCGTCACCACCGTCACGCCGACCACCACCTCCAGCAGTGTGCCGACCACGACGACCACTCCGGCTACCACGACCACCACGACCACCACACCGACGACCACGCCGACCACCACGACGCCGACCACCACGACCACCACGCCGCCGACGACGACGACCCGGCCCACCGCGACCACCACTCAACCCCCGACCACGAGCACGGCCGAGCCCACCACCACCGCGCCGCCGCAGCCGACGACCACCGTCGCCCCGCAACCGACGACGACAGCTGCCCCGGTACCCACCACGGTCGAACCCGTCGTCACCACCGAGGTCCTGGTCCCGACCCTCAAGCCGGCGCCCGAGGAGTGACTCCCGCCGTCGGCCGGCCCGACATTCGTGCGGCGCTCGACGCGGTGCGGGACGGACCGGCCGCGCTGCTGATCACGGGCGGTACCGGGACCGGCAAGACCACGATCGTCGCCGCTGTGCTGTCCACCCTGGGCGACGGCGGACGCCCGGTGCTGACCCGTGCTCCCCGGGGCGGCGACGATCCCGCCGCGGCAGTCGTCGTCGATGACGCTCACCTGCTCCCGGCCGCTGAACTGGCCCGGTTGGCGGGTCTTGCTGATGAGCCGGGCCGCACGCTGGTGGTCGCCGCCGAGCCCCGCGATCACGACCCCGGACTGCGCACGCTCATCGACGCGCTGGAGCGACATCGCCCCCGGCTCGCGTTGGGACCCCTCGACCCGACGGCCGTGTCTGCGGCCCTGACCGGCGGTGACGGTCGGCCACCGGATCCGGAAGTGCTCGACGCCGCCGTGTCGGTGACGGCCGGCTTGCCGTTCCTCATCGCGGCCGTCGCCGGGCAACGCACGGCTGCCGACATCAACCGGACCGCGTTCCATGCCGTGATCGGGCGGGTCCGCAGACTCGAGGAGCGGCCCCTGGAGGCGCTTCTGATCAGCACCCTGAGCGATGAACTGGGCGCAGCCGACATCGCCGCCGCCCTCGACCTGCCCGGCGACGAGGCCTTCCGACTGGTGGACCAGATTCGGGGAACCGGCCTCGCCGAGCCGTCGCACCCCGGGGCCTTCCGGGAAGCGCTACATCGGGCGGTCGCGCAGACCCTCGGGGCCGCACGCCACCGTGACGTCGAATCATCCTTGCTGCGGACCCAGATCGAGTTGTCCACCCTGTCCGGCCCGCTGGCACTTCAGCTGGCCGAGCACGGGCTGCGTGATCGAAAGCTGACCGGGCCGCTGGCGGCCCAGGCCGCGACATGCCGCCGCGACGCAGCCGGGAGGGCCCGGATTCTGCGGGCCGCGGTGGCATGCGGGGCGACGGAGTTGCGCGCCGATCTCGCCGACGCCCTGGCGTTGTCTGCCGCCTGCCAGGATGCATCGGCGGTGGCCGACGAACTGCTCGGCTCCGAAACCCCCGCCGAACGGGCCGCCGGCGTACGGGTCGCCGCCGCCGTCGCCGCCCACGACGGCAACTACCGGCAGGCCGCGGAACTCTTCAGTTGGCTCGGGCACCACCCTGACGCGGTCGTCGGGGCGGCCGCCGTCACCGCCCACCTGGGTGTCGGCGACGCAGCCGCGGCCGCCGCCGCGCCGGCAGTCGGTCACCCGGGGCCCCCGACCGCGACGGCCCGGGCGGCGCGACGCCTGGCCGAGGGGTTACTCGCCACCGCCACCGGGCCCTATCAGGTGGCCGCGGCCGGTCTCGGCCAATCAGCGGCCGGGGGCATCATTCCGACCGCGATGCCGGATTCGGCGGCAGCGCTGGCAACGCTGGCCGCCCTGCACAACGGCGACGTCACACGCGCCCACAGCGTGATCGTCCGGGCCATCGCCGCCGACACCGACCCGGTGTTCGTCCACCGGCACCGGCTGTTGCGGAGCTGGGCGCAGATGCAGGAAGGCCGGTTCGGTGCGGCCGCCGAGGGGATTGGTGACGCCGCGACACTGCACCGCCGCGACGCGCTGTGGGCGGCTGCTCTGAGCACGGCGATCGCCCGGCGTAGCGGTGACATCGGGGCGTTGCAGCAGCACTGGCACAGCGGCGTGGACATCCTCGCCGACTGTGCGGTCGACCTGTACATGCTGCTGCCCCTGGGCGAACTGTGGGTCGCCGGTGCACGGCTGCGCCAGCAGGAGCGTCTGGGAGCGGCGATGGACCAGGCACGGGACGTGCTCAACACCTTGGACAACCCGTCGGCCTGGGCGCTGCCGCTGCACTGGGCGGGTCTGCAGGCCGGGATGCTCAGCAACGACCCGGGGGCGGTCGCCCCGCACGGTCAGGCGCTGGCGGCGGCCGCCGGCCACAGCCCCTTCGCGGCCGCCCTGACCCGCGCGGGGCGTATCTGGTTGCGGGTGCTGGCAGGCGGGGTGGGCCCCGCGGAAGCCGACGACGTCATCTCCGCCGCCCGCGCGCTGTCCCGGTTCGGACTCACCGCGGATGCCACCCGGTTGACGGGTCAGGCCGCGCTCGGCGCCGAGGACCCGAAGATCACGGCATTACTGCTGTCCGTCGCGCGTGATCTCAAGGCCACCCCGGGCGACGGCGTCGCCGACACACCGTCCGCCGCGCCGCGCGACACGGTCCCGGCGCCAGCCACTCCCCGGACCCCGTTGACCGCGCTGTCGGATCGAGAACGCGAGGTGGCCGAATTGCTACTCCTGGGCATGCCGTACCGCGATATCGGAGCGCAGTTGTTCATCTCCGCCAAGACCGTCGAACACCACGTCGCCCGAATCCGCCGCCGACTGGGCGCAGGGTCCCGTTCGGAACTGTTATCGATGCTGCGCACCACACTGGCCCGCGACCCCGGGCGCCAACAAGCAGGTTAGGGCAACCTTTCTCGCGCGGAGGGCTCCCGGGGTGGGATATTGAACAGCAGAATCACCTAAGTTACCGGCCGGTAACTAAGCGTGGTTACCGATCAGTAGCTCCCAAGAGAGGGAAGCCGTGGAAACGCAGATTCTGATCCGGCTGATTATCGGCCTCGCCATGACCGCAATCGTCGGGGCACTGGCCGTCAAGCGGGTGCTGTGGCTGACACAGCTGATCAGTTCCGGCCAGCCCACCGCCGATGAACGGGGTCGCAAGAACCACCTCGGCGAGCGGATCGGCAACCAGATGCGCGAGGTCTTCGGCCAGACCAAACTGCTGAAATGGTCGGTCCCCGGGATCGCGCACTTCTTCACGATGTGGGGCTTCTTCATCCTGGCCTCGGTCTACCTCGAAGCCTACGGCGTGCTGTTCGACCCCAAATTCCACATCCCGTTCATCGGCAAGTGGGGGGCGCTGGGCTTCCTGCAGGATTTCTTCGCCGTGGCCGTGCTGCTCGGCATCATCGTGTTCGCCATCATCCGGTTGCGTTCGGAACCGAAGGAGTACGGCCGGGCGTCGCGGTTCTACGGCTCGCACACCGGCGGCGCGTGGCTGATCCTGTTCATGATCTTCAACGTCATCTGGACCTACGCGCTGTTCCGCGGCGCCGCGGTGGCCACCGGCAACCTGCCCTATGACAAAGCGGCATTCTTCTCCCACGCCATGGGCAGCCTGCTCACGCCTCTCGGACTTCATGCCAACGAGATCGTCGAGACCGTCGCCCTGTTGCTGCACATCGGCGTCATGCTGGTGTTCCTGCTGATCGTGCTGCACTCCAAGCACCTGCACATCGGCCTGGCACCGCTGAACGTGACGTTCAAACGCCTCCCCAACGCGCTCGGCCCGTTGCTGCCGATGGAGTCCAAGGGCGAGTACATCAACTTCGAGGATCCCGCCGAGGACGCGGTGTTCGGCCGCGGCAAGATCGAGGACTTCACCTGGAAGGGTTACCTCGACCTCACCACCTGCACCGAGTGCGGCCGCTGCCAGTCTCAATGCCCGGCGTGGAACACCGGAAAGCCGTTGTCTCCCAAGATCCTGATCATGGACCTGCGCGATCATCTGTTCGCCAAGGCGCCCTACATCTTCGGCGATAAGAATGCGGACACCGACGCCCTCACCAACACTGAGGGCGGTCTGGAGCTGGGACATGACGATGCGCACCACGTCCCGGAGTCCGGCTTCGAACGGGTTCCCGCCGACTCTCCACTGCAGGCCACCCGTCCGTTGGTGGGCGACGCCGCGGCCCTCGGTGTGATCGACCCCGACGTGCTGTGGTCGTGCACAACCTGCGGGGCGTGCGTGGAGCAGTGCCCGGTGGATATCGAGCACATCGACCACATCGTGGACATGCGCCGCTACCAGGTGATGATGGAGTCGGAGTTCCCCGGCGAGTTGGGCGGCCTCTACAAGAACCTGGAGACCAAGGGAAACCCGTGGGGCCAGAACTCCAAGGAGCGGCTCACCTGGATCGACGAGGTCGACTTCGACGTCCCCGTCTACGGCAAGGACGTCGAGAGCTTCGCGGGCTTCGAGTACCTGTTCTGGGTCGGCTGCGCGGGCGCGCTCGACGACCGCGCCAAGAAGACCACCAAGGCGGTCGCGGAACTGCTGGCGGCCGCAGGAGTCAAGTTCCTGGTGCTCGGCGACGGTGAGACCTGCACCGGCGACTCGGCTCGCCGGTCCGGCAACGAGTTCCTGTTCCAGCAACTGGCGGCGCAGAACGTCGAGACCATCAACGAGCTGTTCGAGGGTGTCGAGCGGGTGGACCGCAAGGTCGTCGTCACCTGCCCGCACTGCTTCAACACCCTGGGCCGGGAGTACCCGCAGGTGGGCGGTAGCTACACGGTGCTGCACCACACCCAGCTCCTGAACCGGCTGGTGCGGGACAAGAAACTGGTGCCGGTGACCGCCGCCTCCGCGGGCACCCTCACCTACCACGATCCGTGCTACCTGGGCCGCCACAACAAGGTCTACGAGGCGCCGCGCGAGCTCATCGGCGCCGCCGGCGCGACGCTCACCGAGATGCCCCGGCATGCCGAGCGCGGCTTCTGCTGCGGCGCCGGCGGCGCCCGGATGTGGATGGAAGAACACCTCGGAACGCGGGTCAACCACAACCGTGTCGACGAGGCGCTGACCCTGGACGCGACGACCATCGCCACCGGCTGCCCGTTCTGCCGGGTGATGCTGTCCGACGGCGTCGGTGACCGCGGCAAGTCCGATCAGGTCGAGGTGGTCGACGTGGCCCAACTGCTGCTGGGCTCGCTGGACCGCGGCACGATCACGCTGCCGGAGAAGGGAACTGCCGCCGCCCGGGCCGCGGCCGCCGCCCCGGCGGTCACGCCTTCGCCGGCGACCCACGAACCTGAACCGGTCGCCGCCGCACCCGCCGTGGAAGCTCCTGCCGCACCGGCCACCGCAACCTCGGCGCCCGCGGCTCCTGCGGCGCCCGCGAAGGGTCTCGGCCTTGCCGCCGGCGCCAAGCGGCCCGGCGCCAAAAAGGCAGCGGCGTCTGCGGCAACACCTGCACCAGCGGCCGCTGCTGCGACACCTGAGACACCCGCCGCACCGGCCGCACCCGCCGCACCTGCCAAGGGTCTGGGTATCGCCGCCGGCGCCAAGCGGCCCGGCGCCAAGAAGGCCTCCGCGGCGACCGAGCCCGCCGCCCAGGCTCCCGCCGCCCCCGCCCCGGCCGGCCCGTCCGCGGCTGAGTCCGCGGCTTCACCGACGGCACCGTCCGCTCCGGTGAAGGGCCTCGGTATCGCCGCCGGTGCCCGGCGGCCCGGCGCGCGGAAGGCCATTGCATCTCCGGCGGAGGCATCTCCGGCGGAGGCATCCCCGGCGGAACCGGCACCCACTGGCACCGAGTCCGCTGCGGCACAGCCGACCGCGGCGGAGCCGACGGCCCCCGCGGAACCCACCGCAGAGGTGCCGCCGGTCAAGGGGCTTGGTATAGCGAAGGGTGCCCGGCCGCCCGGTAAGCGTTCTTGAGCCGACGAGCGCGGGGGTCTGGTCAGCCGACCTTGGTCAGTTGCAGAGCGGACTGGGTTACCTGGCCGCCGGGACACTCGCCGTTCGAGTCTGCGTGCACGGTGCCTGCCAGAGTGCTGGCGTCGATCGAATAGCGGATGACGACATCGGCGAAATTGCCGTCGCTGCAGATCACCCCGTCCGGCTTGACCACATTGAAGTTCCAGCGCCCACCGTTCATCGTCGCGACGGCGGTCCAGCCGATGTTGCTGACCAGTGCTGCCGTGCACCCCTCGGTCGCGCAGTTCGACTTCGCGGTCACGACGCTTTGATCGGAGCCACCAGCGACGGCGTATCTGCCGTTCAGTGAGGTCGGGTCGGCGGAGGCCGTGGCTGTCGAGCCGAGCGCGGCCACCGCCACCAGAACAGTGCCGCCGACCAGTGCGCGTGCCGTCACTCGATTCATGACTGTCAGCTAACCGCCTCTGGGACAGAAAAGTGGCGGTCGTTTCCAGGCTGTTTTGAAACCGATCGTCGAGCGTGACGGACAATGGTTTCGGGAAGCCCGCTTCAGGGTTTCGGGAAGCCCGCTTAAGCCAAAATAGGTTGCAGGACGACAAGGATTCCAAGGAGGCGCACATGGGCGAGCCCACGGAGAACCAGCCACCGAAGTGCGGGGCCTGCAGTGGCGGTACAGGTCTGGACTTCGACTTCTCGATGGCGTTCCAACCGATCGTCGACGCCCGAACCGGACAGGTCTACTCGCAAGAAGCCTTGGTGCGCGGCGTGAACAACGAACCGGCGTCAGACATCTTCACCCGGGTCAACGATGACAACCTTTACCGTTTCGATCAGGCCTGCCGGGTCAAGGCGATCAAATGTGCGGCCGAGTTGGGTATCACGTCGCTCCTCAACGTCAACTTCATGCCGAACGCGGTCTACCAGCCGGAGTTGTGCATCCGGACGGCTATGGAGGCGGCACATACCTACGGTTTCCCGATGGACCGGATCGTGTTCGAGATCACTGAGGGCGAACGGGTCACCGACCTGCCGCACCTGCAGGCGATTGTGGCCGACTATCAACAGCGCGGCTTCCAGGTTGCGATCGACGACTTCGGCGCCGGTTATGCCGGGCTGAACCTGCTGGCGGAACTACGCACCGACCTGGTCAAGCTGGACATGGGCCTGGTCCGCCAACTCGACCAGGACCGGACGCGAAGGGTGATCTGCCGGGGCATCGTCCAGGTGTGCCGGGAGCTGGGCATGGAGGTCATCGCCGAGGGGATCGAGACCCGCGACGAGATGCTCTGCCTCCAAGATCTCGGCGTCTACCTTTTCCAGGGCTACTACCTGGCTAAACCGTCCTTCGAATCGCTCGCACAGGTCAATCCGGCGGCAACGGCGGACGCCGGCTGAGGCCTCGGTCCGCGGGAACCCCGGACCGACGAGGCAAAACCCGTTGCGCAGGGGTGGGAGAATCAACGACGTGACTACCCACCAGCTGCCCTGGCACCCGGTCAGCGCACACCGGCGGCCGCGGACGTTCGCGCAGTCGAGCAAGCTGCAGAACGTTCTCTATGAGATCCGCGGGCCGGTTCACGATCACGCCGCGCGACTTGAGGCCGAGGGCCATCGCATCCTCAAGCTGAACATCGGCAACCCGGCCCCATTCGGCTTCGAGGCCCCCGACGTGATCATGCGCGACATGATCCAGGCCCTGCCCTACGCGCAGGGCTACTCCGATTCCAAGGGCATCCTGTCCGCCCGCCGTGCGGTGGTCACCCGCTACGAACTCGTCGACGGCTTTCCCCGTTTCGACGTCGACTCGGTTTTCCTCGGCAACGGCGTCTCCGAACTGATCACCATGACCTTGCAGGCGCTGCTGGACAACGGCGACCAGGTGCTCATCCCCGCTCCGGACTATCCGCTCTGGACGGCATCGGCCTCGCTGGCCGGCGGCACTCCGGTGCACTATCTGTGCGACGAGACCAACGGCTGGCAGCCCGACATCGCTGACCTGGAGTCGAAGATCACTCCTCGCACGAAGGCGCTGGTGGTGATCAATCCGAACAACCCGACCGGCGCCGTGTACGGCCGGGAGGTCTTGGCGCAGATGGCCGATCTGGCCCGCAAGCACGACCTGCTGCTGCTGGCCGACGAGATCTACGACAAGATCCTCTATGACGACGCCCGGCACATCCCGCTGGCGGCCGTTGCGCCCGACCTGCTCTGTTTGACTTTTAATGGCCTGTCCAAGGCCTACCGGGTGGCGGGCTACCGCTCCGGCTGGCTGGTGATCACCGGCCCCACCGAACACGCGACCAGTTTCATCGAAGGCATCAGCTTGCTGGCCAACATGCGGTTGTGCCCGAATGTGCCTGCGCAGCACGCCATTCAGGTGGCACTCGGCGGCCATCAGAGCATCGACGACTTGGTCCTGCCCGGTGGCCGCCTGCTGGAACAGCGCGACGTGGCCTGGACGAAGCTGAACGAGATTCCGGGCGTGTCCTGCGTCAAGCCCGAGGGGGCACTTTATGTCTTCCCTCGCCTCGACCCCGAGGTGCACGACATCGTCGATGACGAGAAGCTCGTCCTGGATCTGCTGCTCGAGGAGAAGATACTGCTGACCCAGGGCACCGGTTTCAACTGGCCGGCCCCGGATCATCTGCGGATCGTCACCCTGCCGTGGGCCCGGGACCTTGCCAAAGCCATTGAGCGGCTGGGCAACTTCCTGGCGAGTTACCGCCAGTAGCCGGTGGCGCACTCGCACTCCGCGCACGGGCCCGCACCGCTGGGCCCCCTGGCGGCCCGTCTGGTGGTCATTGCGCTCAGCGTGATCGGACTCGCAGTCGTGGTAGGCGCGGTGCTGTTGTGGCCGTCCGGGGGCAAGGTGGACATTCCGTTGCCGTTCCAGAGCGCCGAGGGCGGTTCGGTGACCACCGAACGCGGACAGGTCACCTCAAGCACCTTGGCCGACTGCGGCAGCCCGTCAGCCGGGGCGGTACTTACCGCCGGCCCGGCCCCCGGGTTGCCTGGTGCCGGAACCTGCATACAGGCCCTGGTCGCCATCCAAACCGGTCCGAATGCCGGTGCCGGCACGATGCTGGAGTTCTCCCGTGGTCCAGGCCAACCGAATCTTCTTGCCGGCCAGACCATCCGGGTGTTCCGGCAGGTCGATCCGCAGGGAGCGACGAGCTACGGCTTCTACGACTACGAACGAACCTGGCCGCTGATCGGGCTGGCCGCCCTGTTCGCGATCGTGATCGTCGCGGTGGCACGCTGGCGGGGTCTGCGAGCACTGGTCGGCATCGCGATCGCCTTCGGAGTGTTGGTGGTGTTCATGCTGCCCGCACTGCGCGACGGCGCCCCAGCGGTTCCGGTGGCACTGGTGGCATCGGCAGCCATCCTCTTCGCGGTGATCTATCTGGCCCACGGGATCAGCCTACGAACCAGCGCCGCCCTGCTGGGCACCCTGACCGCGATGCTGCTGGCAGCCGTGTTGTCATGGGGCGCAATCGAACTCACCCATCTCACCGGGCTGTCGGACGACCAGAACAACGAAGTGGCCGCCTACCTGGGCAACGTCTCGATCACCGGACTGCTGCTGGCGGGCTTCATCATCGGGTCCCTGGGTGTGCTCAACGACGTCACCATCACCCAGTCCTCGGCGGTGTTCGAGTTGGCCCACCTCGGCCCCGGCCCATCCGCCGGCGGCGGCTCCACTGTTTCCCGCCGTCAGGTGTTCCTGCGCGCCATGCGGGTCGGCAGCGACCACATCGCCAGCACCGTCTACACCCTGCTGCTGGCCTATGCCGGCAGCTCACTGCCGCTGCTGCTGTTGTTCAGCGTGGCCAACCGGTCGCTGGCCGATGTACTCACCAGTGAGAGCGTGGCCATCGAGATCGCCCGGTCGGCGGTCGGCGGGATCGCGCTCGCGCTCGCCGTTCCGTTGACCACCGCGATCGCCACGGTGCTCGCGACGCCTAACTCCGCTCCAGGAGAGCCAGCAGGTACTGCCCATAACCGGACTTGAGCAAGGGCTGAGCGCGTTTCTCCAGTTCGTCGTCATCAATGAAGCCCATCCGCCAGGCGATCTCCTCGGGACAGGCCACCTTCAAGCCCTGTCTCGCTTCGATCGTGCGGACGAAGTTCCCGGCTTCCAGCAGCGAGTCGTAGGTTCCGGTGTCCAGCCACGCGGTGCCGCGGGGCAGCACCTCGACCGCGAGTCGGCCACGCTCCAGATAGGTCCGGTTGATATCGGTGATCTCCAGTTCGCCGCGCGGCGACGGTCGCAGCGCCCGGGCGATGTCCACCACGTCGTTGTCGTAGAAGTACAGGCCGGGCACCGCGTAGTTGGACTTCGGAGCGGCCGGCTTCTCCTCCAGCGATAGCGCCCTGCCATCCGCGGAGAACTCGACGACGCCGTAGGCCGAGGGGGTGGCAACCCAGTAGGCAAATACCGCGCCACCCTCGATGGTGGCGAACCGGCGCAGGTTGGTGCCCACACCGGGGCCGTAAAAAATGTTGTCCCCCAGGATCAGTGCCACCGGGCCGGTCCCGATGTGCCCGGCACCGATGAGGAACGCCTGGGCCAGCCCTTCAGGCCGGTCCTGCACCGCCCGGGTGATGTTCAACCCGAACTGCGATCCATCGCCGAGCAGTCGGGCGAAGGCCGGTTCGTCCTCGGGTGTGGAGATCACCAGGATGTCCCGGATACCGGCCAGCATCAGCGTCGACAGCGGGTAGTAGATCATCGGCTTGTCGTAGACCGGCAGCAACTGCTTGCTGGTGCCCTGCGTGATCGGGTACAGGCGGGTGCCCGAGCCGCCGGCCAGGATGATCCCGCGCATCAAGGCTGCAGGTCGTCGTCGCTGAGTTCGGTGGCGGCCAGGGCTGCGGTCAGATCATCGTGCCGGAACACCGAGGTGACATGGTCATGCACGACGCGGAAGGCCGAACCCGCGGTGCGGATCCCGGTCGGGTCGGAGTGCGGGGTGATGGTCTCCTCCACCACGACGATCCCGTCGTGGTAGTAGATCCGGCCGACCTCGATGGTGGCGTCGGTCCGCTCGGCCCACTCCCGCAACGCCGCGTGTCCCTGGGCCGCCCCGCCCGCGTCGCCGATCTCGATGTCGTCGCTCGACAGCGACACCAGGGTGTCGTGGTCTCCGGCGCTCAGCGCGTCATGCCAGGCGAGAACGGTCGCGATCTCCGAAGTACTCATGGGTGCTCCCTCATGGATGATGAAAGTACCGCAGCGCGCTGACCTGATTGCCGCCGATCGACCGCGTCGACCACGCCCGCCCGGACCGGACACCGTGGCACCGCGGCACCGCGGGTTACTCCCCCGACCCCGAGTCGCCGCCACGGGAGCCTGCGCCGGAGGTGCTCGGAATCAGCACCTCCGTCGTCACGGTCGGCACGGAGACCTCCGCCGATACCGTCGGAATCGAAACCTCAGTCGACACACTCGGCACCGAGACCGCAGTCGACTGGGTCGGCACAGAGACTTCCGTCGGCGCCGTCTGAACGGAGGTCGGGCTCTGGACGGTCGTGGGGGTGGTGCCGGCCGACGTCGTCATGGGAGCTGTCGTCATGGGGGCTGTCGTCGTGGGGGCTGCGCTCGTAGGGACCGTAGTCGTGGGGGCTGTGGTCGCCGGAGCGGTAGTCATGGGTGTCGTCACCTGCGGAGCAACCGGCAGCGTCGGGATGCGGATCGGTGCCTGCACGAATGGCGGCAGGACCGGAATCACCGGGGCCAGCACGATCGGCGGTATCGCCGCCACGGGTGCGGGCGCGGGGGCGGCCGGGACGGTCACGACGGGTGGCGGGGCTGCCGGCGGGGCCACGGGCGCTGCAGGCATCACCGGGGCCGGGGCCGCCGGTGCGGCGGGGACGGGCGGCTGGGGGCGCGCAGCAGGAGCCGGCACGAATGCCGTCCGGGGCGCCTCCCGCACCACCGGTACGGGGGCTTCAATGGTCTCGAGGGCGGGCGACGGCTCGACATCGGTCGCCTTACTGGCCGCGGTTGGCTCATTCGGGGTGCGTATCTCCCCTGGCCGCTGGTCCACCGCCGGACGGATGCTGACCGCCAGCGAGATCACCAGCGCGACGACGCCGACCACGAAGATCGTCGCCAGCGTGCTGCCGACCAGCAGGAACGGCTTCTCGTCGGCTACATCGGGCCGCTCGGCTGGATCGTCATCGATCTCAACGGCCTCGTCGTCATCGCCACCGCCACCGCCACCGCCGTCGTCACCGTCGTCGTCGTCGATGACCGCGCTGTAACCCAGCGGAGCCATGTATCCGGCCGCGGCCACCTGGGTGGCACCGGCAGCGGTGTCGTCAGAAGGACCGGGCTCGACCAGTCCTACATCGGCGGGCACGACGACCGTCTCGGCCTCGAATCGCGGCGTTCCAGCCGCGGCCAGCGCCGCCCCACGGGCCAGTGCCAGATCGGCGTCCTCGGGAGCGTGCACCGGCAGCGTCGTACCCTCGGCGACCCGGGCAGCCAGCGCCGCCACGTCCAGACCAGCGCCCATCAGGAACACCGCCTGCGGAGGCTCGGCGGACAGCTCCAGGGTCGCCACCATGCCCCGGAGGTCGGCAACGATGTCCTCGGTGTGCAGGACTCGGCTCTGGACCGCCACCACCGCGCCGTCGACCGTCCGAACCACAGCCAGAGTGGCCTCGGAGCCCTCGAGGAACAGCAGAGCGGTTCGCTCGCAACCGATCCTGCGCCCGACGGCCTGGGCGAGCGCACTCGCAGCATGCAGTTCGGAAACCATCACGACGTCGTCGATGTCATTGGCCCGCAGCGCCTGTCGCAACCGCTTACCGTCGGCGTGATCCGTCCAGGCCACACCGATCGCCGTCAGCCGGTGCGCGCCCTCGTCGACGCTCTCCTGGGTGCCGAGGATCGCGGCCACCACCTGCTCGGCCGCCCCAGAGCACCCAGACCCGCCGACGGACCCGTCAACGACGTTGCTGTCGAGCGTGACGCCGTCACCGTCGGCACCCTCGACGAGCACCATCCGGACCGCCATGGGTGTCATCGACACGCCAAGAACGACCTCCACCAGGCCTCACCCCTGAACTTGAACCGACTACCCGGTTCATCGCCGTGGCCGCCCCGGGCGTTACCGCTCCGGCGAGCGGAAGTTCAGATAGGACCGGGACGGGGTAGGCCCACGCTGGCCCTGGTACTTCGAGCCGACCGCTGAGCTCCCGTACGGGTGCTCAGCCGGGCTGGTCAGCCGGAGCAGACACAGTTGGCCGATCTTCATCCCCGGCCACAGCGTGATCGGCAGGTTCGCCACATTGGACAGTTCCAGGGTGATGTGCCCGGAGAAGCCGGGATCGATGAATCCCGCGGTCGAGTGCGTCAGCAGCCCCAGCCGTCCCAGCGAGGACTTCCCCTCAAGCCGGCCGGCCAGGTCGTCGGGCAGGGTGCAGCACTCCAGCGTCGCCCCCAACACGAACTCCCCCGGATGCAGCACGAAGGGCTCGTCGGCGCCGGGCTGCACAAGACTGGTCAGTTCGTCCTGCTGCTGGGCCGGGTCGATGTGGGTGTAGCGGGTGTTGTTGAACACCCGGAACAGGTTGTCCAGCCGGACGTCGACGCTGGAAGGCTGGACCAGCGCATCGTCGAACGGGTCGATGCCGAGCCGCCCGGCGGCGATCTCGGCGCGGATGTCGCGATCGGAGAGCAGCACGCGTGAGAGCGTATCGGCACGGGTTGCTATCCTTCGACGGCAGCAGTTACTGGCCGATGTAGTTCAATGGCAGAACATCAGCTTCCCAAGCTGAATACGCGGGTTCGATTCCCGTCATCGGCTCTCAATGGGTGGGCATAGTCTGTCGCCCGCGCAACGCCACCAAAGAAAGCCCCTGCCGAAGATTCGGGAGGGGCGACGCCGGCTTACTCGAAGCCGCCGGTCCGGACTGTCGTGCCATGGTGGTGGCGGTGGTGCTTGACCGCACCGTTCTGAACATGCGTCGGGGCGTGATGCGTGACCACCGAGGGCCCCTGATTCGTCGGAGCGGCGAGGCTGACCGGGGCTGCCGCCAATGCCCCCATCGCGGGGACGCAGGCAAGGAGTGCGCCAGCGGCGGCTCGCTTGAACCACACTGGAACGGTTGAGGAGCTGTTACGGGTCTGGGATGTCGTCGCGGTGTTCATGGTCGCTCCTCCTTGTGTGTTCACAGTGTGTCTGGCTTTGGTGGAATCCTTTTCGTTCGCTGAACTAACTAAATATAAAGTTAGTCTAACTACCTGTCGTTGTCAACACCCGCGGCAACCGACTCGCACGTGATCCCCGCCACACCGGCGCCCCAGTGGCTAGAGGGAATCGCCGCCTGAGCTCTCGGGCTCCGCCCCACTCCGAGAATGCCTCGGCATTGCGACTAGCCCCCAACAGACGGTCGATCAGCTGGCGTCACGGAGATCGGCAGCCAATGGATGCCCGGTCCCTCACCGGGGCAACCGAAGCCCCCGACGGTGAGGGTCCGCTCACCGGAAAAACTACCGTCGGGGTTCGGGATCAGATAGTCCGAGCGCACCGCCGGCACGGCGCTGTCCGGATTCATCCGGTCGCACAGATAGGGATAGTCGCCGCTGGTCTCCCACCGGTTGTTGTTCCAGCGGTACTCGAAAGCCGTGGGAGCGCCGGGATTCCGGCCGAGGTCGTCCGAGTTGTCCATGCGCACCACACATCCATCAGCATCACAACGCGCGGTGTATTCCACCAGGAACGTCTTGGCCGGCATCGGCGTCGGCACCCCGTTGAACGTCTGCTTGGAGAAGTCGACGAACACGTTGTAGTACCCGTAAAGCAGCGGCGGGGTTCCGCGTTCCGCGTGCGCGGACGGCGGAACGGCAAGCATTGCACATCCCGTCAGTAAAGAAAGCCCCAGTGCCATGGCGCGATTCGTCGACATCTGGCCAGTTAACACGCCGCGCCCGCTCACTGAGCGGTTGGCCGGCACCGGGCGTCAAACTGATGTCCAATTCGGTCGGTTCAACCCGGTAACCCATCGAACGCAGATCCGCTGCGATCGCATCGGCGTCGCCCGGCATGTCACCGGCGGTGAAGGCCTCGTCGTCCGGTGGCTCCTCCCCGATGAGGAACCGTTCTTGGAGATTGCTCTCCCACTCACCCGGCGGAAGGTTGGCCCGAAACTCGCCCCAGGTCTTGGAGCGTCGCAGGGCCTCCCGAATCTGAGCCACCCGCTCGGCGTCCTCCCGTCGGGCGAACAGCACACCCTCGTAACCGTCACCGCCCACGCGGAACACGATGTCCACCCGTCACCGCCCACGCGGAACACGATGTCCACCCGGTTACCCCCTTTCGCGACCAGCCCGCGGGTTCGATTCCCGTCATCGGCTGGACGATTCCAGCGTGACGGCTCAACTTTGGTTCAGCGGGCTTCCGCAGGAGTCTCCACACAAAGGCGCTCGCTGGCGTTGCCTGCTGCTATCGGAAAAGGAAACATAACGATCGCCCGTTATGACAGCATCGCCTCACCGAAATCTTCGGCAGGGGCGAGGATTCTCGCGTGAGTGGGCGTTCCCCCTGAACACAACCGGGAGGCGCCGTGATGTCCTCGCACGCCCAGCGATTCGACTGCCGTCCGTCGAAGTATGTCGGCAGGGTCGGCGGACTCGCCGTGGCGCTCGGCGTCGGCGGAGCGGTCCTGGGATTCGCCGGAGTGGCTATGGCCGACCCCGGTCCATCCGAGGGCGGCGCACGGTCCGCCAGCGAGGAATCCAGCACCGGCGACACCGGACGAGCGAGGGCGGCACGGGCCGCCGATCGCCGCACCGCCGCGGCGGGTCAAACCAGCGCGCCTGCGACGGCCGCGGACACCGAGGGCTCCAACGACCGGGTGGTCGCGCCCGGACAACGCCCACTCGGCCCACGCGCATCCGAGGACCGGTCCTCCACGTCCGCCGTGTTCACACCGCCCTCGCTCGGTGGCTCGACGTCCGTAGAGATCGGTGTCGGCAATCGCGTGCTGCCTGCTCTGCCCCGCGTCCCAGTGGATGTCGGTCCGGACATCGCCGACGGCCTCGTGTCCCAAGCCCCCGCAGCACAACCGATCGCGGTCGCGGTCACCCCGGAGGTGTCCCCCTCGGCGGCGACAGCGCCCGCAGCGACCGCTCCAGCGCCCGGCACCGTGTTGGCGGCCGATCCTCTTACGCTGTTCGGCGGGACCGACCGCGGCTTACCCCTGCTTGCCCCGCTGGCCTGGGCGACGCTGGCCGCGGCTCGTCGGGGAGACCCCGCGGCGGCGCCAGCCGAGGCGTTACCGGCGGACACCGTGGGAACCGAAGATCTTGACGCGGGACTGGGCGCACAAATCAATACGACCGGGCTGTCCTCGACATCAGGCGCTGTCGGCACCCTCCTCACGATCACCGGCACCAATCTCGGCACCACCTCGGCGGTCAAGTTCGGCTGCAGCGCGAGCGATTGCGACTGGGGTATCGCCGGAGAAATCGTGGGTACACCGTCGAAGACATCCGTGCAGGTGACGGTTCCGCAGGGCGCTCCCACCGGCAACGTTCAAGTAATAGCGACTTACTTAGGCGCTCCTTCCAACGCGATCAGCAAGCAGGTGTTCACCGTTACCGGTGTCCTTCCGACAATCACCGACTTCACTCCGACTACCGGAGGCCTAGGTTCCACAGTGACGATCACCGGCGAAAACTTCGCCGGTGCGACGTTCGTCAACTTCGGCGCCGGATCCGCAACCACGCTTGCCGTCAATGAGACGGGAACCGAGATCACCGTTGCGGTTCCCGACAACGCAACGGACGGTCGCATCGTGGTGGGCCTACCCACCGGCGGAGCCGTGAGCACGGCGAACTTCACGATTCCCTTGGCGCCACTTCCGGCCTTGTCAGCGTGCACCGGCAGCGGTGTCTATTGCACCACTGTTGCCGCAGCCAGAGTCCTTGCGATCAATGCTCTTTCGGCGGCCGTGGGGGCAGCTCTGCCGTCATCTGGACCGGTGGGCAAATGCACGTCGAACGGTTGCCCGACCGTCTCTGGGCAGAGCACGCCCTCGGTCGCCAACACCATTGGTGAGTACGCGTTCAACCTCGTGTATTCCCTGAGCGGGAAAGATACCTCGGCCGCGGACATCGGACAGACGGTCGTCAACCTGGTCACCCAGCCCAACGTGCTGACTTTCATTTCGGACACCGTCGCAGGGAGCCCGGCGCTGGCCGCACTCCCCACTGCCGTCGCGTCCACCATTGGCACCGCGGTGGCCTCGTTCGTTCAGAACACGTTTGGCAACGCCACGGTCGCGACTGCATTCGCCCCCTTCCTTCGCGCGCTCAATATCCCGACAGCGGCAAACCTCGATTTCATAGCAACCCTGCAGACTGATCCAATGAAGGCGCTGCTAGACCGGTTCACCCCGGCGCAGCAAGTCATAGGCCAAGCCGCGCTGCAGCAGAACTTCTTCGGGAACGCCGCCGTCCAACAGATCTTCGGACAAGCCTTCAGCGACTCGATCGACGCTCTCGTGGGGTCGACAGAACTCTCGAGCTATCTCGGGCAGGTCGCCGCCTCGGCTTTGGCGGGCCAACCCGTTGACCCCACCAACCCGCTCGCCGTCGCGATCGGCGGCGCGATCGGAACCCTGTTCTCGGGTGTCGGAGGCATCGTCGCCACCGATGCCGGGACCGCCCTGGCAAACCTGCTAGCCCAGCCCGCTCTCGACGGACAACCCACCGTCGCCGGCACCCTGGCTCAGGTCGTCGTCAACGGCGTCGTGACGGCGCTGGGCGGCACTGTCACGCCGGTCGCTCTGCTGCCCGCGCTGGCCCCAGGTGCCGGCGTCGTCGTCACCGAGTTCGTGGCCTCGCTGCTCACCAACCCCGATGTCGATTCGGCGCTGGGAACGTTCCTCACCCAGCTGACCACCGGCGTGCTGGGCGACCCGGTGGGCCAGCAGGTGGTTAGCGGGGTGGTCTCCAACGCCGTGTCTGGTCTGCTCGGCGGCGGGCCACTGGGTCAGGCGGTAGGCGAGAAAGTCGGAGCGGTGGCGGCCAGCCTGGTGAGTAACCCGGCGGTCAGCGGCGCAGTGGCACAGCTGGTGAGCTCCGTTCTCGGCGGGATTCTGAGCGCTGACGGCGTCGTCACCGCCCTGGCGGACTCCGCCGGTGGACTGGTGTCTGCGGTATTCGGCGGCGAGACGGTGAGCGCCGCACTGAACGCAGCGTTGACGGCATTGGCCGCGAACCCGGAGGTCGACGCCGCGGTGGGCCCGGCCGTCACCGCCGCGGTCGCGCAATTCCTCGGTGACACCGACCTGCGGTCGGCGGTGGACGCCGCCCTCACTGCGCTGGTCACCGGGGTGATCGGTGACCCGACGGTGCAGTCGGCGCTGGGCGGCGATGTGGCCTCGGCGGTGTCGGCACTGCTCGGCGGCGACTCCCTGGGCCAGACGGTAGGCGACAAGGTCGGCGCTGCGGTACTCACCCTGATCACCAATCCGACCATGAGCGGTGGCCTGGCCGACCTGGTCGACACGGTGTTCTCCGACTTCATCTCCGCCCCCGGGGTGATCACTGCGCTGTCGGACGCGGCCGGTCAAATTGCCACCGCCGCGGTGGAGGGCAACCTCGATTCGGTGCTGCCGGCGGTGGAAGCGGCGCTACGGGCCAATCCCGACGTCGACGACGCCGTGCAGGCGTCGGTCGTCGCCGCCGTGGCGCAGTTCCTCGGTGACACCGACGTGTGGTCGGCGGTGGACACCGGCATCTCCTCGCTGATGGGTGACCTGATCGCCGACACCACAGTCCAGCAGGCACTACACGACCGGGTCGCCAGCGAAGTCAACTCGTTCCTCGGCTTCGGACCGATATCGGTGGTCGGCGACTACGTCGGGGCCGCGGTCGTGGGCCTGCTGACCAACCCGGCGATCACTGGTGCGCTGGTGGATCTCGTCGACACCCTGCTCACCGACTTCTCCAGCAGCACCGGTGTGGTGGACGCCCTGGCCGGGGCGGCCGGCGACGTCGCACTCGCGGTGTTCACCGGGGAGCCCCTCGACGCGGCGTTGGCGGCGGCAGGAAAGGCTCTGCAGGCCAATCCCGCCGTCGACGCCGCCGTACAGGCCTCGGTCGGAGCGGCGGTCACCGCTTTCCTGAGCAACGCCGAGATGTGGTCGGCGGTGGACACCGGTATCTCTTCACTGGCAACACAGTTGATCACCGATCCCGTCGTCCGGCAGGTCCTCAACGACCGCGTGGCCGACGAGGTCTCCACCCTCCTCGGAGGAGGCGACCTGGGCTCAGTGGTCGGCGGCCAGGTGGCCGCGACGGTGGTGGACCTGCTCGCCAACCCGGCCTTCGGCGGCGCGCTGCTGGAGTTGGTCGACACGGTGTTCACCGACCTCTTCGTGCCCAATCTGATCGGCAACCCGGTTCCTGCGGCGTTCGGCGAGGCGGCCGGCGATCTGGCGCTGGCGGCGCTGACCCTCAGCGGGGCGGACTTCGACGCCGCGCGGGCAGCGATTGTGCAGGGGCTTCGGGACAACCCCGCGGTCGACGCCGGGGTGCAGACCGCCGTCGTGGACGCGGTGGCGCAGTTCTTGAATGACGCCGCGGCGTGGACGGCGGTGGACGCCGCGTCGGCCTCGCTGCTCGGTGAGCTGCTCGGCGACCCCGAGGTACAGCAGGCGCTGGGCGACCGGGTGGCCAACGTGGTCAACAGCCAGCTTGGGCTCGGGCCGATAGCTGTGGTCGGAGAGCAGGTCGGCCAGTTCGTGGTGGGCCTACTGATCAACCCCGCTGTCAGCGGAGCGTTGGTCGACGTCGTCGACAACCTGTTCACCGACTTCTTCGGCGTCATCGGGGTGGTTGACGCCATGTCCGAGGCCGCTGGCGATGTAGCCCTGGCGGTGCTCACCGGTGATTCGCTGACGGCCGCCGTGCAGACCGCCCTCTCCGCCCTCGAGGTGAACCCAGCCGTCCAGGCCGGGGTGCAGGTCACCGTCGCCGACGCCCTGGGGGTGATCAACGCTGAGGTCCTCAGCAACGCCACGTTCCAACAGGACCTGGGAACAGACGTCACCAACCTGATCAACGAGTTGACCGCGGACCAGGTGGTCCAGAATCTGGTCACCGAGCGGTTCGGCGCGGCGATCGGCGGGCTGGTCGCCAATACCGCGGTGATGGAGGAGTTCTCCGCAGCGGTCGGCTCGGCGGTGACCCAACTCGTGGGCTACTCCGGGGTCAGCACGGCGCTGACCAATGCCGCAGCCCAGTTCATCGACGCGGTCCTCGCCGGCACCGACGCCGCCACCGCCGCGCAGGAAGCGCTGGCGTCGCTGCGTTCCGATCCGACGCTGGTGGACGCGGCGAACGCGGTGATCCCGCCGATCGTCAACAGCCTCCTCGACACCGCCAACGTGCGCGAGGCTCTCGGCGTGGCGGCGCAGGGGGCCACCATCGCCCAACTCGAACAGTCCTGGCTGAATATCCCGTTCCTCAATCGTGTCATCGGCGAGATTGCGAAGGGAACCGTGGAGGACTTCCTCACCCGCACAGCAGGCCGAAGCCTGATCGACACTGTGGCGGTCGACCTGGTGCTCGGTAAACCGGTCAACGTCGCAGACGAGATCCTGCGCCGGCCGGACCTACAGATCGCACTCGGCTTCTCCATCGGAGCCGGAATCGGGTCGCTGTTCGGCGAGAACATCGTCGGCGACATCATCGGGTGGGTCGCCGGATTCCCCGCCACCATCGTTGTCGGCGGCGCCGCCGCCGTCATCGACCTGTACCGGTGGATCGTCGACGGCTGGATGTTGGTGATCAATGCGATCAGCGGACAAGCCCAACCGAGCGAAGCACTACCCGCACAATCCCGGGCACGGCCCAGCGCAGCCTGACCCCCGGATAGCGCCGGAGCTTCCTGCGCCACTCGCTTACCCCAAGCCTTGCCGGT
>Ga0116183_1001913_pt1 | contig 22958 bp, 22 predicted proteins | sample AD_UKC078_MetaG_FD_89753 | JGI IMG/M metagenome (GOLD analysis project Ga0116183, IMG submission 89753) | Active sludge microbial communities of municipal wastewater-treating anaerobic digesters from USA - AD_UKC078_MetaG | ecosystem: Engineered > Bioreactor > Anaerobic > Digestate | place: USA... | reverse complement strand
CAGATGCCGTATCTTGAATTAAATTACCATTTTCTGTTGGTACTAATATCGCTAACACCTAGCTTGTACTTCCAGATGTAGCTGTAATAGCATACGCACTCTTGCTATATCCTTCCTACCATAATAATCTTTGAACCCAGAAGTTCCCTTTATGCTTCGAATACTAGTATGCTGCATATTGTGAGAAGAACTTTCCGTTAGGTTCACCAGTTTTATCTAATAGATCGTAGGTGTCCTTGATTTTCATAGGGATAAATGCTTGTCCCTTTGTAAATCCACCAATAAATACTGCAGATGGTCCACCTACAGGTGCGGACTATATAAAGGAAAGATCGTTTTCCTATGTATAAATTCCTGGGCTTAAATAATCTCTTGTTGGCATTATTTATTAATTCTCCTAAATTACACCCTACTATTCAGATTTATCAGACTTTCCCTAGGCTGGTAAAAACTACCATGAGTTAGGGTCTACATAACCATTTCCGTACTAATTGTAAATCTGTTGTATTAGTGCATCTTTTTCTTGATTTAGATTTTGAATTTCTTCTATAAGATTCTACTTTTCCTTCTTTAACAACGATTTATGATAGGTCACAAACCCTAGTCTCTTAACGGAAGAGTCGATGTTGTTAGTTAACTCGATAATCTTATTGCTATACTATTCTTTGATTTTCATATGTCACTCCTATATGTTACTATTAATTAATTATTGTCTAATTGAAAATCGGGACAATATTTTTTGTGGGTCTTTTCTACTCGACGGTGGGAAGATTTTGGTAGGACTTGGGATATAGTGTAGATTCTGTAGATATGGAAAAATTACATTTAATCAATCGTTGGTCATTAGCCTAAATTTCAGTAGTATTTGAAAAATCGCTAAACTTAGTCTTCACTCTGTATCCCTCTATTATCCACCATTTGTCATGATGAAGGAAGAACGCCTATAAAATCTAATTCATGTCTGTTTGTGTTTCGGCATAAATTTGAAACTAATAATTACAAGAAATTGGAATAGGCAACATCATATTGTAATATGAGGTCTTTTTGATGTTCCCTCCCAACGTATCTAGTTTGCCAAAAGGTCTATCTTTAGAATACTTATTTTGTACTTCTATGAAGTTTCTATTTCCATTGTACCATACTCTATTAACCATTTTAGAATCTCTTCGTTTAGTAGTAGTTCTACTAAAGGAGATTATGGGATAAAGAACATTTCCTTTCTAATCTACTAGATAATTCCTCCTTCTCACTTGTACCCATCTCTAAGCACCGTTGTAAACGATAGGAATAGTAATCTGTTCTTCATTGTACCCTTGAACTGTAGGAGATATAACCTATTGAATGTATCTCATCATAGTTTCATCAGTTTTCTAAATGGGGATGTAAGCTTCAATCTGTTTGTCATTAATCATACAAATCTAAGCTCCTTTAGTTGATTGACTTTAGAATTAGATAATGCAGTAGTCTAACAAATCTTGGACCATTGTGTATCTGACCTATTACCAATCAATTGCTATTGAGTTACCTTTGTAATTTCCCAGAATATACCATTCCAACCAAGTATATCTGCCACCTATGGATATAGGTTAATTGATTGCAAGGTTGAAACTAAAAACTTAAATGTAGTATTGTTTTTGTAGGTCACACTTTCGTTATAAGTTAATTCTTGAGCATTGTGAACTACCATACCTTTTACATATATGCCAGGATAGAAGTTGAAAGTTTTGTGTTTAGCCTAACCATAGATATTCATCTACATTTTCTAAGGGTTTAACTTAAAAAACAAGATATCAACATCCATCACCTTCTAAACCAATTCACGACTAATACCTCTTAGAGTATCTAGATCTCTGGGTGGAAAATACATAGGCATAATCGATTACCCTATAAAGATTCTAGTAGGAACTTTACTATTAATGATTTGAAGGTTCTAAGCCATGTCTTTTTTCTTCTACATGAGCTTATTCATGGAACTCTATTCCAACATTAACTTTAGCTATTCTATGAGCTTATCCTGTTCAGTGGTTGCCTACAATTTAAGAGCATCTCCGTCTAAAGAGGTATCACCCTCAGGATATGGAACTGTAGCATATTTTGATCTAATAGTTCCTAAAATCTATTTAGTTAGAGCTAATGTAAATCTCTGAATCCAATTTCTACCAGGCATATTAATGTCACTATAAGTTAAATGACTTTTAATTGGAAAGTTAGAGACATTGTTAATAGTATTATGTCTTATTGAATTCGAATACTTATCGGACTTCAATATGTAATCAACACATACCATACCATCAGTATTAGGAACTGGAAAGAATAAAACTTTGTTCTTCCTAAGTTCAAATCCATAATGGGATCTTCTGATTTGTTGAGTTAATTCCAATGCTTGCATTTTCAACATAGTTTCAAACAATGGCATTACTACTAATCTAGCATTCGAAGCATAAACTCCGCCAAACTAATTCATTACGGATGCCATGTTAAAACCAGGGTTTATCATTGGATCAAATACCGCTGTATTATACATAGCAGGATAATGGTATATCTAAAGAATCTGAATGTTGCTATTAGTGTATTGTGGGATGAAATCTGTTAAGTTGTACTATTGTTGTCCGCTATTAATGTTAATAGATGCAGTATAAATTTCAGTGTGAAGTGAATTTCTAATTATTGCCTATTGCCCATACATAGAAGATAGTTCAAACACTGAGTTTAAATTGCCGTATATGCCTGCTTTAGATAAATCTTGGGTAGGGTCTTGACCGTAAACATTTAACATGTTATCGCTTATCTTATACTCGTTAACTATAGTTGAATACTTCATTGTTGCACATTCAAATGCAGTAAAAATATGTTCTGGATATATCTATAACTACATAGAGGGATACCCTAAAGAGCGAACGACATATCTTAATACCTTTATAGAATCTGTTACGAACTGAGCATCGGAATCAAATTCCTAGAAGGCAGTACTTCCTGAAGCACTAAATGTCACATTGTACCAGTCTATTGTTGGCATTGTTATTTCCTTTATTATCTAAAGTTTTTAAGCATAGACAATATAGCAGTTTTAACTGCCTTTTTGTAGAGTTTCTAATACTGTCCACCCTATTCCTTTCTTGCCATTCTCTCCAATTCATCAATTATAATCTAAATTTGAGCAAGTTTTGCAGAAGCAGTAACTGTAAACGGCTTATCTCTATCCAACCCTTCAAAGCCTGGATACTTGTAAGCCTACGTTATCAATTGTTTCATCTTCTACATTATTAATTTATTCTATTTTGTCATTTATTTTCCCCTTATAAAAGTAAAATTGGGGATGATAGTTACCCACACCCCTAATGTATTATTTGTTAGTAATCCTTTAGGGATTAAACGGTTTCCACAGTTTTTTGTTTGCTGTAGTATTCTCTAAGGGATTTAGAAATTTTCTATTTAATCTACTAAGAATGATGGTTATAGGTTCTAGAATTTTTCATTTTTTCTTTTGTCTATTCTGATTTAGGCTTTCTTAGTTTTATTAATGTCTACTATGAATGTTTTTTCCCATAAAAAGGATTATCTTTTCCCACTAACTTTCCCTTTCTGTTTTTGGACATAAGTGCTCTAGTTTTCTAAGAGGGAGAAATATCTTTATTCCAAGTCGTTTTTCCTTTTTTAGCTTGAGACATTTTCTTTTTTGTTTCCTAAGAAAATATTTTTCCTATATTAGCTAATCTACATTTTTCAATAGTTTCTGGAGAATGATGCCGTCCTAACCATAATTCTTTTGGGAAGCCGCCATATCCGCCAATCTTCATATTATAAGTATCTGCTCTTTTAACAAATTCTTCATTTACTATTTCACGTTCTCTCTTATAAGCCTAATCTTTTTCTTTAAATGACTATAATATGCATCTTTTAAAGTTTTTAATGCCATGTTTTTTGATTGCATTTTCTAAAGCTCTGCCAGATCCCATATAATTGTCATTTTCAATATCAGAAGACTAGTGCACTCCTATATAAATTTTGTTATTTATAGTGTTTCGTGTCTAATAAATGTAATACATAATAACAAAAAACGAGGGAGTGAAGGGAATCACTCCCAAGTTCAATTAATTACACCGTTTCTAAACCTTCGACAAAAAGTGCGCCGTAATAATCTCTTCTTAACATGGTCTTAGCATATCTTGTGTAGACACCCTTGGTAGGTGTTAAGTTTGTTGGTTCCATGATGTTAGGAAGCATGATAAGAGGAATGTATGGGCAGTATGCAGCACCGAAATCAAGGAATCCAGTACCTCTATATCCCATAATCATCATATTGTCAGCGACACTATAAGGATTCTTGTAGATTCTGTATCTGTTTCTGAATGTACCAACTTGGGTAAATCCTGCTTCCATCCAATCGGTTGATCCGTCCATGGTTGCACCAGTTGCGACGAAACCTTCAATCGTTTCAAGAACAGTAGCGAGGGTTGGGGACACGATTGCGAAGTTTGCTCCACCCTTACCAGTCTTCTGGTGAATTTGATTGCTGATCTTTTGCATTGGAATACCAATGTTACGGAACCATGATGGTTTGTCTTGGATAGCGTAGGATTCATTCTTTTTGAAGGTTGCTGCACCATAGGTGTCAACGCTTGAAAGTTCGTAGCCAGGTCTTACTGAGAAGTATCCATGGTTGTTGGATTCAATACCACCCTTACCAATCATTGCGACTAGTTCAAGGTCAGTTTCAAGAGTGATTTGATCGGTAAGTTGATTAGAAATCTATTGTTCACCATCGATTGCAAGGAATGCATTCAAGTCGTCAACTAACTATTGAGTCCATGTTGCTTTCATCTTACGAGTCTAAGCAACGATAGACTTTTGAGTTAATTTGAACTGAACTTCTGGAATTTCTAAGTTGGTACCTTGATACTAGAAGTCACCACGATCATAAGTTACAGGCTGTTTGTGATATGAGCAAGTTACATTACCAGACCAAGAGCCTGTGCCACCTGTTAAAACTATGAATTCTACGTTTGTTCCATTCAACTTTGTGAATTGGGGGAATACTTTAGCAATGTAGTTAGCAGAGCTAGTATCAGTTACACTGTTCTTGATATTGTATGCTGAATATCCGTTTAAGTCAGGATTAGTTAAGCCACTAAGTGGCACGCTAAGTTTCTTAACTTCACCATTTTGCATGGATGCAGTATAAGTAGGACTATACCAGATTTGGGTGTCGTTATAAACGTCACCTAAGGTGATATCTGAACCTGATGCTGCAGTTGGCTATACTTCAGCGAACTGATCGTTAAGGGAATAACCCCACTTGCCTGCTCCGTAGAACCCTGCAGTAATATCAGTATCCATGACATAGTCATAGCTACCGCTTTCGCCACCAAAGGTTGTTCCATTGATGGAATGTCCAGCAGTAAACCTGCCAAGTTCTTTGTTGCTACCAAATTGATGGTCAAGGAAGAATACCAAGCCTGCAGGTTGTGACATTGCTTGGATTGTTACGAAATCTTTCGATGCTAACTTGAACATGAATCTACGAATGAGAGGCATTGCGATACCTACCCACTATTCATGGTATTGTGTAGTTGATGTATAGTTAGCTTCTTTGATAATTTGCTTTGCTTCGTTCTAAAGCATTATAGCTACGTTTGTTCTTAAGAGGGTATCTTTTGGATGATCCAAGCCCTACATAAGACCTAACTTCTACCATTTTGAAGCAATTCTTTCGGCTTGCTGTAATCTGGTTCCGTAGTTAGGGTTTTGGTCAATTACTGATTTAATTGCCTAAGTGTATCTCATTATTTTAAAATCTCCTGTTTAATTCAAAGAACCCCTGCTCTTCTCTTAAAGATGCGAGCGATGGTTTCTAATGAATCCTAATTGTCTATCATATCTCGGTTTTCTTTGATATTAGTTTTTGTTGAATTAATCTTTTTAGAAGCACCTGCTTTTGAAGCTGGAGTTCTTTCGATCTTCTTAGTAGAAGGGGAATTCAGACCCTACATAAGTGTAGCATAAACTAATTTGATTTCTCTTTCGTTTCTTGCTCTGTCAAAGTTTTCAATTATCTTCATCTTTTGAGATCTAGTCAAATTGAATTTATTGAAAAGGTTAAGTGCATATTTGCCCTTTAGTTGGAGCTATTTAGTCTAAGCAAGCTGTTCGTTGATAAGCTGTAAGCTCTTCTTGTACTTAAGATTTTCTCTTGTAAGCTATCTTACTTTCTTCTTGAAAGACTAAACTACTTCAGCTGGGATCTTGTCCTAAGGATATTCACCTTCGCCACATTCTTCAACAACTTCCTATTCTGCAGGAATCTAGTCTGTTGCAAACTATTCCTATTCAGATTCAAGGATTTCACGGATTCTTTCCATTAAGTCCTAATCTTCCTAGGATTCCATTAAGTCCTAATCTTCCTCAGTTGGCACCTATTCAGTTTCATCGTCTAATTCCTAGATGATATCATCTAATTCGGTATCCTACTACTATAAGGGAAGTTCCTAATCATCAGTTAGAATTTCCTATTCTTCTGTTACAGGCATTTCCTATTCCTATGGTTCAAAGGTATCCTATTCACCATCAAGGATCTAATCCTAAAATTCAGGAATATCCTACTAACTCTATCTGATTCTTCTCTTCAGGCTTGTTGTAAGCTCTGATAATAGCTTGTCTTTTACAACCTATGCTGATGCTTCTTTAAGTTTTTTAGCCTAGAAAATAGACTAACTTAAAAGATTCTTTACTTCCATTGTTTGTGTTCTCCTAAATTTCTACAAATATTAGTTGATTTGTAATAATATGAATTTATTTAATAAACTAAATCATCGTATTCACACGATGAATATTAATCTGTATTAGTTCTCTTTTTAAACTATTCTAGCCATAAGTTTGCTTTCCATTTTCTCAAACTCTTTTTCTTTCTGTTTTTAATGGAAGGCTTAACGAAGTAAACATGCTAGTTGTAGTCCTTCATGATGTTATTCTAGACTACTATTCTACGCAATCTACGTATGGCTTTATCGATGTTATCATGTTCAACGATAACTGAACGACCTGTTTTGTGTTTCTTTTTCAATTTTACCTCTATTATAAAGATTCGTTTATAATTACTAATAACCTCGAAAAAACCATAAAATATTTTTGCATTTTACCATGTAATAGGAACAGCTTAACAAAAAAATGATTATAAATTCAAGGTTTTTAATTTTGTATAGTATTGAGGTTCTTCATACAAATGATCTAAAGTTATTTTCAATGCTTCCTAAGTGTTCTTAGTATGCTAACTTTCAACTTTAATACCCATTACTACCTACCTTAAACTCAGCTTAGTAATTTCCCAAATCTTCATATTCTTGGCTAACCCAGACTAATGCTAATCCATGGAGAACTATTTTATATCTATTCCAAATTTATCATATATGGTCTTTCTATATTTGGAGAATTTTTCATCGTAACGCTAATTTAACAATTTAGAAAGTTTGATCATAATACCTTGATAAGATATAGAATGCCAACACCTATTAGAAATCCCAAAGCCCCTAATACAACACTTGCTACAGCATTAATTAGTTGCATAAATTTCAACGCATATATGGAACCCTATGATTGTTTTAATTTAATATAGGTTCTGTATGTCTACCATCCTAAAAGCATTCCAGACATAAAGTATATGGCATGTACTATTCCAAAGAATACAGCTAATAAGCTGAATGGGATACCCGTTAACAGGTATGTGATGTAAGGTTTATATTTCTTGTTCATAAGTCTATCTTCTTAATCAGCTTAGTACCTTATTAAAGTTGTTGCTGGGAGAGGTTGTCTAACACAGCAGTTTTGAAATCTTTATCATATTTAGTTCTCCTTATCTAATGACTATAGCCATTCTATTTTTCAATTCTGAGTTAATAACTGTCTAAATTTTGGATTGTAATGATTTGTTATTCATTATCTTGGAATGAATGAATTTCGCAGAATTTCCACTCAATTCTACTCTTGACCAAGAGAGAATAGATTTATCTTTGATCTAAAATGTATCGTTTAAAATGTGGAACTGCATTATTATTTCATTAGCTTCAGTTACCTTCACCTTTAATCCACCCTATTCATACTAAGATGTATTCATTTTTTCCTGTATTAATTCCTTTAGTTTTTTCATTCCTAATTGATCTTTATTGATGCTACTAGCATCGCTACGAACTATTTTGTAGCCTCATGATAGTTTTTAAATGGTCTTGTATTTGACTACATTAGTATTCTTTTAAGTTTAATCATGTTTTCTTCTTTTATATGCTAATCCTCGGAATAACTTGAGGGTGAAAGTCCATCTTAGTGGGATGAAAACTCGAATGTTGCAATATACCAGTGAACTATCTTGTATTAAATCCAGCTTTAGGGTTGTATTCTCTATAAAACTTCTTTCTAATATCATACTTCTAACATAAATATTTAAGAAGATATTGAAGTGACTAATGCTGTTCAGGAGTGATACTATGGAAATGTGTGCATCCTCTCCATGGTTCGGTAACAATTATTCTGTTCTCAGGTATAACTTTGTTAGTCCAAGAACGCCATTTGCCTTGAACATACTTAAGAGACAAAAAATTAACAATCTATATACCAAACGAAGTTTGACTTATTGTGCGGAAATTGCCTCCAGCATGATAGGAAAATTTCTATTCTGGGAATAATTGATAAATTTTAGCATCCTCTCCAATTACATAGTGAACCGAAACCCCTCTCCCAGCCTGACCATTTAACCACGCAATAGCACCTTCCGCAGTTCCGCCGTACGTACCGTGGAGAACAATTTTTGATTTGATTGTGTTTTGATTAATATAATTGGTAAACCCTTTAACCTTAATTATGTCCATTTTGTTTTCTCCTTAAAGCTGTTAACCTTATAATGGATTTAATCATTTATTTCTTAAAGATTTCCAAAACTTTTCACTAGCTTCCTCATCAGCTTTCTTTCTCTATGCAGCTAACTTTTGCAATGCATCATATTTTTCCTGGGTGTACCCACCAGGCATCTTCTGTATCTCATCATACATTTTATCGTATTTATCCCAAATAGGTCTCATATATTTTTTGTATTCTGCATCATTTATACGATCTTGATCAGTAATTTCATCTTCTTTAGGCTTGTTATTCATGGCGTACTATTCGGCTTCATCTGCAATTTCTGATAATTTTAATTGAAGCTATTCGTATTCTGGAGGAAGCTTTTTACCATTTTCTGCGTGGGTGTAGTCCCCGTATGGAGATACCAGGTTTCCTATATCATGATAAGTTATTCCTTTATACTGTTTCCTGTCAAAAGATTTATTCATGATTTTTTTCATTAAAGCCCCAACTTCATCCTAGTGTTGCATCCAAACCTAATCAAATCCCTACTGTCCTCCACCTCCACCATATTGTTTCATTACATTTTTAACTGCTCTTACAGCCTGTCCATGACTTTTTGGTTCTTCGTGACTCTCATAAGGATTATCTGGTACACGATTAGGATTTTTCTTATTCTAATCAGACCATTTGTTTCTGTTAGCTAATGTTTGTTTCTTTAAATAATTAGCCTACTATTTGTCTTTTACAGTGTATGCGTAAGTATCCCCATGTGATGATGAAACATAAAATTTAGTACCCTAAGGAGTATCTTTGTATTTAGATAATCCTATTAGTTTATTTCTTGCACGAGAAGTTTCGTATTTATTCTTCATATATGCATCTTGCTAAGGTCCAGGTTCAGAAGGCATAGATTTTTTAGCCTTAGTTGGTGCATCAGATTTACCTATAGAACTCATATTTACAATATCGTCATTTGAAGGCTTTTGTTTAACTGCCTTAAATTTAGGCTTCTAAGGTGAAGAATTGGTAGGTTTAGTACCTGGTTTAGCTATATCGTATTTAGCTTTATGAGCATTGTAATAGTCCTTGGATACTTCATATGAATTACCAGTATCTTTGTTTGTTACTATCACCTTATCATTTAATTCATTAAGTAATTTCTTAGAGATATTTTCAGATAATAAGATCTGAATATCCCTTAATAATGTTAAATTAGATTTTTTCATTATTTTTTCCCTTTGTATTAGTAATTATGGGTTTTTTCTATTTTACAACCCTTTCTTCCTTAATTGTCTATTTCTTAATTTCAACCTTTTTCTATATAATAGATTCTTTCTAAGTTGGAATTACAGAAATCTATTCCTTCTAAGATTTATAAAAGTTCCAAGTTACTCTCAGACCTCTATTTTCAACTTTTACGTGATCATACTCATTCAATAAATGTTTAATTTCCTAATAAACTAAGGACTTAGATGGCAATTGAGTGTTTAAGAATATTTCTTTCATATTATTTGTTCCTCTCTATAGTTTTTTCTATCTATTTAGACAACTAAAGAATAGTCTATTTCAAGCCTACTTTAGGTTTTGTCTATACTAATTTCTGTACCTTCTACTAAATGGACTCATTTATTTTTTCATCGTTCCAAAAGGTTGCTCCAGGAGTGGAGGGCTACACAACTAAGTCCCAACCGATTAATTCAAAATCGTCCTGTACTTCGTCACCTTTATCCGTTCTACGTAAAGAACCTAATCCTCTACTAGAAATAGACAGAGATCCCTTGTTCTTTAAGACAATGTTTTTAAGATCCTAACCAATTCTATTAGATAGAATCTATATAGTTCCTATTAACTAATCTCCCACCCATTTTAATTCTTTAACCAATAACGCTACATTTCTTAGGGAAATTTGATCACTTTCAGGATGGTCACACTACCCATAACTGGTGTTAGTTTTGATTTTATTCATGTATTTCAGGACTTCTCTTTCTAACAGATGTTTTGGATAAATTCTATCGTTTCCGTTTTTCTTATTGGCGTATTGCATTCTGCCAGTTAAAAGTAGAGTTCCATTTTCATATTTTATTGATTCCTATAGTATTTCCGACTATCCCAATCTAAATGGGAAAGTTTCAACTAATAGCATCTTTGTTCCGTATTTATTCATTTATAATTCTCCAATTTCTTTACATACAAGGAAATAAATCTATTCCAGCACCATATTGATGCATTCTAATAATGGTTAAGCTTATTGAAACCAACCAACCTAACAATCCTGCTATGATATCTTTATAATCAAACTAGCCACCCACGACCCCCTTATCTATACACTATTTAAATATGGATATGCCCATCATAACCATGAATGAAGAAGTTATTACGAAACATTGGGTTGGATCAGACCAAAACAAGGTGTAGAATCTAGTAAATAATGAAATATAGAAGAAATGTAGTTGTTTGTCTTTGTTCTTATTAATCAGTTTGATAAGCTTAATGATGTATGATTTTAAAGATTGCATATCAATTCTCCATTTCTTTTCAAGATAGAGGCAAATGTTATAAATTCTCTTGTTAATGTCTGTACCCAATCTTCAGTCTTTATTAGAAATCTAGAATTCTTATCATTAACAGGATCGTCATATATTTCTATTATAGCTTTCTTGTATGCCTAACATACAGGACGTTGCATATCGTACCAAATTTTGGCATTCTATTCAGATATGAACTTACCTATGTATTCTAAAGAAACATCCCTTGCAAGATCTAATCTTGCTATTAATTGCTATTTTACTTGATTGCCAAAGCCTTCATCCAAAACAGAATTAGAAAAATCTATTATATTCTAAGTAGAATTGGTCAACACTTTACTCATAATGCTGTTACCGCAATATTCTATTGCATGTTTAGTTATCTATCTAATCTTTTCTGCCACAGTTTTGCTTTGAAGAAGTTTGCTTAGTTTCTTCTATTGCTAATCAATCTTGGTTAATAGGACTCGCATATTGTTCTAAGTTTTGGTTTCAAATATATCAAAACGATCCTTCAATATATTCAAATTCTTCATGTAGAATCTTCTATTGATTAATATTAATAGAGTTACTAAGCTGGGGAAAACCAACATTACTATTTCTAATATTTTGTAATATAAATCGCCATTTCCCATTATCATAATTCCTTTGCTTGTTCTGTGAACGCTGCATAATAAAGAACAAACTACTTTACTATGGTGTGAGCGAAATCTAGAGACTTTACTAAGAATCTATTGTTTTTACTGTTGACTTTATCAGAGTATATCTAGAGTATGTCAGCTTTATACTTGCTAACGCTACCCTTTATCAAAGCCAACCACTAATTATATCTTTCTTCATTCAATTGAGCGATTCCATAAATATTGGTGTTGTCTCTGGCCAATTCGAATTTAGAAAGTAATTGTTCCCTTCCGATGTTCTAAAAGCCAATATCTAACACCTATCTAACAAAAATAACGAAATCTTCAGTAAATTTGGTTAATAACTTACATGTCATTTCATCTTTAGTGATCTCTAACGCATGTTTTGTTATCTATCTTATTTTCTGTCCAGCCTATTTTACCTATAAAAAAGACATTAAGGCTTTATTGTGCATATTCAATTCATTATGGATCAATTTCAAATTCTATTCATTGGAATTTGCCATAATGTCAAGTTTCTATGTTATATTGTCAATGGTATGCTTATAGAACTTCTTTTTCAATAGTGTAAGAATAGTTATAGCTGAAGGAATTAATACTGCTGCAGATTCTATTATCAATGTTATTGTTACTTCTGTTGTCAATTTCCATATCTTCCTACATTCTAAATTATAGCCTTCTTCACTGCGTCTTGAGGAGATTTTCCCTAATTGATGTGAGAAAAGGCACATCTTAAACAAGGTTTCAGATCCAAATCACTTAAATCTATTCCCTTAATTTCCACATTAAAAATACCTTGTATTATGTTCTGTTTGAGTTTACCCTTAGCCGTTGGATCTAACTACATAAATTGCTACGATATAATTTTCTTTCCATCTCTAAGCATTAAATCTCTAAACTGTCTACGTTTTGGTCCAAATGCATTTGGGGATGGAAATACCTAAAAGTTAGCCCCAGTGTTCATATCAGTAAACCTTCAATCTGATATAGGTTCAATAAGGAATACGCTTTGTCTTCAGTATTCTTTATCTTCTTAATCTTATCCATGTTTTCAATCACGGATTTCAACTAATCACTAATTTCTGTATTACCTTTAAGCTTTGCTTCTAATAGAGTAATCTACTTATTCATATATTCATGTAATTCATTACTGGACATTGAATAAGTATATTTCTTTAAAAGCTATCTCTGTTTGGGATTTAATGTCTTATATTTCTCATTAAACTTCTATATAAATAGCTATAAAGTTTTTTCCTTAATCTATTTAGATTGTTGTTTGAATAGCTATAATTCTTCATCGATTATTTGCTATCTAAGAGGTTTCAACATAAACTCAATAATCCTGTATTTGGATTCTACTATAGAAATAGGATTGTATTGTCTTTCCTTCAGGCTTTCAAATACCTTGTATATGCTAGCATAGATCTTATAATTATCAACCTTAATAGACATGATGTCCTTCAGGTCATAGTGCTTTTTGATCTATCTAATACACTAGAATTTCTACTTATTTAGTCTGATTTCATCTAACTTCATTCTCTGTTGAATCATCTCTTCGAATAAATCTGCAGCCTTGGATTCATTGTCGTATCTAGTATTTACTAATGTATTATAGATTGACAATTCCTTGCTTAACTATTTACTCTTTCTAAAATAAGTCTAAAAGATTTGATGTGATCTAGATTTCTAGCCATTAATTGACTACTAAATCATCTTACGGACAAGAATCTAATATAGAATTCCTGTGTTCTTGATTTTGTTATGTTTAATCCTTTCTAACATAATTTCCTTGTTTCCTTATTTATCTAGATTTAATGGGGTATTACCCTAAAAGTTATTAGTTAATGGCTAATACTATATGTCCATATCTGTTTGTTCCTGAACTTGTTGCTATAACTATCCGGGTGCTTCTTGTTCCTAATTAGCTGGTTCCATTCCTGAGGTATCTTCGCCCCCACCCTGTTCAATTGCTGCTAATTGAGCTTTAAATTTAGTATCTTCAACCACTTTAACCAACAACTACTTAGCCTATTCAGCATTAATGTCGTAAATGTTTTTATAAATGTACTATAGTGAAAAATGCTTAGATTCTTCCATCTTAGTTGCTACATCAACTTTTTTATCCCATAATTCCATCTATTGAATCTTTTTGACACTGGAAGGATTATTAAAAGATAGTTTGAAATTGATATTATTAACATCGGTATAGCCTAATATGAATAAATGTATCAAAGCTATACGATAAAGCTAGCTTAAAAACAAATTTTGAAGGTCTTCAATCAATCTTGCAAAGATGATATCTAAACTTGCTAAAGTTGCTTTAGCTTCAATTCCCTATTCAAATGTTAAGAATGCCTTAGGAATTTTCAGTGCTGCCATCATATAAGACTTAATAAAGTTAATGTCCTATATGAAACTATTCTACATTCCAGCCAGAGTTTCTATGGATGATCCATCCTATTTACCTCTAACGGGGATAAAGAAGTCTTCTAATAGATTTTGAATGTTATACTTAAGGTTGACCTATCCAGTCTGAGGATCCTTATAAGGGATCTTCTTCATCTTCTGGATAACATCATTCATGAATGGTCCAACTTCCTAGTTATCTAGATCGCCTACGTCTACTTTAAATACACGTCTCTATGGTGCTCTCATGATTCTTTGAATCATCATAGCATCAACCATAAGGGAGAAGTTCTTCCATATCCTTCTAGCTGGTTCCAATACGGAACGACCATATGGTAAGAAGTTAGGATCCTTCAATAATCTGAAATGACCTACGTTGTAATTGTCTATTAATTGATCATTACCTGCTACAAATCTAAAGTAATAAGCATCAGGATTCCTTTCGTCATCTTCTATTCTCTACATATCATAAGCAGATATGGGCTAAGCACCTATAATGCCTAATTCATCATCTAGTCTTAATGCTAGGAAGAAATCGCCATACTTAACAAAACTTCTGAACCATACAGAAAAGTTGAACTAACAACTTAATCTCTAATAGAATAATTCTCTTAATATCTATTCTATTTCAGCATCATTAGATTTGATCTTAATGATGTCCCCATATTCATCTTTGGTTAATGCCTAGAAGGTGTAAATATCTAATGCAGAACTCAATATGGGGTCAGAATCCATCATATCGTAATCACGATATAACGCCAATCTATTTATTGAATAGTTCTGAGCTAATGTTGATTGGTAATATTGATTTCTATGTAATTTACTAAAAAAGGTATTTCTCTTGGAATAAGCCTGAGTTCTTTGAGTATCTATGACCTTAATAGAATCGTTTTTGACATCCGATACTATTAATCCTGTAGAGAACACCCTCTTTAATGCGGTAAATATATCCATTATTCATCCTTTGTTCTTTTACTGAAGTAAAAGTCGTTTAAATCTATCGTTTCAGAACCAATGTCTATGATGCCCTGATTGAGTCTATCTAGATTATTATGCGAATTGAAAAAACCAGAGGAAACTGTATTTTCTTGTTGATGTTTTAAATTCAATCCGCTATCTATACTTGCTAATCTCGATTTAGCAAATGCCCTTGCTTCCTTTCTAATTATGTATGCGGTATTTCTTACCCATATTCCAATTGCCAAAGCCATAACAAGGTCATCATTATAACTTCTCATAGCCTGTTGTTTGCCATTCAACCAAATGAATGTCCAAAACTAATTTAATAACCTCTTAGAATGGATTATAAATTCACGATTTTCTATGATTGTGATCATTCTTTCTATAATTAATGGTCTAGTTCTTGAAGAAGTTGTAAACCCAATAATGTCTCTCTGTTTCTCCAAAACTTTACTCTGTCTAATCTTAGAATGTAGCTCAGGATCTATGTATTTATAGTCCTTTTTGTGGTAATAGACATTTTTGTATCCTAGATTTATAATTTCTTGAAGTACAGCCCATCCAATACTTGCGTTTTCCACAATTACTAATGCATCATTATACATTTTTGCAGTTCTAACTATTAACTGACCAAATTCGGTGGTAGGAATCTTGCCTTTGAATTCAGCTACTTGTTCGTTTTTCTAAATTGATAAAATTTGAAATGCTGAAAAGTCAGAACCATCACCTCTAGCAACGTCTGCTGATAATATGTAGTTTTCCTATTTCTAAGGAAATCTCCACACCCACAATTCATCATGGTGCATCTTCTAAATTGGTTCGCTAATACATTCTTTATCTAAAGCCTATAAGACTTCATTAGAGATGACGTTATCGCCAGATGATGCAAATTGACAATCGCACTATCTTGCTGCCTATTTCTATCCTAACTATTTAGTTTGGGCATCTCTCCATGCTTGATCTCTCTAGGGGTGCAAATGCCATGGTAACTTAATAGTATTAAATCTGTTATTACCCTATTCAGCCTACGTCCATAAGCGGTGAAAAGTATTTCCGCAATTATGGGAAACCAAACCATTTGTATAATACTAATTATTTTTTTCTACATCCATTACATCATAAACATACACAGGATTGGGATTATTAATTTTGTCTATGGATATAACCACTTCACCTTGTGAAAGAACATCCCCTATTACTAACTACTATGCTTTGATAAAGTCGTTTGTAAAAAGTTTCAGTTTATGGTCTAATGTGCATATCAACTATTGATTTTTAGTGTTTATTTTTAGCAACTACTTTCTATAAAGTCTTCTAACATCACTAAAATCGCTCCAACCGTCTGGGGTCAATATTTGATATTTCATAATTTTTCACCCTAAAGAATAAATATAAATTCACCATAATTATTTTTCTTAGAATGTTCGTTAGCTGCTTCTATTTTTTTATGCAACAATCCATTATACAATTCCTATTTGTACCATGGGTGGTCACCCTTAATCTCAACCAGATGCCATTTTCCTTGATTAAATATTTTAAAATCACAATAATATAAATGTTTGATTCCATCAATAAAATATGGTATAATATCACCATTTAATATTCTAATATCATTCAGCTAACACTATTTTATGTACTATAACTATAAGTTTGATTGGTATGAAACTAAATCACCAAATTTGGTGCTATATTTTCCGATATACTTATTCTGAAACCCATAAGACTTATCTGGCATATAACTGTTATGGGTTACTCCATATTTTTTAATCATAGTATTTATTTGTTTGGCTCTTAATTCTTTTGACTAAAATCCAACACCGCCATATCTATTCCTTTGAGTTTTAACACACTTTTCTGTTATCTGTTTTCTAGTAAGTATGGTGTGATTTTTACTTTTTTTCGCTAACTACTAAACCGCAAATCCAGTTCCACCGTATCTCTACTAATTAGTATTATTTATTTTATTTCGAATACTCTTAACAGACAATATCTCCTCAGAACCATATCTTTTCAAGTTTGTATGTTTAGCTTTATCTCTAAATTTCTTTATTTTTGAAGGATTTCTCTATCCATATAGAGTTAACATAGTAGTTTCCCTTTTCTTTTGTAATTCAGAATATCCACCATATCTATTTTCAATAGTTATTTTTTTCTTCTATAAAAACTAATTTGATATATTTCTGCAACTCATACTGCAATATTTACTATATCCCTTCGTCAAATTATTAAATCTTGTATCCTTCCCCCATACTAAACATTTACCAGTTGTTAAAGATATGTATTTGTCATAATAATCTTTCAAAGTAATATCTTTATGATATTTGGTTATATGATGACCTAATGTTTTTGTTTCTTTCTCACATATTCTACATTTCATTATATAAATCCTAAATTTTAATATGTTTAATCAACCCATTTTCATCTTTAACAGTCACTAATGTATTGCCAATTACACATCCTCTCGGAGTTGAAAGTACGATACAGTTAGAAACTGCTATTTTATTAGCATAAAACTAATTATTCAATTCTACATTTATTGCATCATACACTTTCTAAGATTTATTCTAATCTATTATCTAAACAACTTTATCTCCCCCATATAACGTATCTCCCCTATTTAAATTACAAATCTAAATGAATGTTCCATCAAACAGTTTTATTTTGTGATCTGGAGTTCCAGAAATGCTAGATTTATCAGTAATTAAAGTACAAACCTTTTGAATCCCATGATCTTTAACTCCCTAAAATTTACTCCACCCTAATGGCGTTAATATTTCAATATTCATAAGACACTCTAAAATTCCTTCTTGTTAAATAAGACTTTATAAGGGAGATACCCATTACAATTTGAATACTATATAGCACATTTAACCTTTTCTTTAAAAACACCATTCTTTAACTACTATTGATACCATGGATGATTACCCTTAGTTTCTATTAATCTTTTATTGCCATTTTCGTAAGTTATCAAAAAGTCCACAAAATATTTATGAAGTTTTCCATTTATAGTATAAGGAATATTTGGACCATTTTTAATAGAAATATTGTTAGATAAACAAAACTATATTAGTTCTTTCTAAATTTTAGAACGATAATAAATGTTGCCCCTCTAATGAAAGAAATACTTATAAGGACTATTATTTCCATATTTTTTAATTGTAGATTGTATAAACTTTTCAAGAATAACGGTACTCTAAAATCCATTACCCCCATTTCGTTCTCTTTGAGTTTTTAACCCCTTCTAAACCACTTCTTTACTATTGTAAGGACACCTTCCTCCGTACCTTTCCTAATTAGTTTTAGCTACCTTTAACTTAACTTCTTTAGATCTTTGATGGCACTATTCACCATACCTTTGCAAACATGTTCGTTTGTAAGACTATTTCCATTTCTACGTACCAGTATATGAAACTCTTCCATATTTTCTTAAACATGTATTTTTGGCTCTATTAACCATATCTTTGCATTTCATGGGATTATCAACACCATACTTTTCTATTAAAGTTAATTTTATTTTAGATTGTACATCTTGATTCTTAATGGGACTATCTACTCCATATCTTTCATAACAAGTTTTCTTGATTTCCAAATTTATTCTTTCTTTATCTTTAAAATGGCACTATTTCGAACAATACACATTAAAGCCTTGACTAAATTTAATGTACTATGTGGGATTTCCGCAAATTAAACAAGATCCTTCCGTTTCACCTTTGCAATAAGCAATGTAATATTGTTTAGAAGACAATCCATGCACCCCTTTAATGTGATTAATCATCCTTGAAGAGCAATATTTCCCTTCAAATTCAGCACCACAAATTTTACATACAGATTTATTGTTGCACATACGGATACCTCTTGTAAAGCTACTATATGGTTATATCCTAAATTAATCCTGTTTCAATATCCCTTATTGTCACAATTGAAGAACCTACGATACAATTACCTCCCGTTGATAAAGTAGGCATTGCTGCAGTCCAAATTTGATGGGCTAAAGTCTAATTTAAAACTGCTGCCTCGTCAAACACTAATAGGGATAATGCCTAAGATACTCCCGCATTTGGTGTTGCTGATGCAGCCTTTACTACTGAGTTATTCTTGAATTGCAATGATTGCTTGTTGTTAGTTACTATCTATTCTTTTAACCAATTAGGAAGACCATCGTACATAGTCTTTACCTTCTTAATTAGATTCATTGCAACATCTTGTGTGTTAGCTATGATTAAAACAGTCTTATGACTGTTGAAATTAAGCATCCATAGAATGTATCCAGCACATAAGGTGGATATTCCCATTTGCCTTGATTTTAATATGATATTCCATTCATGATCAACAAACTATTGTAAAGTATTTTCCTGAAATTTATAAAGATCAAAGGGTACTAAACCACGTACAGGATGCTGCACCTTCGCATACTTCTTAAGAAAGTATACTGGGGACGCTACACATCGTTTAAACTACTACTTTATTGCTTCTTTTATCTATTGAGTCTAGCTCATTTTTTTGTTATATTCCTTCCTAATCCTTTATATCATTTACATCTAAAGTGTGTGGATCTTGGTATTCTGGGTCTTGATCATAATGCGACTTTCTTCTGCTGAATTTCTAACCGATGTTTCCACCAGTGTAAATTCCAAAGGATCCCATAGCCAGCCAGCTCCATTCTTTAAATAACTATAAAAACATACTGTCATGAAACTTCAATATCATTGGGATGAATCCCAAAGTTAGTATTAATAATGTTAAAAACAACTTTCTACTGTTGTATTTATTCCTCTAAGTTTTCTACGGGTTCTGCCTCCCCTTGTAGTGTTTTTTGTTTTTCAACATTACTCAATTTCTCCTGAAAATACTATATAGCCTTATCTTTGTATTGCTTGATCTAATTAATAGTCTGTTCTAACATATTGTTAAATTTCTAAACGTCTTCAACATTCCATGTTTCAGTCTATCCCTATGCGTTAATGACCACTTCTTTGTTAACCTCGAGCATTGCACCTTCATAGAATTCAATTGCAAGATTGCAACTATTAACAAGATTATCCCGCATAAAGTTCCAGACGTATGCTTCCCATGTTCCATTCTATCTCATCTAATTCTATAATTTCATGGAGCAGTCGAAGCATCTCTTATGAATATTCCAAAAGAATGAATCGTATTGCTTTTTACCCATGATTCTACCACATTGTGGGCAGAAATTAGGCATAAGACCATACTTTTCTTTTGAAAGTTGATAAACTCTCTTGTTATTATCAAGAGTGTATAATTCGCCATTCTAATCCATATGTAACTTGTTTTTTGGTTTAATGTGAAAATCTTTGAGTGTGAATACCTTGTTTTCGAACTAAATTAACTATTCGTTACCGTCCGATATGATATTCTTTAGATTTTCAAGTGTATACTTTATTCTGTTCTATGACAAAATTACTCCTAAACATTAGTTAATTTGTATCTGATGTATTTTTCTGGCACCTAAACAGATGGAGAAGAAACTCCCCTTCTAGGGGTCACAGTTACCATTCCATTTTTAATCGAAGTTACGTATAATACGTTCATAGTCTTTTTCATTAAAGCTAGGATATCCTTAGCGTTAAATAATCCCTGAATTTTAGATCCCTAAATTTCGATATAATCCCCAACCTTTATACCTGTAGGTGGATTCTTTTTTGCTATTTCCTATAAGTGTGTTTTAGACATGTATGTTATTTCCATTCAAGGAATTTTATTCCTAATCCGAAGTAGAACCCTTGTAATTCAGCTCCAACATCAAATTTATATCTTTCACCAATTATTAGGGATGCCCCTAAAGCAGGTGTAAAATCATAGTCATTATTAATTACGTTACTATTAGTAGGATCTGAACTTTTTCTTGCGTTTAACCAAGCATTTCCGTAACATTGCATTTTACTTGTTAAGTATTCAGGTCTAATCTAGATTGGTCCCGGTTTATACACAAAATCTCTGATTCGTAAATTCTATTTATACACTAAGTAAGTTGTATTGAAAGTCGTATCCGCATATGCCTTAATCTAATCCTATGTGTCTACCTTAAAGGATATTAGGTCGTTTGATACTATCCCATTATCTTTAAAAAAGTCAGCATAAACATATTGATTGGTCATCGTAGTGTCAACAAGTGCATAAACATATACAGGTTTGTCTTTAAAGACTACTTGAGTTACGTATCTAATGATGGGTTTCTAAATGGTCACAGTATTAGTTTTCCACTAGGTTATCGTTACTGTTTCACCAGGCTTTGTTATTACAATAGGTTTAAATGCGGATTTACACCAAAACCACCCTATAAGCATTCCTACAAAAAACAGTATTGCAAATAAAGCTAAAGTAATCCAAATGTTTTTCATGTTTCCTTAGATTCTATTGAATTTCTCTACAAATTTCCCATCGGGATACCCTATAAATATTAACTTATAATCGATTCCATAGGGTGCATCGGTGTTGAGGAAAAATAGACTGTATTGATTAATTTGCATATGTACTATATCGGCAACATTTTCTGCATCTCGACCATTACCAGAAGTTACAACATATCGTACACCAGTAAATGGATACCTTTTATTTGGAGTTGTATCGATTCTTATTCCTGCCTTAGATGCATACTTAGTAAAGGTACTTATTTGGGTTTGATTAAGAGGAGTAGCAGGTAATATTGTCAATTTCTAATTCATAGAAGATTCTAGACTCTTTTTAACTTTATTTGTTACCATTATTTGCCATTGATGAGCATGTGGATTTTGATGGAATGTGTTTTCTTTCAGTACTTCACCACTTAATATGGAGGATTTGTACTAATCCAACAAGTCAATCAATAGCTATTCATTAGGTCGTTTCATCTAATTTAGAATAGTTCCCTACTTCATCTTGGACTATTGTCTAACCAAGTATAAGGATTTTCTAAATAAGTTGACTATATCAAACAGAATATCGCTGATAGGCTAGATATTATTCTATGATTGACCATTTAAAAATGTTGATACTTCCTCATAGAATTGAGCACAATTTTCTAAGTACTACTAAGGGTTGGTAGCATTTATGTTGTCAATCTTAATTTGACCTGTACCCACACCGATTATCTTGTTTATGGAGCCCATCATTACCTACATTAGCTAATCGTTTTCCTAATCAAAATCTTCGTAGAGTTTACCAAAAAGTTCGTGTTGGGCATTATCCTTTGTTTGCCAATGAAAGGCTTTCAATTGGCAAATTATCTATAATCCCTTGACTAAAATGTCTTTGTATTTCATATTAATTGTCCTTTATGATCTTTGCAAATTTAATCCAGTTGTCAGGTAACACTAGATCTCCGCTTTTAGGTTTAGATGCCTTTTTGATGTAATTTTGACTTATATGGATATAGTGGTTATCAAATTTAGCATAAACCCCATCTCCATACATGAAAGCCATTAAGAACTTCTTATATGCTTCCTTATCATCTCTAAAAACGAACTAAAATCTAAAGTCTACTAATGTATCCTTAAATTTCGTTTCTGCTGAATGTTTTTCGTCAAAACTAGTATGGGGTATTTCATTAATTAATGAAGTTTTAGACTATAACAAGGATTTTATCTTCATCTATAAT
>Ga0116183_1001910_pt1 | contig 22989 bp, 18 predicted proteins | sample AD_UKC078_MetaG_FD_89753 | JGI IMG/M metagenome (GOLD analysis project Ga0116183, IMG submission 89753) | Active sludge microbial communities of municipal wastewater-treating anaerobic digesters from USA - AD_UKC078_MetaG | ecosystem: Engineered > Bioreactor > Anaerobic > Digestate | place: USA... | reverse complement strand
CGATTCAGGACGCGAGAATGATCGGGAAGCGCCTAGCGTACTTCCGTCTGACGGCTTGGCAGGACCACACGATGGAGCAGGTCGACCAGACGCTTGAAGATTTCAGAGAAAACGGGATGAAAGCGCTGATTATTGATCTTCGGAATAATGACGGAGGGCTTCTTCCCCAGGCTGTGGCGTTGGCGGAGCGTTTTTTAACGCGGGGAAAAAAGATCGTATCGGTTCAGAGCAAGATCCAGGAACAGAAAAAAGAATATTTTGTTGCCGGGGATGGTGAGTACGCGGAGATCGAGTTGGTGATATTGGTGAATGAAAAAAGCGCGAGCGCCTCCGAAGTTTTTTCCGCGGCGATGCAGGACCATCGGCGCGCCGTGATCGTTGGCGTGAAAACGTTCGGAAAAGGATCGGTTCAGTCCGTGATTCCACTTGATGATGTCAGCGGTATGAAATTGACCACGGCTCGTTATTTGACCCCTTCAGGACGGATGATCGACAAGATTGGATTGACCCCGGATCGCGTGGTCGTCAACGGTCCGGAGGGAGTTCCGGGGATGGATCACCAAACCCTGGAAGCGATCGCGGTTTTGAAAAATTATATGTGACGCTACGGGAGCGGTCGTGTCTTTTTAACGTCAGTATTCTGGTTTCATCTCGGGATCGATATTTCTTATCACTTAGGAGGAAAATTGTATGAAGAAACAGACGGGTTTGGTTGTTGTATTAATCGTTGTCGCGGTTGCCATCGGGGGAACCTATTACCGCTTGAACGTGAAGGCTGATAAAACGACGCTGAATACCACGGTAAAGTCGCAAGACGCCAGTCAGGGATCCGGTATCCCTTTTCCGGAAAAAATGAATCAACTGAGCCGGAACATGTCATTATGGGGGAGATTGAGCCCGGAGGAAAAAGCGCAAGCGGTCGACGCGGTGATCGCCCTCTACAAGAACCGAGATAATATCGCCATTCTGAATACCGGTGAGTTTTATGTCGGAAAAATTGATGAAACGATCCGGGGGAACCCTCCCGTTGCCAATATGGACATTATGACGCTGATGCGTATTCTTTCGATCATGGAATATGATTTTTACAACGGGCAAAATAAAGACGAACTTGCCCGCAACACTCTTGGTGACAAGGGGTATGAGGACAACCGAACGCGCCGGAGAATGACGGCGATGTTGGGCGCTCGTTAGCGGCGTTTGGGTTGTTCGAGAATCAGGAAAGGCAGGTGCCTGTCATGGACGGACGCCTGCCTTTTTTATTGATGGTTTGGGGAGAGGGCTAAGGTTTCGAAACTGAAGGCTAAAACGAGAGGGACTGTGTGTAACAGAAGACGTTCAAAGGCTGTCTGAATTTGCCATTCAAGGTTATAAGGGGACGTAAGAATGGCTACCGCGTATCCGAGGTTAACCAGCAAAAAAATTCCCACGGGCACCCATTTATAGCGAGAGCGGCCGTTTCTGAAACCCAGATAAAAAACAGCAATCAGGAAAAATCCCCACAAGCCGCGCCAGAGGGTAAATGAAGTGACGCTTTTCCGGTAGGCATTGAGCAAAAGAAGGACACGATCCCATCCTGAAAAAAGAAGGGTTAAATAGTCGAAGAGAGTTCGTCCCGATCCGAGGTAGTCTCCAGTAGTGCCCAGAAATGTTTTCAATATCAAAATGGCCAGAACAGGAAGAATCGCTCCGGACAGGAAACAGTAAAGGCGCCGCGAGAATTGCCTCTTCGACTTTATTTTTTCAAAAAACAGAATAGCCATTAAAAGACAACTGAACGACAGGATGAACAGGATGCCCTCATTTTTTGTCCAGGCCGCGAGTCCCGACAAAAGTCCTGAAACCCTCCATAACTTTTCTTCCTTTTCACGAAGGGCGATGACAGCGGTCAAAGTCGCGCCCGCGATGAAGAATGATAAAGGGACGTCCGCGTAGAAGTGCACCGCCCAAAAAAAACAGGGCCCGAGAATAAGAAAAAAGGATGCCCCCAGATACCCCGTGAACGCGGACACCGTCGAGGTCAAATACCAGATCAGGAGGAAAGCGCAGGACAGGTAAAATCCAATGGCGAGAAAGGGGGCCCAGAGAAATGCTTCTTTACCTAACCAGAGCCAACCCCAGGCCAGGGAACCGGGTAAAAGAAGGGGATAATCAGGGTGAGTCCAGAAAAGATCGGGGGAAAAAAGATTTTGCCATTCCGCGGGCGCGCGGAACATGAATTTAGCTTTGAGCGCCCAAAAATAGTAGGCGTCCCATCCGCCGAAAACATTGAGCGAGATTGTCAGAGAGTAGAAATCGAGTGTCCTGATGAGGATAAAAACAAAAAGCAAAAAACCCGTTATCAGAAAGACAGTTGGGAGGAGGTTGAATTTTGGGAGTGAAAATGGCCCGATGGATTTTGCCCAGAACGAAAGACGGGTTGGCCTGAAGCTAGACAGAAGTTTTTTGACTGAAAAAATCATGATGCCTAACCCCGCGACAAGCGTGGTCCACGTCGCGACCGGGGGAGCGACGAGATAAGCGAAGAAAAGCAGAAGAGAACATGCGCCATAGCCTATCGGGAAAGAGACAGCGCTCAGGAATAAAATTTTTTGGGGAAACCGGGTATGTTGCAAAAAAGGCGCAATCAGCAGACAACCAAGCAAAGGAGGAAAAATAAAGGCGGAAAAAAAAGTCATGGTTGTTTGACGGCGATAGCCTTGCCGCCGGAGGGGCCCTGGATGATCCGGTAATTGGTTTCGTGGCTTCGGCGTATGGCCATCGCGGCGTTTGAACAATTAATGATCGCGACGCGCTCGGATGGAAAGGGGGTTAGCACAAGGGGCGCCAGGTGAGCTTGCGCGGCACAGAAAGGCTCCATGCGGGCGTCGTGTGGATCGTAGGGAATATCCATGATAAAACTGACCTTTCCCGTTTGGGGCAGAAAAGGTTTCAATGAACCGAATTCAAAACCGGGAGATTTGAACATGGCCGAATGTCCACCGAACAGTATTCGGCGGAGCGGGTAAGCTTGCGGAGGCGCCGATGGCTTTCGGGAGGTTATCACCAGAAGAAAAGCGACCCCGTAGAATACAACTCGCGCGATCCGCGTCCAGGACGGCAGGCCGTTCCGCTCCACTTTTAATCTGTCTTTAAGCATAAAACTGTTCCCGGGTGTAGCGAGCCAAGTCTGAAAAATCAGCGAAAGAAACGCCACAAATTCCTGTTGAAGAGTAGCACCGCCGAATTATAACGGTTTGATTTTGTCGCACAAGATTATTCTCGGGTTTTCCGGGCAGGGAACGCGGGCGGGGAGCGTTACCCGCTATCTCCAAAAGGTTGGTTTTTTCAGCGCGGCCATGAGAAAGGAATCAAACAGGATGATCGTGAATACCATAGCGGCGAGCGGATGCAGGAGCGCCGCCATCCGATTCGCTCGAACGATGGAGTGGGTTTTAAAAGCCGTGGCTAACAGGATCCCGACAAGCAGGGCGCCCGCGATGAACGCGGCGTTATGACCCGCCAGAAAGGGCAGGATGAGAAAGGGAAGAACGGAAAAGAAAAAGACGCTTGAAACGCACCGCGAGAGACGCCAGGGGTTTTGCTCGAAGGCGTGCAGATAAATTCTCCTCCAGCCGCACCAGAGACTGTTGAATGAGTCGTACATCCGCGTCCCGTAAACTTCCATTCCAAACGCGCAGAGGCCTCTCGCGCCTGATTCTTTTGTTTTTTTCATCATCGCGAAATCCTCGAGAAAGGCTTCTTTGAGAGCCTCATGCCCGCCAAAACCGAGGTAGTGGTCTTTGCGGACGAGAAGATATTGACCGTTACCAAAACAGATTTTTGATTTTGGGTCGTTGATTTTCCGGACGGGGAACCAGAGCCCCATGTAGCCCATGGCGCAGGGCTGGATAAGGTTCTCCCAGAACCCATGGGCGAGACACCGCGGGAAAAGGGTTAAAAGATCCAGGGCCTCTTTTTCCGCGTAGGCCACCGAAGCATCAACGCCACCGGGTTGATGGCGAGTATCCGCGTCTGTAAAAAGAAACCAGTCACCCGTCGCGTGGTTTTTCCCGAGATGAAGCGCGAAGTTTTTCCCCGTCCAGCCGTCAGGAGTTTTCGGGGTATTCAAGTATTTCAAAGTGGGGGAAGTTTTCTTTTGAGGGGAAGGGCGCCTGTTCTCCGTAATTTCAAGGGCGCCCAATTCCTTGAGAATGATCTCGGTACGATCTGACGAACAATTATTAATCACGATGATCTCGTCGTTCTCGCGGAGTTGTGTTAAAAGGGACTTCACACAATCCGCGATGTTTTTCTCTTCGTTTTTTGCCGGGATCAGGATCGAGACAGAACCCGTTCGGGTGTTTTGGGGTGAAACCCGCAGTTCGGGCGCGTGGGCAAGTTCCGATAATGAGCGGAAACTGCGGTAAATCCATACGGCCAAGGCGGTGGCAAGATAAAGCAGAACGAAAGTTTCCATAGACCCGCAAATCTAAACGAATGGTATGACCCGGTCAAGAAAAAGTACGGCTTGGATGCTCCGTGGAATGAAATCCTGATTGAGCGAGTGAAACGAAAATGACCGTGCGGATATTTCGAAATCGTGGAACAGTTTTTCCTGATTTTTCTTGAAGGGAAGGGGTATCTCTTTTATAATCGCGCCACTTATGGCAAACCTCCTAATGCTAAATCTTGAAACTCTTAAAGCGGCACAGTCCCTTGACGGGGAGATCCATCAGGCCAACCTTCTCTTGACACAAATCCCCGAAAAGCGAAGCCATCTCTCCCAGGAGCTGGAGGGGAAAAAGAGCCGTCTCACCGAGCTTGATAAATCTCTGAAAGATCTACAACTGAATCTGAAGGAAAAGGAGATGGAGCTTTCCCAAAAGGAAGCGCAGGTCAAAAAACTTGACGGCCAGCTTTCTCTTGTCAAAACGAACAAGGAATACAGCGCTCTCCAGCAGGAGATCGCGTCGCTCAAAGCGGATAACTCGTTGCTGGAAGAAGATATCATAAAAAAAATGGACGAGGTCGAGGTGGTCAAGGACGAGGTCCAAACAGAAAAGAACCATTTCGCGGATATTACAAAGTCCTACCAGACTCAGGATCAGGAACTTCTCGCTCAGGAAAAAGAGTTGCAAAAGAGACTTCAGGAAATTACGAAACAGCGACAGGACGTTGTGGCGCGGCTTCCACGTGAAATTGGCGATCTCTACAACCGGATTGCTCAGAAAAAAGACGGGATGGCCCTTGCTCCTGTCACCGGAGAAGTTTGCAGCGCGTGCCAGATGCGGATTCGCCCTCAGGTAATTAATGAGCTTACGTTGGGGGAGCAGATCATCGTTTGCGAGAATTGCTCCCGTATTCTTTTCTTTGACGTCTGATTACTCTCAGCTGTTTTGAAATTTCTTCCTCATTTCCCGCGAATCCGTTCCGTTTTTCCTTGAAAAAACGCCTCGGACGACATAGAATACAGTTCCGATTTTGAATCTTAAGTCCTTGCCCTGAATCGTTTTCATGGTTTTTGATCCCAAGGCCCCGGGTGGGTGTGTGTACGATCGGCTCCCGGGCGAGAAACCTGAAACAATCAGTAAGCAGGTTCCTTCATTAAACATAATCAGCGGTAATGCACTTAATCTGTGGAAAGGCAGTCACATGACACCTCAAACGCTTGAAAAAAATCTATCCGGAGCCCCGAAAATGGAAAAATCAAAATTTGTCACCATGGATGCCAACGAAGCTGTCGCGCATGTCGCTTACCGTATTAATGAGTGCATCGCCATCTATCCCATCACGCCGTCTTCACCGATGGGAGAATGGGCGGATCAGTGGGCGTCGGAGGGAAAGAAAAATATTTGGGGAACCGTTCCATCGGTGGCGGAACTTCAGAGCGAGGGCGGCGCGGCCGGCGCGGTTCACGGCGCTCTTCAACGGGGCGCGTTAACGACGACCTTCACCGCGTCACAAGGCCTTTTACTGATGATCCCCAATATGTACAAGATCGCCGGGGAATTGACCTCGATGGTGATCCACGTGTCCGCCCGGTCCCTGGCGTGCCAGGCCCTTTCGATTTTTGGTGATCATTCCGACGTGATGGCGGTTCGCCAGACCGGTTACGCGATGCTTGCTTCTGAATCGGTTCAAGAAGCGATGGATATGGCGCTCATCGCGCAAGCGGCAAGCCTTGAGTCCCGCATTCCTTTCCTTCATTTCTTTGATGGATTTCGCACGTCACATGAAGTCCAGAAAATCGAAGTTCTTTCAGAAGACCAGATTCGCTCAATGGTCGATATGGCCAAAGTGATGGAGCATCGTAACCGGGCGCTTTCTCCTGAAAACCCCGTGATTCGAGGCACGGCCCAGAACCCCGACGTTTATTTCCAGGCCCGTGAAACTGTGAACCAGTTTTACAATGCTTGCCCGGACACTGTTCAGAAAATGATGGATAAGTTCGCGAAGGTGTCCGGACGTCAGTACAATCTTTTTAAATACACGGGGCCGAAGGATGCCGAGCAGGTCATGGTAATTATGGCGTCCGGTGTCGAAGTCGCTGAGGAGACCGTGAAGGCCATGATGGCGAAAGGCTCAAAGGTTGGATGCCTTAAGGTTTCGCTTTACCGTCCTTTCGATGTGAAACGTTTCGTCAGCGCCCTCCCTGAAACCACTAAAAATCTTATTGTTCTTGACCGCACCAAAGAACCCGGCTCCATTGGAGAACCGCTTTATCAGGATGTCGTGAGCGCCATCCAGGAGGCCTCCCAGAATGGCTGGTCCAAATTCCGGCAGGCTCCCAAGATTTATGGCGGCCGCTACGGGCTTTCTTCAAAGGAATTTACGCCGGCGATGGTGAAGGGTGTTTTTGATTTCTTTTCATCCGGCAAGACGAAACATGGCTTCACGATCGGGATCAATGACGATGTGACGCGCACGAGCATTCCTTACGACGCGACGTACTCGATTGAATCTGACAAGGTGGTTCGCGCGATGTTTTACGGTCTGGGGTCGGACGGAACGGTTGGGGCCAACAAGAACTCGATCAAGATTATCGGCGAAAACACGGAAAATTTCGCCCAGGGCTTTTTTGTCTATGACTCGAAAAAGTCCGGCGCGATCACCGTGTCTCATTTGCGTTTTGGGCCGGAACCGATCCGGTCGCCTTATCTGATCAGCGTCGCGGATTTTATCGCGTGTCACCAGACGGTGTTTCTTGAAAAATATGACATGCTTCGCAATGCCAAGATGGGCGGGACTTTCCTTTTGAACGTTCCGTGGGAGGCGGACAAGGTTTGGGAGAATCTTCCGCTTGAAGTCCAGAAAGTCATCCTCGAGAAAAAGCTGAAGTTTTACGTGATTGACGCGTATAAAGTGGCGGCGGCGAGCGGGATGGGAATGCGCATTAACACCATCATGCAAGTCTGCTTTTTCGCGATTTCGGGTGTCTTGCCCCGCGAACAGGCGATTGAGGAAATTAAGAAGTCGATTCGCAAGACCTACGGTAAAAAAGGCGAAGAGGTTGTTAACCGAAATCTGCAAGCCGTGGATATGACCCTGGCCCACTTGCATGAAATCAAGGTTCCCTCGGCGGCGGACAGTCGAGTCAGGAAGTCGCCGCCGGTTACGCCGAACGCGCCACAGTTCGTCAAGGATGTGTTGGGCGCCATTGTCGCGGGAAATGGCGACGATCTTCCGGTAAGCGCGTTTCCCGTGGACGGGACTTATCCGACCGCGACAACCCAGTATGAAAAGCGCAACATCGCGCTTGAAATTCCGGTTTGGGATCCGGAAGTTTGTATCCAATGCGGCAAGTGCAACATTGTTTGCCCTCACGCGGTCATTCGAATGAAGGTTTATGATCCGAAGCATCTTGAGAAGGCGCCTGAAGGTTTTAAATCCGCGGACGCCAGGATGCCCGTTTTTAAAGGGCAAAAGTTTACCATCCAGATCGCGCCGGAAGACTGCACGGGTTGCGGTGTTTGCGTCGAGACGTGCCCGGCGAAAAGCAAAACGGATCCCTCCAAGAAGGCGATCAATATGCAACCGCAAATTCCGATTCGTGAATCCGAAAAGCCGAAATGGGACTATTTCCTCAACATTCCGGATTTCGATCGCGCGAAGCTGAACCCGGGGCTTGTGAATCAGCAACAGGCGATGCGTCCGTTGTTTGAATTTTCGGGAGCGTGTGCCGGTTGCGGCGAGACTCCTTACGTCAAGCTCGTGTCCCAGCTTTTTGGTGACCGCGCGGTGATCGCCAACGCGACCGGTTGCTCGTCGATTTATGGCGGGAATATGCCCACAACTCCGTGGGCGAAGGACGCGAACGGCCGGGGACCCGCTTGGGCCAATTCTCTTTTTGAGGATAACGCGGAATTTGGTTTTGGTTTCCGCATGGCGATCGATAAACAAAAGGAGTTCGCGGAAGAGCTTCTCAAAAAGCTCGAAGGGAAAATTGGCGCGGACCAGGTTAATGCCTTGCTCCACGCCCCCCAGAAAACCGAGGGTGACATCCAGGCGCAGAGAGAACGTGTCGCCGATCTCAAGAAGAAGCTCGCGACGCTTCAGCCTGACCCGGACGCGGGGCAGTTGCTTTCGCTGGCGGACACGCTCGTCAAAAGGAGTGTCTGGATTATGGGTGGCGATGGCTGGGCTTATGATATCGGTTTTGGCGGACTGGATCACGTGATCGCGTCCGGGCGGAACGTGAATATTCTTGTCCTCGACACCGAGGTGTATTCAAACACCGGCGGACAGATGTCAAAATCAACTCCGCGTTCGGCCGTCGCGAAGTTCGCGATGGCCGGAAAGTCGGCCGGCAAGAAAAATCTTGGTCTGATCGCGATGACTTACGGGAACGTTTACGTGGCCTCCATCGCTCTCGGGGCGAATGATCAACAGGCGCTTAAGGCGATCCTTGAGGCCGAAGCTTACGATGGACCGTCTCTGATTATCGCGTACAGTCATTGCATCGCTCACGGAATTAATATGACCAAGGGCTTGCAGGAGCAGAAAGCCGCCGTGGCGTCCGGTCAGTGGGTGCTTTACCGGTTCGATCCGTCCAAACTGGAAAAAGGGGAGAATCCGCTTGTGATCGATTCGAAAGCTCCCTCAATACCCGTGGAACAATTTTTGTTGGCCGAGAACCGTTTCAAAATGCTGACGAAAAGCAAGCCGGAACGCGCGAAAGAGCTTTTCAAGCTTGCTCAGAGGGACGTGGATTACCGATGGAAACTTTTTGAGTATCTCGCTCAAGGCAAGGCTCAGCCGGATGCGCCGACGAGCGGTTCTGCATCCTAGACAAACAGCTGTTCAACGATCCCAGATGATAAGGAATACATTATGAAACCAGATACCGTTGCTTCCGTGCCCCCTAAAAAAGATCTGAAAGCGTTGTTCGAACCACAGACGATCGCTGTGGTTGGAGCCTCCCGGCGGCCGGAAGCGGTTGGGTACGCGATCACCCGAAACCTTTTGAGCACGGGTTATAAAGGAAAGATCTATCTGGTGAATCCGAAAGCCGACGAGATTATGGGAATGAAGTGTTACCCGTCCGTGGCGGATATTCCCGGAGTAATCGATCTGGCGATGTTTATTATTCCGGCGGCCGGTGTCCCCGCTGAACTTGAGGCGTGCGCCCAAAAAGGGGCCAAAGCGGCGATCGTTATTTCCGCGGGGTTTCGGGAAGTGGGGCCTGAAGGGTTGAAGCTTGAAAAACAGGTTCAGAAAATAGCGGAACAATATGGCGTGGCTGTGCTGGGGCCGAATTGTCTCGGTCTCATTAATAACGATCCGGAGTTCAGTATGAACGCCAGCTTTGCCGGGACCATACCGATGCCCGGTAATGTCGCTTTTGTCTCCCAGAGTGGCGCGCTCGGGACGGCGTTGCTTGATTACGCCCGGGGAGAAAACATAGGGTTTTCGAAGTTCGTAAGTTTGGGAAATAAAGTCGGCGTGACCGAACTGGAAGTTCTTCATTACCTGAAGGATGATCCGAAAACGAGCGTCATCATTATGTATCTGGAGGACATTGTCAAAGGCCAGGAGTTCATTGAGCTGAGCCGCGAGATTACGGGTGAGATCGCGAAGACCAAACCGATCCTCGTCATTAAATCGGGACGGACGAAAGAAGGCGCCAAGGCCGCCAGCTCTCATACAGGGTCGTTAATGGGTTCCGACGAAGTTTACGATGCCGTCTTCGCCCAATCAGGGGTCATGCGGATGAATTCCGCCCAGGAAATGTTTGGCCTGGCGGTGGCTTTTGCCAATCAGCCCCTCATGAAAGGGAACCGCGTTGCCATCGTGACGAACGCGGGTGGCCCCGGGATTATGGCGACGGACGCTTGCGTGAAGGCGGGCCTTAAAATGGCGGAAATGGGATCCCAGACGGTCTCAAAGCTTAAGGAAAAACTGCCCCCCACTTCTAATTTTTCGAATCCGATCGATGTGATCGGCGACGCGCGGCATGATCGTTACGAGCACGCCTTGCGGACGGTGATCGCTGAACCTAATGTGGACGGGATTATGGTGTTGCTTACGCCGCAGGCGATGACGGAAGCGGAAGCGACGGCCCGTGTGATCGTGGAGCTTGACAAGATATCGGACAAGACGATCGTGACGTGTTTTATGGGACATTCGGACGTTGATGCCGGCGTCAAAATTCTCAAGGAACACAATATTCCGCATTACCGATTTCCTGAGGCGGCGGCGGGGGCGCTCGCGGCCATGAATAGTTACCAAAAGTGGCTTGGGCGTCAGCGGACCGGAATCAAGCATTATCAAGTTGACCGTGAGCGTGTTTGTCAGGCCATCAAGTCTGCCGCGAAAGCGGATCGCAAATTTCTTCCTATCAATGAATCGATGGAAATCTTTAACGCGTACGGATTTCCGGTCATCCCGTGGGCGTTTGTTCGTACCCAGGAGGAGGCTTGCGAATCCGCGGCGAAGATTGGTTTCCCCGTCGTGATGAAGGTTGTTTCTCAGCAGATTATTCATAAGGTTGACGTCGGAGGAGTTCGATTGAACCTGAACTCCGCCGAGGATGTCCGGGACGCGTTTCAGGACATTATGGCGGTCGGGGAGAAGCTCAAAGCGAAGATTGATGGCGTCTTTATGCAGAGGATGGCGCTTAAGGGCCGTGAAGTTATTTTGGGCATGAAACGTGATCCCCAGTTTGGTCCGGTGCTCATGTTTGGACTGGGCGGCATTTACGTCGAAGCTCTCAAGGATGTGACTTTCCGGGTCGCGCCTATTCGTGAATTAAGCGCGCGCGACATGGTTTGTAATATCCGGGCAGCGAAACTTCTTCAGGGGATTCGCGGGGAACCGCCGGCTGATCTTGCGGCCGTGGAGGATTGCCTCAAACGGCTTTCCCAGCTTTCTTGCGACCATCCCGAAATTGAGGAAATTGACATCAATCCGCTTATGGTTTACGCTGAAGGCAAGGGCGCTGGCGTGATTGACGCGCGCATCATTCTGAAATAAATAAGCCGCCCGGGGAAGGGAACTTCGGATGCGAGTGCTGTGGGCCTCGCGCGAGGAGTCTGATATGAGCGAGTTTAAGAAATTCCGGTCTTTCATTGATACGATCCAGTACCGCGAGAAGCAGTTACCATCCATTGATCCCCGATCAGGGCAGTTTCCTTTTGTCACCATCTCCCGCGAGACCGGGGCGGGGGGGCATAATCTTGCCGCCAAGATTGTCGAATTCCTTCTCAAAGAAAAAGAAAACCCTCTTTTCCAGGGCTGGGAGATTTGCGACCACGATCTTTGTGAGAGAGTTGCCCAGGATCCGCAGTTGAAGATTTCTCCCCAGGCGCTGATTGTTTCGGAGTATCGTTCCGCGGTCGAGGATATGCTCACGCAATTCATTACGGGAGAAAGTCCGCAGGAAAAGGTCATGCGGAAGATGTTTTCATTGATGCGTGATCTCGCGATTTTCGGAAAAACCATTCTGATTGGCCGCGGATCGACCTGCCTGACTCGCGATCTGCCGCATGGAATTCACATTCGTCTTGTCGCTCCGTTATCCTCCAGAATTTCGCTGATGATGAGCGCCCACGGCAAAGATGAGAAGTGGGCCCGCGAGAAAATCGCGGAGCAGGACAAGGCCAAGGCGCTACTCGTGAAGACTTTTTTTCATCAGGATGTTCAAGACCCGCTTCTTTATGACGCGATCTGGAATACGGACCGCGTGACGATTGAAACCATCGCGTGGTTGATCGTTCAAAGGATCAAACAAAAAGCGGAACTTGGCAAATAAAATTTTGTTTTCGTTATTTCCGCGCGCTTAACGCTCTCGCGGGCAAAAATCCTCTCAAAAATCCCAAATAACGGATTGACACGAACGCAAAATCTGATAGTATCCCCCACCTGTTGGGGTATAGCAAATTTTAACTACAATATCTGGCGTATTTGTCGATAAATGCTTTAAAGGGGGAAGTGAATATGGCGGAGCAGTTCCAGTCTCGAAAGATCACCAATATCCGTAAACGTGATGGCTCGATTGTCCCATTTAACGGGGTCAAGATTTATGACGCCATTCTGAAAGCTGGCGCGGCGACGGGGGATTATGACGGGACCGAAGCCCAGTTTCTGACGCTTGCCGTGATCAAGGTGATCGACAATAGATATGACCGCGGTTTTCTCGATATCGAAGCCATCCAGGATATTGTCGAGCAGGTCCTCATCACGTCGAATTACCTCAAGACCGCGCGCGCCTACATTATTTATCGCGAACAGCACAAAAAACTGCGGGGCGATAAAAAAACCGTCGTCGATGTCATTTCCTCGGTCAATGAATACCTCTACAAACAGGATTGGCGCGTGAACGCGAATGCCAACCAGGGCTATTCGCTTGGGGGAATGATTCTCAATATCTCCGGCAAAGTGATCGCCAATTACTGGCTCTCCCACGTCTATCCCGAAGAAGTTTCTAACGCTCACCGCCACGGCGACGTCCATATCCACGATCTTGACATGCTGTCCGGCTATTGCGCGGGATGGTCGCTGAAAACTCTTTTGCGTGAGGGATTTAACGGCGTGCCGGACAAGGTGGAATCCGGGCCGCCCAAACACCTGAGTTCGGCGGTCGGGCAGATGGTCAATTTTCTCGGGACACTGCAGAATGAATGGGCGGGCGCGCAGGCGTTTTCGTCGTTTGACACGTATCTCGCGCCTTATATCCGGATCGACAAGCTCCCTTACGAGAAGGTGAAGCAGAGCATGCAGGAATTTATCTACAACCTGAACGTGCCGTCGCGGTGGGGGACCCAGACGCCTTTTACGAACGTGACGTTTGACTGGGTCTGTCCGGAGGATTTGCGCGCGGAGCATCCCATCGTCGGTGGGAAGGAAATGGATTTTACTTACGGCGAACTGGGTGAGGAAATGGCCATGATCAACAAGGCGTACATTGAGGTCATGATGAAAGGGGACGCCAAGGGACGGGTATTCACGTTCCCGATCCCGACCTACAATATCACTCCGGATTTTGACTGGGATCATCCGAACTGTGAACTTCTGTTCGAAATGACGGCCAAGTACGGTCTTCCGTATTTTCAGAATTTTCTCAATTCCGATCTCAAACCAAACCAGATTCGCTCGATGTGCTGCCGGCTTCAACTTGATTTGCGTGAACTGCTCAAGCGGGGGAACGGCCTCTTTGGTTCCGCGGAGCAAACCGGCTCACTTGGTGTTGTGACTCTCAATTGCGCCCGGATCGGATATCTGGCGAAGGGGGACGAGAGCGCCCTTTTTAACCGGGTGGATTATTTGCTACAAATCGCGAAAACCAGTCTGGAACTGAAGCGAAAGATTATTCAGCGTCACATCGAGCAGGGGCTTTTCCCCTACACGAAACGTTACCTCGGGACGCTCCGGAACCATTTCTCCACGATCGGGTTGAACGGCGTGAATGAATGTATCCGGAATTTTACGAACGATAAAGAGAACATCACGACCGAGGAAGGGTTTAAATTCGCGATCAAGCTCCTGGATCATATCCGAATGAGGATGACCGAGTTTCAAACGGAGACGGGGCATCTTTACAACCTGGAAGCAACTCCCGCCGAAGGCGCGACTTACCGGTTTGCCAAGGAGGACATCAAACGGTTTCCCGATATTTTGCACGCCGGAACCAGCGAACGTCCGTACTACACGAATTCGTCCCAGTTGCCGGTGGCTTTTACCGATGACCCGTTCGAGGCCCTTGAGCGTCAGGAGCAACTTCAGCGTCGCTACACTGGCGGAACGGTTTTGCACCTTTACATGGGGGAACGAGTTTCGTCGCATGAGGCTTGCAAGGAGATCATCAAGCGCGCGCTGACGAATTACCGGATCCCTTACATTACGATTACGCCGACGTTTTCAATCTGCCCGCGGCACGGGTATCTCTCGGGCGAACACGAATTTTGCCCCAAATGCGATGAGGAACTTATTCATGAAAAGATGCTCGCCTTGCAGGGGAGTGGTGAGCCAACAGAAACTAGGGAGGAACTGGCATGACATTAGCGGAAGCGAAAGAACGAATTGTGCTAAAAGATGAAGAACGGACTCGCTGCGAAGTGTGGACCCGTGTGATGGGTTATCACCGTCCGGTCGCGGGGTTCAACACGGGGAAAAAAGGCGAGTTTTATGAGCGAAAATACTTCAAAGAATCCGCGTGCGCGTGCGACTGCGGAGCCAGGTGATCCGGAACTTCGTGCCATCCTTTCTGAAATACCTGTCGGTGGAATAACGCCGTTTACGACGATAGACTTCCCCGGCCGTCTGGCCGGGGTTTTCTATCTTCAGGGTTGCTCATGGCGTTGCCGGTACTGCTACAATTCGGAGCTTTGGCCGTTTCCTCCGGGAGGCAATCGGATCTCAGCGGATAAAATCCTTTCTTATTTGAAATCCCGGCAAGGACGACTTGACGGGATTGTGTTTTCCGGGGGAGAACCGACCGCTCACGCCGGCCTCACCAGGTGGGTCAAGGCGGTTAAGTCCATGGGCTATCAGGTCGCGCTTCATACGAATGGCATGTACCCCGATCGTCTGGGAGAGGTTTTGCCCCTCTGCGACTGGGTCGGAATCGATATCAAGGCCCCGTTTGATCAATATGCCAATGTGACGATGCGTGAGGGGAGCGGGGCGGTAGCGAAAGCCAGTCTGCGGCGGATTCTTTCAAGCCATGTTCCTTATGAATGCCGCACGACCGTGCATCCGGATTTGTTGAAAAATGAAAGCCTGCTTCAGCTTGCCACCGAGCTTCATGATCTTGGGGTCAGAGAGTTTCACGTCCAGGGATTTCGACAAGAGGGATGCCCCGATCCAGAGCTTCGCGCAAGCAGTCAGCCCGGAGCCGTCATTTCAGCGGATTTGCAAGACCGGCTTAAAGCCATTTTCCCGAAATTGCAGGTGCGCGGATAGCCTTGGTCTGACGCGCGAAGTTTTGAAGAAGTTATTCTCCCGTCGTGATGGTTTTTGCTTGCCACTCGCCCACGCCCGCGATCCTCGCGCGGATCTTAAGGAGTGAAGTTCCGGGTATTTCGTCCATTTTTTGAAACATGAGAAAGAACGTTTTAACAAGTTGGGGGTTGGATGTCTCGTTTGGTCAAGGATAAAGTGTTTTTGACGGTTTTTCGTATGGCGGTTCCGATGCTTGCCGGGACCTTCGCCATGAACATGTATAACATGGTCGACACGTGGTTTGTTTCCCGGTTGGGGACTCAGGCGCTGGCTGCGATGTCGTTTACTTTTCCGGTGGTGATGTTCGTTGGTTTTGTGATGCGGGGAGTGGGGACTGGCGCGATGACGGTGGTCGCCCACGCGCTGGGAAGGCGGAAACATCAAGCCGCGGCGAGGATTACGACGCACGCCATTTTTTTGGCGTCGGGAATTTCGCTCATCCTGACGGGGGCCGGCTTATGGACCTTTGAGCCGCTGTTTCTCCGGTTGGGCGCCTCCGGGGAGGTGCTTGAACTGGCCCGGCAATACATGACGATTTGGTACTGGGGACTCATTTTCCGGGTTCTGCACATCATGTTGGCGGACATTATTATCGGGACAGGGGATAGCAAGACGGTGAGTTTTTTGATGGTCGGAGGGACGCTCCTGAATTGCGTGCTCGACCCGGTGATGATTTTTGGCTGGGGGTTTTTCCCGAGGATGGGGATCCGGGGGGCGGCGCTGGCGACGGTGATCGCCGAATTGTTTGTGATGGCGGCGGCGTATTATTTTGTTCACCGGAAATATCATCTAATCTCTTTCCTGACTTACTCCCGGCGGCGGATGATGGCGTCCTGGTACAGAATTTTACAGATCGGGTCGTCGGCGATGGTAAGCTCCGTCCTGACCCCGGTATCGGCCGCGATAGTCATCAGGATCGTCGCCGGTTTCGGACGGTCGGCCGTGGCCGCGGTTGGGGTCGCGGCCCGGATTGAAATGTTCGCGTTCATGATCCCAATGACGGTCGGGATGTCCTTGGTTCCGTTTGTCGCGCAAAATTACGGGGCGAAACGTTTTGACCGGATCCAGACGGTGCGGAGGGGAGCCTTTATTTTCGCGCTCGCGTTCGGGCTCGTGAGCGCTGGGGTTCTTCTGCTTGTCGCGAAGCCCCTCGGGCGGCTGTTTTCTTCGGATCCCGCCGTGGTGGATGTCCTGGCGCGTTATATTTACATCACCTGCTTCGGATACGGCTTCCTGGAAGTACACCGGTACGCGACGTTTTGCATGACTGGCATTCACCGGCCGATGATGGCCATCATCCTGAATGCCATTCGCGTTTTGGTCCTGATGATTCCGCTGGCGTTTTTGGGGGCGAAATGGTTCGGGCTCTCCGGAGTTTTCTGGGGGCGGTTGTTGACCGATCTCCTTGCGGCTGGAATCGGGGTCGTCTGGTCGGGAAAAATTCTCAAAAAAATGATTCCCGAGTGACTTACGTTGCATCAAGGCTAATCCTTTCAAAAGCATGATGCTAGTCCCCGCCAATTAAATGAGGGATCAGGAAGTTTTCCTGAACGGTCTTTTGCTGGACACGCGGCACGCCGTCCGGATGAAGAGGTAAGATGAAAGTACTGTTAAAGACTTTTGGATGCCCTGATTCCTGTTTATCTTAAGGGAGATCAGGACCTCAAAAGTCCGGTAAATGAATGAAAGTATTATCGAAGACTTTTTGGCTGAGCCTTGGGACTCGTATACCCGACCGATTCTCGATGTCCTGACTCTCCTCTACACATCCCCGCCGATGTTCTAACGGAGGGGATGTTTTTTTTGGTTTTTTTGAAGCAGAACTTGCGGAAATATAAGTTCTGGATATAATGCTCATACGAAACTAAGGGAAATGTAAGTTCTGGAGGCGCATATGGCAAAAATTGGGATTTATCGGCAACAGCCCACGGGATACAAGGCATTCGTACCAGAGCCTTTTCCGTCATCCGTTCCGGTTGAATGGGATAACGACCTGATTTTTTTGCTTTCTCTCGCAGATAGAGCTATCGGAAAATTAAACGCGATTGATCAGCTTGTTCCGGATGTGGATTTTTTTATTTTTATGTATGTCCGCAAAGAAGCTGCTCTTTCGAGTCAAATTGAGGGTACGCAAGCGACGCTACTGGACTATGTTAAGGCGGAGGTAAAACTTGCGGATGACCGGGCGCCTTCCGATGTGGATGAGATCAAGAATTATATTGAGGCCATGAATTACGGTTTGAACAGGCTCGGAACATTGCCGCTGTCTTGGCGTCTTGTAAAAGAGATCCATGCGAAATTACTTAAAGGAGTGCGTGGCGAGCATAAAACGCCGGGAGAGTTCCGCCGTAGCCAAAACTGGATTGGTGGACCAACAATTGAAACGGCTGTCTTTGTTCCTCCTCCGCCGCATGAGATGCAAGAGGCGGCTTCGAATCTCGAAAAGTTTTTTCATGACGCGACGAAGCTACCGCCTCTCATAAAGGCAGGGTTGATTCATGCGCAATTTGAGACCATCCATCCATTCTTGGATGGTAATGGCCGAACGGGAAGACTTCTCATCACGTTCTATCTCTGCCAAGAGAAGATTTTAATGAGACCGCTTCTCTATCTTTCAGAGTTTTTCAAAAAAAACCGCCGCGATTACTATGACAAGCTCAATGATTACCGATTTTCCGAGAAGGGAACCCGGGATTGGCTCAAGTTTTTTCTTGAAGGAGTTCGTTTTGTTTCGGAAGAAGCCGTGACAGTCGCGAAAAATATTACAAAACTCCATCAGGAGAACGTCAGGATTGTTTCTGGTTTTGGCAGAAATGCGGAAACTGCTTTGAAATTTCTGAATGCCCTTTATCGGAAGCCCGTTGTGGATGCCGCTCTTATTGGTAAGATGACAGGGATTACTTCGAAAGCTAATGTAAGCGCCTTGATTGAAAAATTTGTCAAAGCCGGGATTTTGTATGAAATTACGGGGAAGGCGCGGTATCGCCGTTTTTTATATCGTGATTATGTCCGTCGTTTCAGTGATGAGAAAATCTAGCAAAGCATGATTAGTCGATGATTTTGGCTACGCAGCTGGGAGGGATGTCATGTTCGGATATCTGTTTTCGGTAGTGGCGGGTGCGTTTGGAGGCTATCTGCTTCACGCTGTGAGCATGAAGGTCAATTTTAAAATCCCCTCCAAATAATTATTACTATTTTGTAGTAACGACCTCCTTGAGAAAGATTTGCAATACTCTCCTTTTTCAAATTTCAAAAGCAAGCAAGATACTATCCTTCCGCTAATTATGTAATGTGTCTCCGGTGTTCTGGGGTATAATTCCGCTTATGTCGAACGGTCAGATCGTGCCTTCCAGCTATCGAAAGCTTCTCGCGGAGATTGTCGGTCTCTGTGATGGCGCGCGGCGGACGCTGGTTCACGCGCACTGGGAGATCGGAAAGCGGATTGTCCAGATTGAGCAAGACGGCGCCGCCCGCGCGGCCTACGGGGCGGGACTGCTTGTGCGGCTTTCTGAGGACCTGACCCGGGAAAGAGGAGTCGGGTTTTCGCCAAGCAGTATCAAGCGGTTCCGGCAGTTTTATCTGTTGCACCCAAAAGGTGCGCCGGCGCACCTTTTGACCTGGGCGCATCACGCGGAGCTTCTCACGGTCCGTGACCGGAAGACCCGGTTACTGCTCGAAAAGCGCGCGGATGAGCGGGGGATGACCCGTGATGAACTGCGAAAGTTGATCCGCGAAAGGCGCGGAATTGGAAAAGGCGATCGGGGCGAGGTCGCTGGCGGGACGCCCCTTGTCCCGAAGAAAGGACAGCTCGGCCTTTATCAGATCAGAAGCGGAGCTGACGTCGGATGGCCTCGGTCTGGCGCGCTTGTTTTTGACCACGGGTTTCGTTTTTACGACGCGCTGGACGACACGCAGGCGCGAGGTCTCGCGGCGGGTGATTTTGTGGAGGAGCGGGACGGCAAGCTCGTGAAGGTGGATTACGCGAAGCGGCCCGGTTATACCTACACGGCTTATTTGCAGGAGGTGATCGACGGAGACACGCTCTGGGTCGCGCTGGATGCGGGGCTTGGAGGAATTGCCCGTCAAAAACTGCGCTTGCGCGGGATCGACTGTCCCGAGATCGATACGCCGGAAGGGAAGACTGCGAAAGTGTTTGTCGAGACTGTCCTGGATGGAATTTCCTCGTTGACCGTTTACACCTCAAGGAATGCCACTCACGACCGCTATGAGGCGGATGTGTTTTTTAATGACCAAGACGGCCGGGAAGTTTTCCTGAACGGTCTTTTGCTGGACACGCGACACGCCGTCCGGATGAAGAGGTAAGATGAAAGTACTGTTAAAGACTTTTGGATGAACGCTGGTGCGCGATTTGTAAACCTGTCGCACAAGTTATGGATAGTTTGGCGGGTGCGAGGAGTTGATGAATGACGATGACCGATGACTTGTGAATTTCGAACGAACGGTTACCACAAGCGGGTGAAGACTGGAGGATGAAAATGCGGGCGATTTTATTTGGGATTTTGGCATTGGGGTTGACAGCTTCAGTGGGGGGTTGTCAGGAGCCGAAACAGCCGCTTCAACCCACCATCAAGTCAGACAGGCAGATGTATAAGAAAGAGGATATTATTACATTGGGGAACCTTGTTTATGTCGACATCTATGCCCGGGATTACACCACGCAGCATCCTCTCATGTGTGGAGAGGGCAAAGACTTTCCTGCAGGTAAGGAGCTGTTTTTCAGGCATTTGGAGTCCGGAGAGTCGGTTCACGCAGTGTTTCCTGAAGGTATTACGCCACCCAAGGACCTTGATGGCGAATTTGTTTTTCATGGTCATTTTCAAAACATTCAAAAGCTGGATCGCTATAAATTTAAGGCGCCTGAAAGGGATTATCGTTATTTTGTCGTATCGTCTTATGAAACACACAAGCCTTCTCCCGCCATCGAGATGAAGGAGAAGAAAGAAATTTCAAGGCAGGAAGCGCTTCTGATCGCTGAAAAGGCTGTGGGAGGATAGCGGGCAAAAGTTTGATATAGACGAGTACTATTTGGGATCGATAGAGGAAGTTCAGAGGGATGGTCTTGACATTTGAGTGGGGAAGGGCACTTCGAGGAAAGATGCGTTAAAAATCGCTAAAAATTTTATTAAGGCGGTCCCGATTGGTTTGATGAAATATCAATTTGATAGCATAAAATTACTTCAAAGAGCGGAAGGGTCACAATTATGAAGTATCAGGAAGTTGTAGCGAAAAAAGTCCTGATCCGCACTTTCGGATGACCTCTGGGACTCATATACCCGACCCATCCTTTCGGTCCTGACTCTCCTCTACAAATCCCCGCACTGAACAACTTATAAAAATTCATAGGAAGTTTAGTGCAGCACTCGTTTTCGATAGAATTATAAATGGAGAACAAGTGCCGCCGGTGTTCTAACGGCGGGGATGTTTTTTTATGGCGGGGGTGGTCTGTGATCGGGATAGCAGAATTAAACAAAATTGAATAAGGATTCCGTAATTAAGCGAAAGACCGTCAACGCTTAATAGCTGTCGGCTACTTCAAGCTGCGGTTTTCGGTTGATATCCAGCAACCTGCGCCCTATAATCTCCAGCTATGATCAGAAAAGCGCATGACATTCCGGTAGTGGGCCCGAAAGACCGTTATTTGACGACCACAATGACGGCCAATGCTTTGGGCATCTCGCCTCAGGCGGTAAATAAAGCCATCAAGGAAGACCGTATTGACGCGACCGAATTTGTCGGGCGGTATTTTATTTTGTTGAGTGATGTGAGGAAATTTGCGAAAGCTACGGAACGGATAGTGCAAGTCGATTAAGAGGATGCCCAATCATGAAATATAAGTTGTTCATCAGTGCCAACCAGACCGAGCTTCGCGAAGAGCGCTTGGCCGTCAAGGATGTTATTACAAGTAACGCGACGCTCCGGGGTTTCTTTGATGTTTTCCTTTTCGAGGATCTTCCGGCGAAAGGGAAGTCTGCCACTTCGACTTATCTCCGGCATGTGACAAATAGTGATGTCTATGTCTGTATCCTTGGGCAGAAATACGGAGACATGGGGAAGGACCGCCTGTCTGCCACGGAACGGGAATTTCGGGCCTTCCGCAAAGCGAGGCCGGGCGGCGAGATCATGGCCTTTATCAAAGGGAACTCGGTCGATGACAAGAAAAGAGATCCCGGGATGCAGGATTTCCTGAAAGAGGTTAAGGCGTCCTTTATTTACAAGCGTTTCCAGAATGCCGACGCGCTGAGGGTGCAGGTGCTGAACAGCCTTATCTCTTTCCTGGACGACAAGGGGGAATTTACCAGAGGCCCTTTTGACAAGGCGGTCCGCAAGGATCTTGGCTATGAAGCGATTGACGAGAAACTGGTAAAGGATTTCCTTCAGAACCGTGCCATCAAGCTTAAAGTAGCGGTCCCCAAGGGCTCGATCAAGAAGTTCCTCGTTGATGCCGTCAAGGTCGTCAAGAAGGAGGGCGGGCGCTACTATCCCACCAACACCGCCGTCCTTTTCTTCGGAAAGGATCCGACCGGTCATATTTCTCACCATGAGATCCGTATTGCCCGGTTCCAGGGGACATCAAGGGTGTCCATGATCGATTCAAAGGAGATCAAGGGGCCTGTTTATTCGATGTTGGAGGAAGCGGAAACTTTTTTCAAAAGGAACACGCGTCTTGCCAACAAGATCGTCGAATTCAAGCGTGTGGATATCCCGGAGTATCCGTTCGAGGCCGTCCGTGAGGCTATCGTTAATGCGATCGCGCACAGGGACTATACCCGAACCGGGTCGCCGATCATGATTGCCATCTTTGACGACCGCGTTGAAGTGAGCAACCCCGGAGGCCTTTTGCCCCAGCTCAATATTAACAAGCTGGAAGGCCGGCATGCTACGCGAAACGAAGCTATTTGCGCTATCTTTCATGAGACGATGGATATGGAGCGATTCGGTACTGGCATCGGCAAGATGAAGAAGTTGATGAAAGAACACGGCCTCGCCATGCCTGAATTTTCAGAGGAAGGGGACTTCTTTGTAGTGAAATTCTACGGCCCCGGCGAAAAGATCCTGGATCTCGTTCCGAGCATTCCCGAGTACCGGCAGACCGATCTCAAAAAGCTCGGCTTGAATGAACGTCAGATCGAAGCATTGCGAATAATGGTGAATGAAAAGAAAGTCTTTTCAAATCAAACGTATCGTGCTCATTTCAAGGTGAGTAATCAAACTTTTGTTAGAGACATGAGGTTAATGGTTGAAATAGGACAGGTTCGCGCTGCGGGCAAGGGGCGTTCTTTAAGATTCTCAGCCGAGTAGTGTCATGAAAATTTTGATTTTGTCACGGAAATGTCATGTAAAGGCTAATGTCACGGAAACCTTGAAAATGTCACGAAAAATGTCACGAAACAGAAGCGACAAAAATTCGTTAAGAAAACGTTAAGTGATTTTCCGTAATCGTTAAATGTTGTTGGAAGCGTTAGACAATCGTCAGGTGATTTGCCGTAATCGTCAGATTCGGAGGAAGTGATATGTTGGGATATCTGTTTTCAATAGTGGCGGGGGCGG
>Ga0116183_1001907_pt1 | contig 23025 bp, 19 predicted proteins | sample AD_UKC078_MetaG_FD_89753 | JGI IMG/M metagenome (GOLD analysis project Ga0116183, IMG submission 89753) | Active sludge microbial communities of municipal wastewater-treating anaerobic digesters from USA - AD_UKC078_MetaG | ecosystem: Engineered > Bioreactor > Anaerobic > Digestate | place: USA... | reverse complement strand
TGGGGCGGTGCCCCATGCGATATGGCCACAAGGCGCACGTTTTATCAGGACAGGCGCGAACCTCGGCCCGTTGGTAACAACAACAATCCAAGCATTTCGCCCGGATCGCCTTCAGCGGGCGCAGAACAGGAGTGGTTGGGTTTTTCAAGCCGACACCTCCTTTCCCGTTAGAAACGCCGTCAGCGCGGCAGAGGCGATGCGGCGGCGTCCGGCCCGCGTTTGGATGGTCGCAAGCCTTCCGTCGGCACACATGCGGTGAATTGTCATTCTGGACACGTTCAACTCATGCGCGGCCTCGGTCAGCGTCAGCAGGCGGCGGTCGCCCGGTGTGGTCTCGGTCGTTTTCCCGTTCAAGACCTCCGCAACTCGCCCGACTGTTTCGGGGGTGGCGGTCAGTATCTTCATCATGATTTCTTCTTTGCTCATTCCGTACCTCGTTTCACATCGCTCCGCACATCGCGGGGCACGGCTTGATATATAGAACACCGCTTAGCAAGATGTAATCATGGGACACCGTCCCAGCTTTTCGGGGACAAACGAAAAAGGGCAATAAGAAAAAAACACCCAGCAAAAGCGGGGTGTCATGTGGTTTAGTTGTTGCGCCGATTGCGCGAAAATTTGGGACGGGGCGGGGACGGGTTACACGGTCTTTATGTACCAAAACTTCCCGTCATGATTCATCCGTTGCGTAAAGAACAGCCTGTGATTTCTCTTGAAATGGTCGCTCGGGCTTTTTTTTAATTCCAAGCCGTGACCGTCATACGCCTCGGCATGTATAAGATCGCAAACAATTTTCCATGCCATGCCATCCGCTACGGTATACGTTATACCCTCTCGTTTCGCGGTTTTGCCGTAATAAAACACGGCGGGTATCTTTCTGTTCGGCGTTTGCTTCAGAACCAGCTTGCCGCGCTTCCAGCCGGGCAGGATGGGTTTATGTTGTTGCGCGGCAACGGTCATCCTCCTGGCAACAGCAAGGTCGGATTTCAGTTGCGGCAGACGGCCATTTCGAAGGCATAGCTCTTCGCTAAGCGATCGGATGGCTTTCTCTCGGAAACGCTTCGCTTCGGCGGGGGGAATGCACGGGTCAGCCGCCATCCTGCTGTATTCCTCGATCAATTCTCCTTTGTGTATAATTTCGTCAAAGCAGTCCAGCAAAGCATAGTTCGCCAGTTGATAGGGTGATGGATTACCGTATTTCCGCAGAGAATTCCGGAGTTTAGCGTTGCCCGCCACTCCGGGCGGCAGAGACATGGCCGGAAGATCCACATGGGCGCGGCTTTCCGTGAGGTCTGCTTTGCCCGACGCCTCACTTGCGGCTGTTTCCTTTTTGGTTCCGGCGTCCTGTCCTGACTTTTCGGTCTTGATGCGCTTCGGGTCGCGTATACCGGCTCCGCTTTCCCTCCCTATGGATTTATCCTCGCTTTTCATTTTCATTAATTGCCCCCTTTCTTAAGCATTTGTGCAAGTTGCGCCCGGTCGGTTTTCGACAAGGCTTTGAGTTGCGCTGCAAGCCCGGCAACGGTGCCCTGGCCCGCGCCGATCTGTTTAACGCCCGCGCCGTTGCGTCCGGTCAGGACGTCGGGAAGTTTGTCCCCCAGCACCGCCCGCAGGTGTTCACGTCCCGGCTTGAAGTAATGCCGTAAGACAACCTCAACTGTCTTGTGCCCCGTGACCAGCCGCGCCACTTCCATCGGCACCCCAGCGGAAAGCGCAAGCGTTACCCATGAAACCCGCAGCGCGTGCCAGTCCAAAACGGAAGCCCGCCGCGTCCGCCCCCCTGTCACGCCCTGCCGCGTCAAACGGTCAACCTGATTTTTAACGCCCTCTCCGCTTGAAGCTTCCGGCATGAAGCGCAGCCCGCTTAAATCTTCCGCCCGGTGCAAGATTGTGGAAACCGTTGACCGTGCCCAGCCCGTGCGCTTCTCAATGTCCCTCACGCTTTCGCCCGCCGCGTATAGCCGCAAGGTCTCAAGCGTCCGCTCGCGCCGTGTGCCGTCCAGTTGCGCTTGTACGGCCTCGCAAACCTCGGTGAGTATTCCGGCAAGGTCAACGCGCCCGCTGTCTTGTGCGGCCTCTGTGGCATCCTCTACGCCCTCGGGGTCTGCCATGATTGAAACGACAAGTTTCTTAAACCGCCATGTCAGCCCGTCCGGGTTTGTTTCGATCATGCGCCTTGCTTCCGGGAAAACGTACTTCGCGCCCTCTACGCGCTCGGCAAGTGCGGTTTCCAAGACTTCCCGCAAGGTCTGGAAAATAGGGATCTCCACCGCCGCGCCTGTCTTGGAGGTCTTGACCGCCACAACACCCGCCCGCAGGTCAACGGAAGCCCAGCGCAGACGGCACACGTCCCCGCGCCTCATTCCGGTGCAAGCGGCGCATACCACAAGCGGATAAAGGAACGGGTCAGCCCGCGCCCCTTCGATAAGTGCGGTAAGCTCTTGCGCGGTAAACGGCCGCCTGTGTACGGTGTCCCCGTCTGTGTCCTTGCCCCTTTTGGTTATGCCGCTTCCAAACGGGTTAGCCGTGCCCAGCGGCATGAAACGGGCGAAAGCCGATTTAAGCATGTGCGCCGCGCCGTTCGCCGTCCGCCGTGCGTACCTGGTCCGCAGGTCGGCAACGTACGCGCCCGCCTGTTCTGGCGTGACCTCATGCAGGTATTCGCAAGGCACCGCCTCGGCAAACCGCTTGAAGATCGTGTCACACCAAGCAAGCCAGTTATCGCCCGGCGTGGTTTCCCGTTCAAGACCGCGCCACTTTGCCGGAAGGTCGGCAAGCCTCACGTATTCCACCGCCCGCCCGGTCTTGCTGGCAATCAGCCGTTCGGTCAAGTGGTCAGCCCGTCCCTTTTGCCGCGCATCGGATTGATGGTTTTTAAGCTCCAGTAATGCCGCCGCCCGGCTCGCCCAAAAATGGCGTTGCCCATATCCCGCAGACTGCCGGGAAAATGTTTGACGGGCAAAGGCTCGGTTAGTGGAGTGATCTTGCGTTTGCCGTTGCCGTCTTTATACGCCCCAAACCAATGACCGATCAAACTGCCGTCCGCCTTGCGCCTGATTTCTAAGCCCATAACCGCCCCGCTTTCTACTTGTTGTTTCGATGTGGGATACTTTGCACCAAAACGGTGACAAGTTCAAGCATAAAACACAAATAAGCACACAAGCGGAAAATTAAGAAGGTCAAAAGGTGCGGTTTTATTATGGTTTATCGGGTTTTGGTATTTGCTTGGGGTGCAAAAGGTCTCGGGTTCAAATCCCGACGCCCCGACCATTTTTTGAATCCTGTTTTTGTTGGGAAAGCCCAATAAAAGTGGGTTTTTTTGTTTACCCGCCGGCCGGTATTGCACTGGCCGCCGACTGGCGCTCGAAAGGAATGACTATGAAAAAATGGATATTGGCTGGTACCGTGGTGTTGACGGGCATGGTCATGGCGCGCCCGCCGAACTATGATGAGGCAAAGGTGGCCCCCTACACGCTGGAGGATCCGCTCGCATTTGCGGACGGACGCAAGTTGGCGTCGACGGCAGAGTGGCCCGCCCGACGTCGCGAGATACTGGATATCTTCGCCCGAGAGATGTATGGGCAGCCGCCACCGCCGCCGGAGGTCGTGAAAACCGAATTGATCGAGGAGGGAGAGACCCTCGCGGGCCTCGGTATTCGCCGCCAGTACAAGATGTGGTTCCGCTCTGACAAATCGGGGCCGGTGATTGATTGGGTCGTGTTCTTGCCGAATCTCATACAGGAGACAAAGGCGAAGAAGAGTGGGAGCGTCCCTGTCTGCGAGAATACGAGGAAGGTGCCCGTTGTGTTGTTCCTCAACTACCGCGGGAACCATGAGCTGGCTACAGATCCGCAGATTGTCCTCGCCGAAGGTATGTGGTTGCGCAGTGGCAATGTAGGCGGCCATGTCTGGCAAAAATCGGAATTGGAGAAATCACGCGGCAAATTACGCAACACCGACGAAGCATCGCTGTTTCCGCTTGAAACCATCCTCGCCCGGGGATATGCCGTGATGAGCGCATGCTATGGGCAGGTCTCGCCTGATGTGGAGGAACGCGACGTTAAGAAAGGCACCCCTCGCGAAATGGCCTACACCGGTGTTTTCACCCTGTGGCCGCCACGCGATCCCGCGAGGGACGACAATACGACGGCACTGGGCGCATGGGCCTGGGCACTCTCGCGCGGACTTGACCTTGCCGAACGTATTCCGGAGATCGATGCGAAGAAGTCCGTGGCCACCGGCTGCTCACGTCTGGCAAAGGCTACCCTTCTGGCCACTGTCCGGGACGAGCGTTTCGCCGTATGCGTTCCCAACCAGACAGGTGGCGGTGGTGTGCCTCTCGCCAAGCGCGACTTCGGTGAGAACGTTTCCACCGAGATGAACATGTTCCACCACTGGTACTGCAAGGCTTACGGCAAATACATCGACAACGAGCAGGCGATGAAGTTCGACCAGCATCTCCTTGTGGCGGCGGTTGCGCCGCGCCGTATCCTCGTTCAGGGATATAATCAGGGGTGGTTCGACACGAAGGGTGAGTTCCTCGCTTGCCGTGCGGCATCTGCCGCATGGGAGTTCTTGGGGCTTCCGGGTTTGCCTGCAGGCGATTTCCCTGCCAACTACGACACCGGCCGCATCGGCACCCATCTTGGTTACGTGCGGCGCGGCGGTCAGCACGGCATCTCAGGATACGATTGGGTATGGATGCTTGACTTCGCCGATGTCGCGTTCGGCAAACTCCGCGACGCGCCATGAAACCGGGAGTGCCATCAGCAGACGCGGACGAATCGCTCGGTGATCGCGCGGATTTTGGGCAAAAGCTCGTTTGATCCGTACCCGTTCACAGCGCAGCAGGCACACTGCCCGTGCACGAAAACGAGAACGTGTACGGGGACGAGGACGAGTACGTGTGCGGGGAAACGATTCCGATTCTGACAGCGATGCCTTAGGCCGGGAGGGGAGGGGCAAGCATTTGCTTGCCCGGACGAGCAGACGCTCGTCCCCGTCATTTGATTTCATGATGTTTTGTGGTCCGGAATCGGGAACCCGGAACCCGAAACCAAGCACGATCACGGGAAATCGGGTCGTTTCCCTCTTGCGGACTTCCGCTGTTTAACCACCGTCAATACAGCAGGAACGCGCCCTGAACGTTTCGGTCTGCGGACTTGCACTTGCGGGGTTGGCTCAATCCCGATATAGTAACGCTTTCTTTTTCTCTACAGTAGTAAGACGGACGATGGTGATGGAATTCGATGAGGTAAAAGAGCGTCTGGAAACGATGCGCGAGAAACTCGACGAGATGCGCGGGTATCTCGATATCGCGAACCGGCGCGCCCTGCTCGCGGAACTTGAGGAAGCGGCTGCCCGTCCCGATTTCTGGAACGACCCGAATGCGGCTCAGGAGGTGATCGGCAAGACCAACGCACAGCGTGCGTTTGTGCGGCCGTTTGACGAGTTGGTCCGACAGATCGAAGACGGTGAAGTGATGCTGGAACTGGCGGTCGCCGAAAAGGAGGGGGAACAGCGGCAACAGGCGTTGGCTGAACTGACGAACATGTTTGGCAAGGCGGACGTAATGTTCTCCAAATTGCGTTTGCAGTCGCTGCTGGGAGGCAAACTCGACGCCTGCAACGCCTACCTGACGCTGCATTCCGGTGCGGGCGGTACAGAGTCATGCGATTGGGCTGACATGCTGTTCCGCATGTATCGGATGTATTGCGAGGACAACGGTTTTGAGATGGAGGTGCTCGACTCCCAGCCGGGGGATGAGGCAGGGTTGAAATCGGTGACGTTCCTGGTTTCTGGACCGTATGCGTATGGGTATCTCAAGGCCGAACGTGGTGTTCACCGGCTCGTGCGGATCAGCCCCTTCGATGCCAACAAGCGACGGCACACGTCGTTCTGTTCGCTGGATGTGGTGGCGGAACTGACTGATGAGATTGAGGTCGAGATCAAGGAAGAGGACTTGCGTGTGGACACCTACCGCTCCAGTGGCGCGGGGGGGCAGCATGTGAACAAGACCGACTCCGCGATCCGCCTGACCCATATGCCCACCGGGATTGTGGTGGCGGTGCAGTCCGAGCGGTCACAGCACAAGAACCGCTCCAAAGCCATGAGCATCCTCAAGGCCAAGCTGTACGAGTATTATGAGGATAAGAAACGCAAGGAGATGGAGCGTTTTTACGGCGAGAAGGGGGAAATCGCATGGGGCAGCCAGATCCGTTCCTACGTGTTCCAGCCCTATACGATGGTAAAGGATCACCGCACGGATGAGCAGACCTCTAACGTGCAGGCGGTGATGGACGGGCGGCTTCAGCCGTTCATTGAAGCCTATCTCAGGCAGAACGCCGTGAAGGTGTGAAGAAGGGCCCGCCCCCTCCGGGGGGGGCGGGAATAAACGAAAGAGGAACCGGAACACCGCACGTTTAGAGTGTAACGTTCAGGTTCCGGGGAGACGCATGCGTATGACATTCGGACAGGCAAAAGAGGTGTTGGCACGGCACGGCCAGATGCAGGTGATGCGCTTTTGGCGAAGTTTGGACCGTGCCGCGCGTGGCGCGTTACTGGCACAGATCGCGTCGATCGATTTCAGTGAGGTTGCGCGCATGCGGAAACTGTTGGCGCAGGGAACCCGTGCCGTTCCCGTCACGCCCCGTCCCGCACCGGTCGTGACTTGGACCCGTCGGATGCGTGCCGAAGCCCTTGCGAAGGGGCAGGAGCAGTTGCGTAAGGGACGCGTGGCCGCTTTGCTGGTGGCGGGCGGCCAAGGATCGCGTCTGGGGTATGAGGGCCCGAAAGGCGCCTACGGGATCGGTCCGGTGTCGAATTTGCCGCTCTTTTACTTCCATGCCCGCAAGCTCGTTCGGCTTGCGCGCCTGTACGGCAAACCCGTGCCTTTCTATATCATGACCAGCGAGGCGAACGACGCCGCAACACGCGCCTGTTTCGAGGATTACAACTATTTCGGGCTCCACCCCAATGACGTGGTTTTCTTTAAACAGGGTTTGTGGCCAGCGCTGGATGAGGCGGGCCATCTGATTCTGGAGACGCCCGGACGAATCTTCATGAGTCCGGACGGTCACGGCGGCACACTCACCGCGTTGGACCGCAACGGTTGTCTGCAAGACATGGCCGCGCGCGGGATCCGCAATGTTTTCTATTTTCAGGTGGATAATCCCCTTGTGGAGATCGCCGACCCGGCGTTTGTGGGTTTACACGTTCTCCGCCGCGCCGATCTCTCGCTCAAACTCTGCCGCAAACGTTCTCCTACAGAAAAGATGGGGGCGGTCTCTGCGCTTGATTCCGGACGCTTCGCCATGATCGAATATTCCGAAATGACGCCGAAACAGGCCGCGCGGTTCCGTTACGGCAGTCCCGCGATCCACGTCTTTTCGATCGCATTCCTCAATCGGGAGGCACGGAAGAACCTGCCGTTGCATCTGGCCCATAAGAAGATCGCCTGTGTGGATGAGGCGGGACGCACGGTCATGCCGGACGCCCCGAACGGTTACAAGTTCGAGAAATTCATTTTTGATGTGTTGCCGGACGCGAAGACAGTGGTGAATCTGGCATTTGACCGGGAGGAGGAGTTCTCGCCGGTCAAGAATGCGGTTGGCGAGGATTCGCCTGCCACATGCAGGATGGCCCTTCAGGCGAAGTGGCGGCGGTGGCTCGCGAAGGCGGGTGTGATCGTGCCGGAGTCGATCCCGGTCGAGATCGATCCAGCGTATGCGGGAGGCGCGGAGGAACTTAAGAGGGGCTTGTTGGTGCAAGATATTATGATATAATTGATTTAAAGGGAGTCGGTGTGACGACATGGGTGATACCTAGAATGGAGAAGCAGCGGAGAATCAAGAGTTCTCTCCGGCACATGGCATTGGCGGACAGGCGTGTGGCGGCACGCCCGAATTCAGCGACGAGGTTTTCGGTCGTGTCGCTTTTCTCGGGTTGCGGCGGCATGGATCTGGGGTTCGTCGGCGGATTTGATTTTCTTGGCAAACATTATCCGCGCAACGGGTTCGAAATTACTTGGGCCAACGAGATAAATCCGGCGGCTTGTGTTACTTACCGGCATAATCTGGGACACCACATTATCGAGGGCGACATCAAAGATGTTGCGAAAAGGATGCCGTCCAGTGCGGATGTGATTATCGGGGGGTTCCCGTGCCAAGACATTTCTATTAACGGGAAAATGCAAGGTATAAGAGGGAAGCGTAGCAGTTTGTATACGGCTATCGTGGCAGCGGTCAGGAAACTCAGGCCCAAGGCGTTCGTAGCTGAGAATGTCGGCGGGTTGCTGATGAAGAAGCACGCCTATTCGCTTCAGAAGATTCTGGATGACTTCAACGGGCTTGGTTACCGCGTTCATTATCAGCTTTACCATTCGGAAGATTTCGGGGTTCCGCAGACCCGTGACCGTGTGTTTATTGTAGGCACGCGGCAGGACATACCTGAATTTGTGCCGCCTTTGCCGACGAGTGAAAAACCGGTGACAGCCAAAGAGGCTATTGGCGATTTGGAAGAACGTGATGCAGACAAGGCATTTTCGCACATTTGGAGTAATGCCAAAGCCAGTGGAGAACAAGGCAATCGGCATATGATTGCTGATCGTCCGGGGTATACGATACGTGCCGAGTGTCACGGAAACATACAGTTTCATTATTCCTTGCCCCGACGGATTTCCATGCGCGAGGCGGCTCGAATACAATCTTTTCCTGACAGCTTCCGCTTCTTTTGTGGTCTCCGGGAAACCGAACGACAGATAGGGAATGCGGTACCGCCCGTTCTGGCTTGGCACGTCGCCCGCGCTGTCGCGGCGATATTGCGGGAGGGCTCATCTTCACATGATTGACATTGAAACCATATTGAACAAAGCGTGCGGCATTTTAACTGAAGAAGCGCGCATGACTGGTTTCAAATCAAGCCCTTTATTTGAACAAAGGGTTCGTAATGTGCTTGCGGCTTTAATGCCGGACAATTTCGGAATAAGAGTCGACATGTTTCCGCCTGCGCAGGCGTTTCCGGATATTGCGTTGGGTTCTTTTGGCGTTGAGGTTAAATTCTCGCTTGGCGACAGTTGGCGTAGTGTCGCTAACAGTGTGCAGGAAACACAGCGCGTAGACTCGGTCAAACATATTTATCTTGTTTTTTGTAAAATGGGGGGGATGCCGGAAGTGCGGTGGAGACCATATGCAGATTGTGTAGTACATGTACGCACTTCACATGTTCCTCGGTTTGAGGTTGATCTTGAAGCCGAAAAATCCCTGTTCGATCTAATGGGAATCCCTTATGACGATTTTCGCGTGTTGCCTATGCACGAGAAAATGCGATATGTTCGAGCATACGCGCGTGGGCGCTTAAAAAGAGGCGAGCGTTTGTGGTGGATGGAAGACAAAGGCTCGGAAGTACATACGATGCCCATACAAGCTCGGCTTTATACATCGCTGTCGAAAGATGAAAAAACACGTCTGCGAGCCGAGGCAGCATTACTGTGCCCGGTCATAGTCAAGTCGGGCAGGGTTCGGAACAAGTACGATGATGCGGTTCTATACTTATTGACGTATCATGGTGTACTTTGCCATCAGGCCCGGGATTTGTTTTCCGCAGGGAGCGTCGCCAATCCAGCCAACGATAACAAGGGAGGTGTTTATATTCAGCGGGCTTTGAAGTTGCTGGAAAAGGATATGATAGATGCGGCGATACGGATGGATGATGAATTGTTTGTCGAATACTGGGGCGAGAGCGTCCCGCCTGCACAGCGTATTTTGCGGTGGCTCAAGAAGGCCGATGCGATGGCATCCGGATGGAAACCATCAGAAGTTTTGTTTTTGGATGAACAGATGAAGGAGAGTTGCAAACGATGAGACCAGTAGTTTTGATTATTCGTGACGGATGGGGGTTGAATCCGCGGGAAGACGGGAATGCGGTGTTCGCGGCGCAGACGCCGGTGATCGACCGTTTGAAGGCGCGGTACCCCTGGACGCGGCTGGCGTGCAGCGGCGAGGCGGTGGGTCTGCCGGAAGGTTATCAGGGTTCAAGCGAGGTCGGGCACCTGAATATGGGCGCCGGGCGCGTGGTGGTGCAGGAACTGAAGCGGATTGATGACGGGCTGAGCACGGGCGAGCTGTTCAAGAGCGCAAAGTGGGCGGCACTGATCGCAAACTGGAAAGAGCACAAAAGCGCGTTGCACTTTATGGGGCTGCTGCAGGACGAGGGTGTGCACGCGCACCAAGAGCACCTTTTCAAGCTGATGCGGCGGGCGCGGGAAGAGTATCCCGAAGGCCGCATAGTGGTGCACCCGTTCTTGGACGGGCGCGACACGCCGCCGCGCAGCACGCTCGAGTATCTGGCGCGGTTGGAGAAAGAGATGGCGGCAGTGGGCAACTGCGTGATCGGCACGGTGCAGGGACGGTATTATGCCATGGACCGCTCGAAGAATTACGCGCTGACCGACGCGGCTTACGCCTGCTTGACGGCGGGCGAGGGGCGCAAGGCGGCTACGGCGGCAGAAGCGGTGCAGGAGTCGTATGATAAAGACCAGACACCGGATAACACCCCGATGGTGGACGAGTACATCCCGCCGTATGTGATCGGCGAATATGCGGGGATGAAGGACGGGGATTCGGTGATGCACTTCAACTACCGGCAGGACCGTGCGATCCAGTTGTCGCAGGCTTTCGTCTGCGCAGATTACGCGGGTAAGCGCGCGTCGTCTCCCAGAGTGCGGTATCTGGGGTTCACCCGTTACTGGAACGAGTTCAGCGAATACCTGCTGGGGGCGATGGGCGGTGACGGCGGCATGGACAACCTGCTGGGCGAGGTGATCGCAAAGGCCGGTCTGCGGCAGTTGCGTATCGCCGAGACGCAGAAATTCCGGCACGTGACCAGCTTTTTCAACGGCAAATCCACAAGTCCGTATCCCGGCGAGGATCAGGTGGACGTGCCGAGCCGCTTTGACCCGGCGACTTTCGCGAGCCACCCCGAGATGGAGGCGTACAACGTGACGGACGAGCTGCTCAAGCGGTTGCAGGACAACCCGTATGCGTTCGTGGCGGTGAACTACGCCAACTGCGACATGGTGGGGCACACCGGTGACTTTGAGGCGACGCGCAGGGCGGTTGAGGTCGTCGACGAGTGTATCGGGCGGCTGCTGCCGCGTCTGTTCGAGCTTGACGCGCATGTGCTGATCACGGCTGACCACGGCAATGCCGAGCAGATGAAAGATTACGAGACCGGCGCCAACAAGACCAGCCACACGCTCAATGAGGTTGAGTGCTTGTATGTGGCCAAGGACTCGGCGGGGGTCAAGCTGGTCGAGGCTGGCAAACTGAGCGACATCGCGCCGACGGTTCTGTTCTTACTGGATCTGCCGGTGCCGCAGGAGATGACGGCAGGCAACCTGATCAAATCGGCAGGGTGAGAGGCTGTAGGTAAGAGGTAAATGGTGAGTGGTGAGTGGTAGGAGCGCGCGTAAACGCGCTACGCAGGACGGCAGGATTGGTAGCAGCGGCGCCGGGATAGGGGAAGGCGGGAGCGCGGGCGAACGGGACGGCTCGCCGAGCCGTCCGCGGCGGTTTCGGCGAAACCGCCCTACCGGTTGTAACACGGCTTTGGTATGATAGAATGACCTTTGCGTGAGCTTGTGGATTGGGGGATGGCTTGTTTTTATGGGATAAATGGAAAAGGAGGGATGACGGGGGCGTCATGCGGATTGTTTTTCTGATAGCGGTGTTTGTTGTCCAGAGCGCTGTGGCTGCGATCAAATTCAGTAACAGTTATTACAGTCCGCGCAACCGGGAGCGGCCAATCCGCAGGTCAACGTCGCTGATAGTCCTGCACACGACGGAAGCGCCTTCAAGTAGCGCTTTGCGTAAATTGCGCGACTTGGGGGAGTGCCACTACTGCGTTGACGAACGCGGGATTGTCTACCGCATCATCGATCACCGGCGCGAGGCATACCATGCGGGGCGCAGCATGTGGAACGGACGCGCCAACGTGGATTCGTTTTCGGTCGGTATCGAGATGTGCGGGTACCACAACAAGCCGTTGAACGCAGCGCAATTCCGCTCGCTGTCGGCACTGATCGGCGAGTTGCAGTACATATACAAGATCCCGGATCATCAGGTGCTCACGCATGCGCATGTGGCGTACGGGGCACCAAACAAATGGCATCGACGGAGTCATCGAGGGCGGAAACGGTGTGGCATGCTCTTCGCGCTGCCTGCGGTTCGTGCGCGGCTTAATCTCAAGTCGCGTCCGAAGAGCGATCCGGATGTTCGTGCGCGGCGGCTGGTGGTGGGGGATGCCTATCTCGCGAATGTTCTGTACGGTTCGACGTCCGTGGGGCAGGCAAGTGCCGTGCCGACCCTCCGCGCGGCGGAAGAGAATATGATCGCCAAGGGGCGTAGCGCTTGGGACATCGCGCGCGATGCGTACAACGATCCCACCACGCTATACCGGTATCCCGACGGATCGGTCAAACGCGGGAATCAAATCGCCAATTTCAAACAGATCCCCGCAGGCACGCGAGTCACCGTGCGGGCGGATGTGCGGGAAAACCGGTCGGAGACGTATCAGGTGATCGGGGTGAACGGTCGGGCGCAGGATATCGCGGGCGAGGAGGCCCGGAGCGCGTCAACGGTGTATGTCTATCCGGACGGCACCTATGCGCGCGGCAGTCAATTAAGCGCTGCGGCGGTTCTGAGGCTGCCCTACGGGACTCGTGTGCTGACCGGCTACGCGATTGGCGGGCCGGTTACGGCGAGCCGCAAAGCAACGGACATTTGCGGTAACCGCTGGCGCTCCGCCGAGACGTTTTTTCTCATCTCCGGCGCGTTGGTTCCCGGAAACAAAGTGGATGACAGCCGGATTCCCGTCGGCACGATGCTGTTCTTCAAGAATTGAGCGCTTCGGATTGAAGTGTCGCCGAAACAAGATCGAAGATCACTTGGGGTTCGGCCATACGGCCCTTGCCCTGCGTGCCGCAGGCAAGGTCGCCGGTCCCGGCATCCGCCAGGCGCACGCCGCGCGATGCGAGGAGGCCCAGATTGGCTTGTGTCGCCGGATGTTCCCACATGCCGGAATTCATGGCGGGCGCGATAACCAGCGGCGCGCGTGATGCAAGCGCGGTGGCGGTCAACAGGTCGTCCGCCAGCCCGTAAGCGAGTTTGGCGATCACATTGGCGGTACAGGGCGCGATGATCAGGATGTCGGCGCGCTCCGCGAGCGAAATGTGTCCGGGCATCCACGTTTCCGGCTCGGCGAACGAATCCGTCGGAACCGGATTCCGGGACAGCGTGCGGAACGTCAGCGGCGAAACGAATCGCATGGCGGCTTGTGTCATCACCACATGCACATCGTTTCCGGCCTTCACCAGCAGCCGGGTCAGTTCACAAGCCTTGTAGGCGGCGATCGAACCGGTCACTCCAAGCAGTACGGTTGCCATACTCCTCTCCTTTCCCGAACCTTTGGCGCGAAGCGCCTCAGATGAATCCCGCCCGGACATTGATGATGTCACAAATGCGCCGGAACGTCGTTTTGAGATCGTCGTTGGTCACCTGATACATGTACTCGTTGGCGCGCGCTATCTCGGCTTGCGCGTTGCGGATCCGTTTCTCAATCACCTCCTGGCGGTCCGTGGCACGGCCTTGCAGCCGTTCGGTCAGCACCTCCAGCGAGGGCGGGTTGATGAAGAGATCCACGTACCCTTGCCGCAATGGGTTATCTGCAGGCAGGCCAGCCACATGCGTGCGGATCTGGTGTGCGCCTTCAACATCGATGTCGAGCAACATGCACTGGCCTTCGCGAAGCGTGTCATACACCGGTTCTTTCAGTGTGCCGTAATAGTGGTCATGCACGGTGGCGTACTCAAGGAACCGGTCTTCCGCGATCATCCGTTTGAAGGTTTCCATCGGGAGGAAATAGTAGTCAACCCCGTCTTCCTCATCAATGCGGGGTTCGCGGGTGGTACAGGAAACGGAATAACAAAACTCTGGATAGTGTTGCAGCAACAGGTCACATAAGGTGGTTTTACCCCCGCCTGACGGTGCGGACAACACAAGGAATAGCGGTTTCATCACGATTCTCCTTCACAAAACGCACACAGTGTACCCGCTTACAGGGCCGGATCAAAGTGCAAATATTGGATGGGACCTCGGTTTCCGGTTTCGTACCATGAAACACAAGAAACAGCAGTCCTGCGGTTTCCCCTTGCCTTTCCGCCATCGAATCCGTTACAGTACCACCGTTTCCCCGCTCGGGTGGTGGAATGGCAGACACGCATGTTTGAGGGGCATGTGCCGCGAGGCATGGGGGTTCGAGTCCCCCCCCGAGCACCACTTTAAAGCTGCGCAATGTAATGAAAAAAGTTTTGGCGCTCATTAATGTAGTAACTGCAATCATCGTCATATGTCTGATGGCATTGGCATGGACGACATGGCCTTCAGGTTCCATTGATAAAGATGCCGTAATCATTGGAGGAACGGAAGGCCCAACGGTAATCTGGTTGACTACAGGCAATGTTGCCTATGTTGTCCCTATGCTCTTCTGCGTTCTTCTATTGGTAAACGCTTATGCGCTCTGTAAATCAACGAATTCGGGCGGAGTCCGCAACCCAATTTAGTCACACACAAAGGTTTGGCAGAGTAAGCGTTTTGTCTGTAAGTCCCGTCAGACGACTTGAAATGGGGTAGGGCGTATGCTATCGTTCAGTAATCGTGTGGCAGGATGCTTGTTTTGATTGATTGGGAGTTTACAGAATGGCGAATGAACTGGATGAAATGAATGCGCCTGTCAATCAGCAGGGGCGGGATATCAATGTGATCGAAAAGCAGATCCCCGTGAAGGTGGGCTTCGGCTCGACGCTTTTCGAGATTATGCTGTGGGTGCTCGGCATCCTGCCCGGCCTCATTTTTCTCTTCATGAAAATAGGCGCGAGGAATTATTTCCAAAAGCTTCAGCAGAAAATCCAAGCCGATGCCTCGCAGATCGATAACTTCCTTGAGCAGCGCGTGCAGATTTTGCAGAACGTCGCACCGCTGGTCGAGAAAGCCATTGATCTCGATAAGGATGTGATGAAAACCGTTTCCGCATTTCGGGGCGGCGCACACGCTGATAACGAGCGCAACGTCGTGTCGGGGCATCTTGACCGCGCCTTCGGTCGTCTTTTCCCGCAGGTCGAAGCTTATCCCGATCTTAAAGCTCATGCCGCCATTGCTGATGCCATGCGCCAGAACAGCTATCTGCAGAAAGAGATCACGGCTGCGCGCGCGCTGTACAACGACACGGTCAACATCTGGAATTCGGACATCTTCTCTTGGCCAACGAAAATGATCGTGGCCGCCCGCGCGGGCTACACCACGCGTATCCCGTTCACAGCCTCGGCTGAAACAAAGGCGCAGGCGCGGAGCACGTTCTTTTGATCGAGGACGTCTACGAACCCTTGGCCCTCTATCGCGACCGCTTCAAGGCGGAGCACGCGGATAATACAGCCGCCTTTTTCGAGAGGCTGGTCGAGCGTTCCGGTGTGGACGAGAACGCCAACGCTGCAACCGTGGCGGAAATACGTACGCTCGATGCGCAACTCGCTGCCGCGGATTCGAGCCGTTCTAACTGGAAGACACTGCGGATGTTGCTTGTCATCATCGTCGTTGCGGGGGTCATCGGTCTTATACTCTTCATTTTGCCGATCTTCTCGTCGGATATTGAGCCTCCGATACGCGTCGGCGGTCTATGGGCGGCAGCTTGCGCTGCCGTTGCGGCGGGCGGTATCGCGCTTATCGCTGCCAAACTGAATCCGGCCCTCCGCTTACTGGACGAACGCCTCCGGTTGCTCACGGAATACCGCGAGGCGAAAATGACCGAGGCGCTAGCGCAGCTTGCCCCGCTCAACCGGCTTTATGACTGGGGCATGATCGCCAAACTCATCCAGCAGACTGTCCCGCGTCTCGCACTTGACCCATACTTCTCCCGCGCGCGACTCGACGAGTTACATCGTTCTTTCGGCTGGGATGACAGTTTCAACCGTGATCGGTCGGTACTGTTCGCTCAGAGCGGGGAAATCAACGGTAACCCCTTTGTTCTGGCCGAGACGCTCGACTTCCATATGGGTGCCAAGACCTACCATGGCTCGATCACGATCTCTTGGCAGGAACGCGAAAGCTACACGGATTCCGAAGGCCGCACCCGGACGCGCTGGGTCACGCGCACCGAGACGCTTCACGCATCCGTCGACAAGCCTGCGCCGGAATACTCCCGCGAGAAATTCCTCATCTACGGCAACGAGGCCGCTCCGGACCTCACCTTCAGCCGCAATCCCTCCAACCTCTCAAATGCTGGCGATGGGTTTTTTAGCAGGTGGCGCATGAGGCGCGCCGTCGCTAAACTCGAAGCGTTCTCCCGCAACCTCGACGATGAGTATGGGTACACCATTGTGTCCAACCGGCAGTTTGCCGCGCTTTTCCATGCCATCGACCGCAACGACGAAGTTCAGTTTCGCCTTCTCTTTACCCCTCTGGCCCAGCAGCAGATGCTTAACCTCTTGCGCGACAGGACCGTCGGCTTCGGCGACAATTTCACCTTTGTCAAGGACCGCATGATCAACCTTGTCAGACCCGCACACCTCGCGACCACCGACATTACGGCTGCCCCCTCGCTTTTCCATCACTACGACCTCGCTGCCGCCCGCGAGTTTTTCAATACCTATAGCAATGCCTATTTCCGCGCCCTGTATTTTGCCCTCGCTCCGGTTCTAACCATTCCCCTTTACCAGCAACATCGTTCCCATGCCGACATCTATGCGAGCGTGTTAGGCAAGACCGCCTCGTTCTGGGAACACGAGGCCATCGCCAACTTCCACGGGCAGCATGCCTTCGGGCATCACGAAGCCATCACCGAAAACCTGCTCAAAACGCAAGCTGTCCGTACGGATGACGGTTACACGGACGTGGTCGTTACCGCGCACGGTTTCCGGGGAGAGCACCGAGTTGACTATGTCTCAAAGTTCGGTGGAGACGGTAGGTGGCATAAAGTCCCCGTCAAATGGATCGAATATATCCCTGTACAGCGTACCTCAACATTGACGATTCGGGAAACTGACGGACTTACGTTACAAGACTACGAAGAGCAGTCACAAACCTCGCCGGACTGGCAAACCTTTTTCCGCAAATATCAAATCGAGCCGAAGCACGTATCGTTCCGCCGGTCTATCGTTTCGTTCGTGTCCCCTTCGTAAGGCGTACCTCTTGCCATCTTTCCCGTGGATCGGTTCCCGGGGGTAACGTATTGTCTTGCACATTGAAAACCCGCGTATGGGTTTGGATTGCGTGAATCATGATTGAACCTGCCCACATGAATGACGATGATCCAAAGATATGAAAAACATCAAAACTTAAAATTGGATTCGGTGTCGTGGGGCGGGTTATGGTATGATGCTGCATTAACAGACCGTATGAACGGAATGTGGACGTATTGATTGTCTAGATATCTTGAGAGAGAAAGGTTATGCGATGAAAATGCTGAAGAGTCTGGTGGCCCTGGCGGGGGTGTCGGGAATGGCCTTGGGTGCCGAATTCCATGTGGCCAAGAATGGAAACGATACGAACGACGGGTCGGTGGCGAAGCCTTTTGCCACGGTCGAACGTGCCGTGACGGCGCTGCGTGCTGTCCGGGCCTCCACGCCGCAGGAGCCTGTGCGTGTCGTGATCGGTGCGGGCACGTTTGAACTCCGTGCGCCGATCCTGTTGACAGACCGGGATACGACGGGACCTGTCGCGTTTGTCGGAAAGGGCGCAACGCAAACGATCCTTTCGGGCGGACGGGAGATCGCGCCCGCGCTCTGGAGGATCGGGGGGGATGGGCGCAGTTGGGCCGTGACGCTGCCCGAGGTCTCGAATGGCACATGGCGCGTGCAGCAGGCGTATGCAGGGGGACGCCGCGTGTTGCGTCCATCCCTGCCGCGCAACAACTACTTCGTCGCAGAAGGGAAACCCGCCGATGTCGAGAAGCCTGTCCCGAACCGTCTCATCGCGGAAGCGGGCGATTTGGATACGTGCCGGGACGATCTCACGAATGGCGTCGAGTTCGTGGCGATGCATGGCTGGAACATCACGCGGGCGCGCGTGAAGGCGTTCGACCGCGTCACGCGCGAGGTGACGCTCGCGGTGGGACGGCCAGGCTATCTGCGCGGCTTTGATTCCAATTCCTACTACCGTCTTGAAAACGTGAAGAGCGCGTATGGCGAGGTGGAAGGCGAATGGTATTGCGAGCCGCAGACGGGACTCCTCTCCTATCTGCCGTTGCCGAATGAAACGCCCGTGAACGCCCCGTTCGTCGTGCCCGTTCTAACCAATCTCGTGACCGTGCAGGGTGACCGCGCGACGGGACGCAAGGCAACGAACGTGTCGTTCCAGTCGTTGGGTTTCGCCTACGTCTCCGAACCCTTGCAGGAGCCCGGCACGGTGTATCACCAGACATCGCTTGAGGCGGGAACGGCGATCCGGGTCGATTTTGCGGAAAACGTGTCGATCGACGCTTGCGCCGTGCGCCACACGGGCGGCTGGGCCGTGAAGATCGAAGGCGGCTGCGTGGGGTGCGCGGTCACGGGGTCAACGTTCTTCGACCTCGGCGCGGGGGGCGTGGCGCTGGGCGTGAAAGGCGCGCGGCGTGGCAACGAGGAGCGCCATACGCACGATTGCCGCGTGGAGCGGTGTCTGATAGAGGGCGGCGGACGCGTCCAGGCCGGTGCCGTGGGGATCTGCGTGGTACTCGCAGGCGGAAACCGGATCGCGCACAACACGATTCGCGATTTCTACTACAGCGGCATCAGCGTGGGATATGACTGGAGCGACAAGAACGACGCGGCGTCCGGCAACATCGTTGAGTGGAACCACATCTACGACATCGGCCAGCGTGTCTTATCTGACCTCGGCGGCATCTACACGCTCGGACGCCAGCCGGGCACGATCCTGCGTTGTAACCTTATTCATGACATTCGTACGGCCCGCTATGGCGCGCAGGGTATCTACATGGATCAAGGCAGCGCGGAAATCCTCGCATGCAGCAACATCATTACGCGTGCGGACGAAGCGGCGTTCTCCGTGGCGTCTGGTGCTTGCGGCAGCATCCGATTCGAGAACAACATCTTCCTCTTTCCGCGCCGCTATGTCATTTGGACATTCAATGACAAGCAGAAGGGGCACGACGTGACAGTGGCACGAAACATTTTCATGTGGGATGACAAACTGCGGGACATGTTCCCGGAGGGAGGTCCTGCCAAAGAGTGGCGTTTCAGCAGCAACGTGTGGTGGCAGGCGGCTTGGCCCGAGCGCATTTATTTTCGTAAACCCGGCGGCACGAACGCGTTTGTCCTCGCCGACGCGCCCGCTGGTTCGCGCTGGAAACAGTGGCACAAACTCGCCATGCCCAGTCCGGATGTCGCGGCGTGGCTCGCCGCCGCTCCGGGCGACACGCTGGAAGACCCGCGCCTCGGTGCCGCCTATGGCGATGAAAAGCACTTGAAGCCCTGGCCGGATTCCCCTGCCGTCGTGCGCGGCTTCGTGCCATTCGATCTTTCGGCAGGTGTCGGGCACGAGCCACAGGCGCAGCCCTACGCTCGGAAACGTCCCTTGGTCTCGGCCACGCGCACGTTCCCCGCCGCGCCGCTCTCGCGCAAAAACAAGGCGGCTCTTGCCGCCGAAACGGCCAAGGGCGAACTGCACATGACGGTGTTCAACCAGCGCTATATCCTCGGCGGCGCTGGCATGGGCGTGGCGTTCCGCACACCTGCCGGCAAAACGTTCTTCTTCGACATGGGTAACGGCGATGACACCGTGGTGGCTCACAACTGCGGCCGCGACACGATCGATCCCTGGCTCTACGTGAACGACATCCGTAAAATCGACGGCGTGGTGATGAGTCATGCCCACGGCGACCACTTCGGCGGGCTGCTTGCCTTGTGGAACCACTATCCCGTGGATTATTTCTGGGACAACGACTACCGCATGCCCGGACAGCCCGTGAACGCGCAGAATTTCGGCGAACTCGGTGCCGTACGGCGTTTGCGCGCACAACTCAAGTCCGTCAACCCCCATCTTGTCTGCCGCGGTGTGCGCCAATTCGACAAACTGGATTGGGATCCTGTGCTGGACGTGACCGTGATCACGCCCCCGAAGGCCGGCATTCCGTACTTGTTCAATCCGAACCGCCCTAAGAACGACGGGCCCGAGCACCATCTTATCAATGCGAACGCGCTGGGTATCCGCGTGGAGTACGGCAAGGTCTCCTACCAGATCGTCGGCGACATTCAGGCTGACTATGAAAAGGCATTCCTTCTGCCCACGCTGCCAGATAAGTTCAAGACGTGTGACATCCTTATGCCGTGTTCACACGGCATCCACGCGACGGACGAGGCGGCGAACGTGTTCCGCCCGAAAGTGGCCATCGGCACGGTGTACGCCGACGGTGCCGCGGACGGGTGGAGCCGCACATGGGCGTTCACCCTGCCCATCTGGAACGTCTACAGAAAAGTGGGCGCAGAGGTCTACGTCTCGGGAGTCGACGGCGACGTGACGGCGTCTTCTGACGGGAAAACATGGCGCGTGACGACTGAGTTCGGAGCGAACCGCCGCGTGAATCCCTTCTCCCGCCCGGCACGGCGTTGATGACTTGTCCCAAACAAAAAACCGCGAAAACATGAGCGTTTTCGTGGGTTTGCACTCTGAAAAATTGGTCGGAGCGGAGGGATTTGAACCCTCGACCTTTTGGTCCCGAACCAAACGGAAGAACCGAAAAAAATCAATAAAAAAGCCATATTTGGGAATAAAAAATCATATTTGTGCGATTATTTGTGTTTTGCACTGGCGCTGGAAGGCAGTTTGGCGCAAAATGTAACTTTATGGCACTAAAAACTCGAAAGGGACACGGCTATGGCGATTGAAATAAGACGTAAGGCAAACGGCACACCGATCTTACATTTTTACGGAGGGTATGTAGACCATGCGGGACGGCGGCGTATCGTTGCCCTTAAAACCACGTTTTCCCTCAATGGTATGCCGGCATCGTTACGTGACAAGGGAAGTGCAGAGTTCGAGGCGGCACGGGTGCGGGCTGAAGAAGAACTAAAAAATCATCAAGAACGCGAGAGGGAGCAAGGACGGGTTGACCATCTGACCGAGCTGCTGATTCAGTCTAAGACTGGGCGCAAAGTTAAATATGCGAAGTTGGCTGATTTGCCCGACATGTGGCGCAAGTTGGGTCGGGAAACAAAACCCGGTGAGGCATGGTTTGCTTGGTGCGACACGGTTTTTAAACGTTTTGCCGAAAAGATGCCTTGTAAGTGCCTGCATGAGGTCACGCCGGAACAGGCGGGCGATTACGTCGAAACGCTATACAAAACATTTTCGCGCAAGACGGCACAAGGGGCGGTTCACCTGTTACGGTCAGCCTTCCGGCGTTTCCTTCCGCAAGGGGCTTCAAACCCCTTCGAGATCGGTATTAAGCGCAAGGGGCGTGACAGTGACGGCGGCATGGTTCACAGGAAGCCTTTTACGGCAGGTGAGCTTGCGGCACTCTTCGAGGCGGCGCGGCAGACTGACCGGTTTCTGTACCCTCTTGTCGTTTGCGCGGCGTGTTCAGGTATGCGGCGCGGTGATGTTGCCTGCCTTAAGTGGAAGAGTGTTGACCTGCGGGCGGGCGTTCTGGCGGTGAAGACTTCCAAGACAGGGGTGGACGTGCAGATCCCGATCTTTCCGAAATTGCGGGAAGTCTTGGAGATTGCGCTGGTCGATCGCAAGCCGGACGCGGTTTATGTCTGGCCAGACGCGGCACGGATGTATAAGACAAACCCGGACGGGTTGACCTGGCGATTCAAGAAAATTGCGGTGGCGGTCATACACGACCCCGAAAGCATACAGGACGCGCCGCAAGCCGAACAGGACGCTCCCGCGATTGTGCCCCTTGCAGAGATTCTTCCCGAGGTCGTGGATGCAGTGCAAGCAAAACTGGACGGCGCGCGGCGCGAACTCATCATCGACACCCTGAACCGATACGCGCAAGGGGCGAGTGTCCGGGAGATCGAGAAACGTACGGGGCGGGCGCGTTCTAGCGTGTCGGCGGATTTGCACTTTGCCGAAAATGCGAGCGGCTTACGGTTCATGCCGAAACAGGCGCGGGGTAGCATAAAGGATAAGGTTTCTAGGCTGACCCGTGTTGACGCGACCGGGCGGGTGCGGCGAGCGAGTGTTGCGGACTGGCACAGTCTGAGAACGTCTTGGATAACGCTTGCGCTTGCTGCAGGCGTGCCTGTTGAACTATGCCGACTGGTGACAGGGCATCAAACCGTCGAGATCGTCATGCGGCATTACTTCAAACCACAGGCCGAACATTTGCGGGCGGTGTTGGGGGACAAACTGCCGGATGTGCTGACTGGACACAAGGCCAGGCAGAAGCAGTTGCCGGAACCGGAAGCAGACCACGTGGCGGCGATTGCGGCGCAGCTAAAAGCTTTGCCGAAGACTGATCGGGCGCGGCTGTCTGAGATGCTGAAAGCCTGAAGGAACGATGAAATCAGGGCTGGTCACGCGTTGATCGCTGTCAGCGCGCTCAGCGCGGCGGCGGGTATTCTGCGACGGCCGGCGCGGGTCTCGACGTACGGGAGGCGTCTGTCGCGCAACATGCGGAACACGGTCATCCGCGAGACGTTCAAGGCGGCGGCGGTTTGGGTCAGGGTCAGCAGCCGATGGTCGGTCGGCGGTCCGGGAGTCTCGGGGCGGCCTTCCAACACGGCGTCGACACGCGCGAGTGTGTCAGAATCGGCGGCCAGCAGTTTCTGGATTCTGGTTTCAGTTGTCATGGCAATGTGTTCCTCCATGTATTGTAGCGGAAGGCCTTCTGGTCAGGGCCGGTACGCTGTTTAGCGGGCTAAATGTCCGCTCATCGATTACATACCCGCTGGAAGTTCAAAATGGCGGGTGTGGGGAAGGGGTTGGGCGCGTGAACGCGGTGCGCAGGGCGGCGGGGACTGGGGGGACGGAG
>Ga0116183_1001902_pt1 | contig 23049 bp, 19 predicted proteins | sample AD_UKC078_MetaG_FD_89753 | JGI IMG/M metagenome (GOLD analysis project Ga0116183, IMG submission 89753) | Active sludge microbial communities of municipal wastewater-treating anaerobic digesters from USA - AD_UKC078_MetaG | ecosystem: Engineered > Bioreactor > Anaerobic > Digestate | place: USA... | reverse complement strand
GGCTTCCGGGGCGCAGGCCAGCGAACACATGAAAGACTGCCAGAACGAAAGCCTTTTTTCATCACGCTTTTCCAGGTCCGTATCCAGCATCGACAGTTTCTGGGCGGCCTGGTCGATTATCTCTCGATCGGCGTAGGAAATACCCAGTGTTTTAGCCAATGCCTGTCCGACATACGCCCCGCCCGAGCCCAGTTGGCGGCTGATCGTAATTACCAGCGGTGAATCCTTGTCCATATTTTCCCCCCGTTGTTCAGTCTGTGTTTTCCGTTTCGCTCAAAAGCGGCATTGTCTGCCGCACCGGCAGGGTCAGACCTCTTCTGGACAGCAGAACGTAATACAGCAAGACGGAAGACAGTATCACCAGAGTCATCATCAGGTACAGACCGCGGTAGCCTGTGTGGGGCACAAACAATCCCAGCACATAGGGCCCCAGGCCGAAGCCCAGGTCCACAAAAATAAAATAGGTGGTCACGGCAAGCCCCATCCGGTGAGGCGGCACATCCTTGATGGAAAGAGCCTGAGCACAGGAAAAAAAATTACCGTAACCCAAAGCAAACAGAATCGCCGCCGCCAGAAGCATTATCCCCGTTACAGACAGGCCGAAGATGAGCATCCCCGCGGCATACAGAAAAAGACAGGGATAAACGACAAAATCCGCACCCTTTAGATCCATCAAGCGTCCGGAAAAAGGGCGTGAAATCATAAGAGTGATGGCGTACACAAGAAAATAAAAACTTGCCGCTTTTTCCAGATGTATTTCTTTGGCGTAAAGTGAAATGAAAGTAAGCACCCCCGAATAGCTGAATCCCGCCAGTAAAATGATGATGGAAATCGGTATCGACCTGTATTCCAGATAATCTGTAAGCTTGAAAGTCCCTTCCCGCACGGATGGATCCGGCACGGGCGCATCATAAATCGGGCTGGAAACGGTAAACGACAAAGCAAAGCTCATCGCTGCCAGAAGCAAGGTACAGGCGAAGATCATATTAAAATCCGTGTGATGGATTAAAAATATACCAATGAAAGGGCCGAGCGCCACCGCCAGGATCGCGCCCATGCTGTAAAAGCCGATGCCTTCGCCGCGGCGCAGCGGCGGGATGATCTGGGCAACCATGGTCCCCGTGGCTGTGCTGACCACACCGAAAGTGATCCCGTGCAAAAGCCTGATCATAATCAACAGGGGCAGGCTTGCCGCCACGAAGTACAACGCGGAGCTGAAAATGCAGGAAAGCGCGCCGGCGATTAAAATCTTTTTGCTTCCGATCCCTTCTATAAAGCGCCCCGTCACCACCCGTCCGACAAGCGCGCCGATAATGAACATCCCGGCGACTAGCCCCGCCAGGTCCGTGGTGGCGTGAAACGCGTCCACGGCAAAAGACGCGATAGTGACAAACAACAGAAAATGCGCCAGAAAAATAAAAAAATTAATTACGGAAACAATGACAAAATCTTTGGTCCAGAGTTTTTCTCGCGTTGCGGTTTTTTGCATGAGTATTGGCCTTTTATTTAAAAACCGTTTTTATGGCCGGGCTGTCTGATTTTAACGATACAGTGGCGTGCTTTGTCTAAACGGTCCACTGAGAAAACTAGCGCAATACACGTCTTGCGTCAATGACTTGTATTAAAAATAACCCACGGCCTGCCGGCACACACGGACAGTTCATCTTTTATTGCTATTGCAGACATCTTGGGCTATAGTCCCAAGACAGCACAAAACATCGGGGAATATAACGGATATTTATTCCTACCGATCCTCCAGACTCACTGACTCGACCTTGACCACGCACAATCATTCCCCGCCTGCCGCGTTGTTGATTTAACTGACAGACAACATCAGAAACGGAGGGACTGCTTATGAAAAAATGGGTTATCGGAATCATCGTGGTGCTGGCGGCGGCCGGCGCAATATTCTGGGCAACACTCGACAAAGACATGCGCGGCCTGCTTTTGAATATGCCCACCGACAAGGATATTCTTTTCTGGTCCACCGGGCAACGTGACGCCACTTTCCGTGCGCTCGACCGGATACCTTTTCTTTCGAAATCCCGCCTGATCATGGCCGGCGAAAACGTCTATCCTCTGCCGGAGGGTGAGCCGCTCCCGGAGGGCATGGACATTGACACTTTTATGAAAGATCAGCGCACCGCCGGGCTCATCATCATCCAGGACGGGAAAGTCCGTCTGGAAAAATACGCTCTGGGATTCGGCCCGGAAGGACGCTGGACAAGCTTCTCCGTGGCCAAGTCTCTGACTTCGACACTGGCAGGCGCTGCCGTCAAAGACGGGTATATAAAAAGCATCCACGACAAAGTGTCGGACTACATTCCCGACCTGAAAGGTTCCGTCTATGACGATGTGACCGTCGAGCAGCTTCTGAACATGACCTCGGGCGTGAAATGGAATGAAGATTACGGCGACCCGCAATCAGACGTTGCCATGTTCAACGCCCACAAACCCGAGCCGGGCATGGATGTTACAGTGAGCTACATGCGTAAACTGGAGCGTGAAGCTCCCGCCGGCACGAAGTGGGTTTACAAAACGGGTGAAACAAATCTGCTGGGTGTGCTGGTGAGCTCCGCCACTAAAAAGCGTCTGGCCGACTATCTGTCTGAAAAAATATGGCAGCCTTTCGGCATGGAGCAAGATGCAAGCTGGATAATCGGTTCGACGGACCATGAAATCAGCGGCTGCTGCCTCCAGGCCTCGACGCGCGATTTTGCCCGTTTCGGCCTGTTCATGCTCGGAGGCGGCGCGGCGGCGGGAAAAGCGGTGCTGCCTGAATGGTGGATTGACAAAGCAACAACAAAACAGGCGGACACCGACCGCAGCGAATACGGCTACGGTTATCAATGGTGGACGCTTTACGACGGTAGCTACACCGCCCGGGGAATTTTCGGCCAGGGCATCTTCATAGATCCGTCGCGCAGGCTGGTCATCGCGCTCAACAGCAACTGGCCGCAGGCGAGCGACGAACAAGGCGGCAATCAAGACGAGATGCGCACCGTCTTTTACAAACAGGTGCAGGAACTTCTGGACAACGAAGCGAAATCCACAAAATGAAAAAAGCCCCCTGTCCGTACGGACAGGGGGCCTGTTCAAACCTGTAAGCCATCACCTCCGGCACACAGGCTGTTTCCTACATTCCCATTCCGGGATAGCCGCCGCCGGGGGGCATACCGGCCATTGCGCCCGCGCCCTTTTCTTCGGGTTTGTCGGCAATCATGCACTGCGTGGTCAGCAGCAGTCCGGAAACCGAGGCCGCGTTTTGCAGGGCAAAGCGTGTGACCTTGGTCGGATCGATAACGCCGGCCGCGATCATGTCTTCATATTCATCCGTACGCGCGTTGAAACCATAGGCGCCTTTCTTCTCTTTCACTTTCTCGACGACGATGCTGCCTTCAAAGCCGGCGTTCGCCGCGATCATTTTGATCGGCTCTTCGATCGCCTTTTTGATGATATTGGCGCCGATCTGTTCATCGCCTCCAAGGTCCATTTTCATCAGTGCGGGCAATGTGCGCAGGTAGGCGACGCCGCCTCCGGCCACGATTCCCTCTTCCACTGCCGCCCTCGTCGCATGTAGCGCATCTTCCACGCGGGCCTTCTTCTCCTTCATTTCCGTTTCGGTGGCCGCACCGACTTTGATCACGGCCACACCGCCGACCAGCTTCGCGAGCCTTTCCTGAAGCTTCTCTCTGTCGTAGTCGGAAGTGGTCTCCTCGATCTGTGCGCGGATCTGTTTCACCCGTCCTTCGAGCTCGGCGCGTTTACCTGCACCGTCGATGATCGTGGTGTTGTCTTTGTCGATCGTGATTTTCTTGGCGCGTCCGAGGTCTTCGAGCTTCACGTTTTCGAGCTTATAGCCCATATCTTCGGAAATCATCTTGCCGCCGGTGAGGATGGCGATGTCCTCGAGCATGGCTTTACGGCGATCGCCGAAGCCGGGGGCCTTGACCGCCGCTACATGCAGCGTACCGCGAATCTTGTTGACCACCAGGGTGGCCAGCGCCTCGCCTTCGATGTCTTCGGCGATGATCAGCAGCGGACGGCTCATCTTGGCGATCTGCTCGAGAATCGGCAGCAGGTCTTTCATGCCGCTGATTTTCTTTTCGTAGATGAGAATGAGTACGTCTTCGAGAGCGACGATCATTTTATCGGGATTGGTGACAAAATAGGGAGACAGGTAGCCGCGATCGAACTGCATACCCTCGACGATTTCCAGTTCGGTCTCCAGCCCTTTGGCTTCTTCAACAGTGATGACGCCTTCCTTACCGACCTTGTCCATCGCGCCGGCGATGATGCTGCCGATGGTCTCGTCATTGTTGGCGGAAACTGTGCCGACCTGAGCAATTTCTTTCTGATCCTTGGTGGGCTTGCTCATTTTGCCGAGCTCTTTGACAACAACCTCCACAGCCTTATCGATGCCGCGTTTCACATCCATCGGATTGGCGCCCGCCGCTACGGCTTTCACGCCCTCGCGGTAAATGGCCTGCGCCAAAAGCGTGGCGGTGGTTGTGCCGTCGCCCGCGACATCGCTGGTCTTGCTGGCAACTTCTTTAACCATCTGCGCGCCCATGTTTTCAAATTTATCTTCCAGTTCGATTTCCTTGGCCACGGTCACACCGTCTTTTGTCACGGTCGGTGAACCGAAACTTTTGTCGATAATCACATTGCGGCCTTTCGGGCCGAGGGTCACTTTAACCGCGTCACTCAACGTGTTGACGCCTTTCAAAATAGCTTTTCTGGCTTCTTCATCGTAAAGAAGTTCTTTAGATCCCATTGTATATACTCCTCCTTATATTTTCTTATTTTTCAATAACACCCAGAATATCGTCTTCCCTCATGATCAGATACTCTACACCGTCAATTTTTATGTCGGTTCCACCGTATTTGCTGAAGAGAACCTTGTCGCCGACTTTGACATCCAGAGGAATCAGTTTGCCTTCTTCCGTCTTTTTGCCTTTGCCTACGGCGATCACTTTACCCTCAATGGGCTTCTCCTTGGCTGTATCAGGAATGATAATGCCGCCTTTGGTTTTTTCCTCCTCTTCCAAACGCTTTACAATGATTCGATCCTGTAAGGGTCTGATTTTCATACTGTTTATCTCCTTTCTTCCTCTTTGAATGTAATTTATGATTGCCGCATAAGCGGCGCTATTTTATGCATGATTTCCTCTGTGTCAAGGTTTTCGCAATATTTTTTAAAAAAGATTTTCGAGCAGTTCGCGAAGAGAACGGATGGGGCGAATTTCCATATCAGGCGGCGCATTGACGGACGTGCTCATCGTATGAGGGATGATGCAACGGGTAAAACCGAGGCGGGACGCCTCTTTTATCCTCGTTTCCATCTGGGAAACGGCCCGCACCTCGCCGGTGAGACCCACCTCTCCGAAAATGACCGTCAGGGGATCTACCTGCCGTTCCAGAAAACTGGAGGCCATGGCCGAGACGATGCCCAGATCCGCCGCGGGCTCTTCCACCCTTACCCCGCCTGCGGCATTGATAAAGATGTCCGAACCGCCCAGCTGCAGGCCACAGACCTTGTCGAGCACCGCCACCAGAAGCGAAACACGGTTGTGGTCCACGCCGATGGCCGTTCGTCTGGGCATGCCCAGATTGGAGGGGCTTACCAGCGATTGAATTTCCACCAGAATCGGCCTGGTGCCTTCGAGGCTTGCCGCAACGACGGAGCCGGGCGCGTTTTGCGGCCGCTCACTCAAAAAGAAAGCGGAAGGATTGGCAACTTCCTTAAGTCCTCTGTCTCTCATTTCAAAAACACCGATTTCATTTGTCGGACCGAATCTGTTTTTGATACCGCGGATAATCCGATAGGCATGTCCGGAATCCCCTTCAAAATAAAGAACCGTATCGACCATGTGTTCGAGCACTTTCGGACCGGCAATAGAGCCATCTTTGGTCACATGCCCGATGAGAAACAGGGGAATGCCGTTTTTCTTCGCGTGGTGAATCAGACGCGAGGAGGCCTCCCTCACCTGACCGACACTGCCGGGCGCAGACATCAGCTCTGCGGAATAAACCGTCTGGATGGAGTCGATGACCACCACATCCGGCTCGTTTTCTCTTATCTGCTCGATGATTTTTTCCAGCGACACCTCCACCAGGACCAGAAGGTCTTTGGCCTCCGCGCCGATCCGGCGCGAGCGCATCCGGATTTGATGGGCCGATTCCTCACCTGAAACATATAATACCTTCCTGCCGCCGGCCGCCAGATTTTTCATCACCTGAAGCATCAGCGTCGATTTGCCGATACCCGGCTCGCCACCCACCAGTATGGCGGAGCCGATCACGATCCCGCCTCCCAGCACACGATCAACTTCAGTGACACCGGTCAGAATACGTTTGCCCTCTTCGGCCGGTATTTCAGAGATCGGCATTGGTTTGCCGTCAAATTTGATTTCGTTGCGGCCGCCCGTTTCCGCGAGCGCGACGATCTCTTCCGCAAAGCAGTTCCAGCAACTGCAAGACGGACATTTGCCCAACCATTTGGGCGACATATACCCGCACTGCTGACAGACAAAACTGGATTTGTCCTTTTTCAAACCGACCCCCACTCTAATCCTTTATCCTTCAGCCTTTTGCCTTTTGCCTTTATCCTTCGTCCTTTGTCCTTTTGCCTTTATCCTTTAGCCTTTATCCTTTGTCCTTTAGCCTTCTCTCAACACCTGTCTGAGTCTCTTACCGGCCGTGTCCGCCCCCAGAATCGTGAAGACCTGATCGAGCTGCGGGCCTTTGACCCTGCCGGTCAGAGCCGCGCGCACCGGCATGAACAGCTCCCTGCCTTTAAGGCCGGTTTTTTTTCTGGCATGCCCCAGCGCGGCCGCGTAGATCTGCGACGGGGCTCCTTCGGCTCCATCGAGGTACTCGCAAAAAGCACTGATTACTTCATGTGCGGCGGGCGCGGCCAGCACCTGTCTTGCCTCCGGCGTGGCTTCGTAGCGTCCGTCAAAAAATAAATCGATATGCTCACCGATATTCGACAGGTCCGTCAATTCATCGTGCACACTTTCGATTGCCATTTTGAGCCGTCCGGGCTCCATCGCCTGCGCTTCATATCTCGCCTGATTCAGGAAGGGCTCCAACCTCCGCATTAAATCATCCACCGGCAAATTGCGGATGTAATGGGCGTTGAGCCAGCGGAGTTTTTCCTCGTCAAACACCGCCCCGCTTTTCGAGGCCCGCTCCAGCGAAAAAGCCTCGATCATCTCTTCACGTGAAAGAATTTCCCGGCCGCCGGCAAAAGAGCTTCCTAAAAGCCCCAGGTAGTTGATGAGCGCTTCCGGCAGGTAACCGCGTCTGCGGAACTCACCCACGGAGACGGACCCGTGACGCTTACTGAGCTTGGCGTGATCCCTGCCCAGAATCAGGCAGTGATGCGCGAAAGCGGGCGGCTCGAACCCGAACGCCCGGTAGAGCATAATCTGTGAGGCGGTATTGGACAGATGATCCTCACCCCGGATAACATGGGTTATCCTCATCAGATGGTCATCGATCACCACGGCGAAATTGTAGGCCGGCATGCCGTTGGAGCGCACAATGATGAAATCGCCGATCGCGTCGCTTTTAAAACGCACCGGCCCGCGGATCAGGTCGTCAAATTCGATGGTCGCGGGCGGCACCTTGAAGCGGTAGGCGGGTTTTCGTCCGGCCGCCTCCAGTCCGGCGCGCTCATCATCTGTAAGGCCGCGACATTTGCCCATATAGCGCGGCATCCTCCTGCTCAAAATGAGGGACTGCCTTTCCTCTTCCAGCTCCTCTTGTGTGCAGTAGCATGGATAGGCCATTTCCGCCGCCAGCAGTTTTTTCAAATGGTCCGCGTAAATGTGTAGCCGCTCGCTTTGCCTGTAGGGACCGTATGCGCCGCCCCTGTCCGGCCCTTCGTCCCAGTCCAGGCCCAGCCACTGCAAATCTTCAAGCAGGCTGACCTGATAGGACAGTAAGCTTCGCGACTCGTCCGTGTCCTCGATGCGCAGGATAAATGAGCCGCCTGTGTGACGGGCGAACATCCAGTTGAAAAGCGCGGTGCGCGCGTTTCCCACGTGCAGCTCGCCGGTGGGCGAAGGCGCGAAGCGGACCCTGGGTCTGTCAGTCATTTTTGCTCCTTTCCATGCCGGAGACAACCGCCAGTACGGCCAGCCCTTCCGCGCGCCCCACAAAACCCATGCCTTCATTGGTCTTGGCCTTGATGTTGACGGACGCTTCCGGAATTTTCAAAACCCGCGCAATGTTTGCTGTCATTGCCCCGGCATAAGGCGCAAGTTTGGGCTGTTGGGTCATCACCGTCACATCGATGTTGCCGATGCTCACGCCTTTGCCGGCAATGATCGCCCCAACCCGCTCCAGAAGAATCAGGCTCGATATGCCCCGGTAGGCCTCGTCATCGTCCGGAAAATGCCTGCCGATATCACCGGCGCCGGCCATGCCCAAAAGCGCGTCACAAACTGCGTGCAAAAGTGCATCCGCATCTGAATGCCCGGCCAGGCCTTTATCAAAAGGTATTTCCACGCCACCCAGTATCAGCTTTCTGCCCGGCGCGAAGCGGTGGCTGTCATAGCCTATACCCGAAAGAAAAGTCGTCCGTGATGTCATAGTTTCACTCATCAGCGCCCGTGCGATTTTCAAATCGTCGGGCGTGGTTATTTTTATATTTTCATAAGAACCGGCAATCATCCGCACCGGCACGCCGATTCGCTCCACCAGCGAGGCGTCGTCCGTTCCGTAAAAACCATCTTCCTTCGCCCTTGCGTGCGCCCGGACAAGAAGCTCATGCCGGAAGGCCTGCGGAGTCTGCACAAGCCACAGCCTGCCGCGGGGAATGGTCGCGGTCACCAGATTGTCATCGTTCGTTTCTTTGATAGTGTCTTTGGCCGCCACACCTATGGAGGCAGCCCCTGTCTGACCGGCCGCCTCGACAACCTGCTTGATCATTTCCCCCGTGACAAACGGGCGCACTCCGTCATGCACAATCACCATATCGCACGGACCGGCCAGGGCCGCCAGTGCGTTTTGGACGGAGTCCTGACGCTCGGTCCCCCCGGCCACAACCGCCGCAACCTTTGTAATACCGTATTTTTCCACAATATGTTCACGGACAAAGTCCAGATCGCTTTGCGGCGCAACGAGAACAATTCCGGAGACTCTCTCCGAGCATTCAAAGACCCGGAGAGTGCGGACTACAACCGGCAGACCGCCCACAGACAGATACTGCTTGGAAATATCCGCTCCCAGCCTTTTTCCGGAACCGCCCGCGGCAATAATGGCCATTGTTTTCATAAATAACTTCTACTGTACGGTTTGAGATGTTCCCTCTTCGCCGCCTGTGCACTCTACAGACTACCTGCCTCTTTCCGCCCGGCCCGAGAAAAGGCAAAATGAAAAAAGGCCCGGAAAATATTTTCCGGGCCTTTGGAACTATCTGCATCTTTTCCCGGCCAAAACTCGCTTGACACGCTTTATCAGCCGGCGCCTTTTCTTTCGGCCGCTTCTTTGAGCTCCGTAAAGATCATCCGGCCGGCGGTTGTCTGCAGCACACTGGTGACCACCACCTCGATAGTCATGTTGATCATTTTTTGCGCTCCGTCAACAATGATCATCGTTCCGTCGTCCAGATAACCTACACCCTGGCCCGGCTCCTTGCCTTCACGGATGATTTTAACCAGCATCTGCTCGCCCGGCAGAACGACCGGCTTCATTGCGTTGGCCAGTTCGTTGAGGTTGAGGACTTTCACACCTTGCAGTTCGGCCACCTTGTTCAGGTTGTAATCGTTGGTCATGAGCTTGGCGTTTAATTTCTGCGCCAGAGCGACGAGCTTGCCGTCCACACCTTTAATTTTCGGGAAATCCTGCTCGACAATCTCAATGTCGATTGTGGTGCTTTTCTGCATCCGGTTGAGGACATCGAGCCCCCGTCTGCCTCTGGAGCGCTTCATGGAATCGGACGAATCCGCAATAAACTGCAGTTCATTGAGGACAAAACGCGGCACGATGAGGTTTCCGTCGATAAAACCCGTGTCACAGATATCCGCAATTCTGCCGTCGATGATGACGCTCGTGTCCAGCAGGCGCCGCTCCGCAATTTCCTTGCCTTCGGGAGCGCGGAAAGTAATCTCGTCAGCTTTTTTGGAGCCGAGCACCAGCCCCAGATAACCGAGAATGCCTGTCAGGAGCAGGTAGATCCAGGGAACGAACTGCTGATTCTGCTGTATCTTGACGACCATATTCAGGCCGAAGCCCAGCAGAAGGGCAATGACCAGCCCGATGACAATGCCGACGACGCCGCCTGCGATAACCTTCAGGGAGAGCTTGCGAATGTCCTTTTCCACCATGATGACCAGCAGCGCGACGACAAGGCCTATAATGAAGCCGACAAATGCCTTCAGAAAATCGTATGAGCTGGGCGCTGCCAGGTAAAAGGCGATGAAGTAGCCGCTGACACAGCAGGCTAATACCAATAATGCTCTAATAATCAAAGATTTCACCTCCTTCGAAAAAATAATGCGGCATTATAAGCCGCGTATTGAATAAAAAGATAATTGAATAAGCAGCCGGGTATATGGAGGCCTGTTTACCCGGCATGTAAAAATACAAACTGACTTTTTTCAGTTTTCAAAGAACAGCGGCGCTTCTTTAAAGAAGCGCCGCATCCGGCCTATTGTACCGTGAAAATCATTTGCAGGTCGCGTTCCACTTTTGCTTCCTGCGCATTGGAGGCGACGGAAATTTCTTTGACCAGCAGATTTTTTGCCGTGTCCATCATCTTGCGTTCGCCGAAAGAAAGGTTTTTATCGCTTTTCAGTATGAATAAATCTCTCAGGACGCTGGCAATTTCAAAAACAGAACCGGTTTTGATTTTTTCCAGATACTCGCGGTAGCGCTTGTTCCATGTCTGCTTGTCAATCGTCACGTCTTTATTACGCAGAATCTCGTAAACCTTGGGTATCTCCTTTTCCATGATCACCTCACGCAGCCCCACTGCTTTGGCTGAATTTGTCGGGATCATGATCTTCATACCGTTACCCATTATTTTCATCACATAAAAAGGCTGTTTTTTCCCCATAACCTCTTTATTTTCGATAGCTTCAATGACACCGACACCCTGGGCCGGATAAACCGCCAAATCACCTACTTTAAACATCTTATTATCCACCTGCCTTTCTTTAAGAACGTAAGATATTACCACCGTTTGGCCCGAAAGTCAATGATTAGTGCAAGTTATCAATATGATTGTGTATTGTCTCTGACGCCCTCTACGGCAGATAAATCAGCGGATCTTTGGGTTTACTGTGATGGCGGATTTCAAAATGGATAAAGCAGGCGCCCGTTTCATCGGTTTCACCGGCCCGCGCGATCACCTGGCCTTTTTTAACCGTCTGGTCGCGCTGGACCTCCCTTGCTTTGAGATGAGTGTAAACCGTGGCAAAACCGTTGGAATGACGGATGATGATCGTCTCGCCATAAGCGGACAATGTTGAGGAATAAATGACAACCCCGGCGGCAGCCGATCTGACCGGCGCTCCCGCGGTGCATGAAATTCTGATCCAGTTATGAAACGTCTTGTTCGGCTGGATGCCGAAAGCTGTCTTTACCTTCCCCTGCACGGGCCAGACAAGCCTGCCTTTTTCCGTTACGACAACATCTTCAGCCGGTCGCAAAGCCTCTTTGGCCTTTTCCACCGGCTTTTTCGGCTCTTCTTTCTCAGCGGCAGGAAGCTTCGGACGTGCAGCGGGCACAGAAGGCGCAGCCGGAGTCTTTTGCGGCGTCGCAGCCGGGGGAGCACCACGGGCGGCCGCTTTCGGCGTCGTCTCTTCTTCCAGGTCGCCGGTTTTGCGCGCCTGCACCATCACATCTTCAATCACCTGCTGCGCATCCGGAATAAAAATGACCTGACCTTCCTTAATGTGCGCGATATCCGGAATATCGTTTATCTGTGCCAGAGTCTCCATGCTGACACTGTAGGCGCGGGCAATGCTGTAGGCGGTTTCGCCTTTTTTTACAACGTGATAAACGCCTGTTGATTTACTTTGCGGAGTTTGTGGCCCGGCACATGAAGTTATAATCAAAAAAAAGAACGCCGCCACAATAATCGGCCGGAAAAGCCGGCCGGACGCTTGCAGAGATCCGTTTATTCTTTCCATCCACTTTCTCCGATCAGGCTGACAAAACGGCAGCCGCCAAGATCTTCCTTGTCCACCCGGGCGGGATCTTCTGTCGAGCGCGTCAATTTATAAAGAGTCTGAACATCCCGGCTGCCGACCGGTACAACCATTGTGCCGCCGGGCGCGAGCTGCTCGAGCAGATATGATGGAACTTCCGGAGCCGCCGCAGTGGTGATGATCGCGTCGAACGGAGCCTCCTCACGCCAGCCGTAGGAGCCGTCGCCTATGCGTATGGCAACATTGTAGCAATTGAGCTTGTCGAGCACTTTGCGCGCGCGCGCCGCAAGTGACGCCACCCGTTCAATGGAAAAAACACGGTCGGCCAGCTTCGCCAGAATCGCCGTCTGATAGCCGGAGCCCGTGCCGATCTCCAGCACTCTTTCCTTGCCGGTAAGCGCCAGCGCCTCCGTCATCAATGCGACGATATAAGGCTGTGATATGGTTTGCTTTTCTCCGATAGGCAGAGGGTTGTCGCTGTAGGCCTGATCTATCAGGCCCTCATCCACAAAAAGGTGACGCGGGATGGTTTCCATCACCTTCAGCACGCGCGGGTCTTTGATTGAGCGGGCCCGGAGTTGCGCATCCACCATGCGCATGCGCTGTTTTTTGTATCTGTCCATCAGGATACCTGTATCTTTTCCTTCTTCGGCGGAATCGCGTAGATTTTCTGCACGGTTTCATGCCTTCTGAGGCCCATGGCCTCACGGGTCACAATAAGGTAATAGTATTTCACTTCCGCGTTTTGACGCTCAGTGTTGAACTTGTCTATAAAAATGTTGATTTCCTCGCACATCAGGCCGTCTGCAGGCGACACTTGCCCCGGGCGGTTTAAGCGCGCAATTTTTTCTTCGACTTCCCGGGCGATCGCCGAGAGCTTCTCCAGAGCGTCTTCAACGGCAAACCCGGCGCGCGCCAGAACAGCCGCCCGCTCGCGCAGCATCTCGTCAATGAGCGATTCCTGATGATTTTCCCTTGCCGAAGACAAGGGCTTTCTTCTCCAGTCCCTGGCAATCATAAATTTTTCTTGTATCATTTAAGTTTTCAATTTTCAACATGGAAAGGCCGCGGCGGCGGGCATGCGGTTTTTTCCCCTTTACAGACTTCGATTATTCAGTTACTTTACCTGTTAAAAATAATAGTCTTTTTTCAGGCAGACCGGTAGATTCATGAGTTCCGAAGTAAAATTTCCAATGTCCCGGGCCGTACGCGCGGCCTATTCCCACGGCGAAGAAGATGAAACTCTGCTCCCCCTGGTTTTAGCCGATGACAGGAAAAACCCTGTCGGCAGAATCAGTCCCGGAGATTCCGTAATTTTCTACAATATCCGCGGCGAGAGGGAAATCGAACTGACCCGCAGCCTCACTCAAAAAAATTTCTCCGAATTCCCGATTGCCCACGGTCTCGATGTAAACTTCGCCACAATGATCGAGTATCACAAAGATCTCAACACTGAAGTCGCCTTCCCACCCGCCGGCGCTCCGGATGATACGTTAAGCGACGTCATCGCCGCGCACGGGCTTACGCAGGCCAAAATCACGGAGGCGGAAAAAGCCGTACATGTCGGCTTCTTCTTCAACGGCAAGAAGGAAAAGCTGTTGCCGGGAGAGGAAAGGATTGTCGTTCCGACGCGCAAGGACGTACGTCTTTTCGATGAGGCGCCCGAAATGTCCATTGAGGAAATCACCGGCGCGGCGCTAGATAAAATAAATGACGGATCATGTAATTTCATCGTCGTTAATTTCCCCAATGTCGATGTCGTCGGTCATATCGAAAACCGTCCGGCAATTATCCGCGCGGTCGAGGCGGTTGACCGGCACGCGGGCATCCTTATTGACGCCGCGCGCCGGCAGAACATAACCGTCATCGTCACCGCCGACCACGGCACGGTGGAAAAATGGCTCTACCCCGATGGAGGCGTGGACACGGGCCACACAAACAGCCCTGTGCCGTTCATCTTGCTGCATCCGGACAAAACCGTAACACTCAGGCCGGAAGGTGAACTTATAGACGTCGCCCCGACCGTCCTTCAGATACTGGGGCTTGACACCCCCCGGACGATGACCGGCCGCTCACTGATCGAGGATAAGGGGAAGGCAGTTTCACCCGTGCGCCGCGTGCTGTTCATCATCCTCGACGGCTGGGGGCTAAATGAAAACACACAAGGCAACCTGATTGCCGCCTCCGCCACGCCTGTCGTGGACAGGCTTTTCAGCACTTTACCCCAGGCGCGCCTGGCCGCCTCCGGTCTTGCCGTGGGCCTGCCGGACGAAACAGTGGGCAATTCCGAGGCGGGCCACCTCCACATGGGCGCGGGCCGGCGCATCTATTCCGACCGCGTCAACATCGACCGCGCCATCGCCGATGGAAATTTCCGGAAAAACGAAGCGTTCCTCCGTGTCATGCGGCAGGCGAAAGAAAATCAAACCGCCTTGCACCTGATGGGTATCGTCTCTTTTTTCAGTTCACACGGCTCTATCGGGCATCTTTTCGCCCTGATGGAAATGGCTCGCAATCAGGGCATCGAACAGCTGTTTATTCATGCCATGCTGGGACGGCGCGGCGAACAGGCCGAAAGCGGCGTGCATTATATTCGTCAGGTTGAGGAAAAATGTCTGACCCTCAAGCTGGGGCAGGTGGTCTCCGTCATCGGCCGCTACTGGTCTATGGACCGCGAGGAAAACTGGGACCGGATTGAAAAAACCTACCGTATGCTGGTATATGGGGAGGGGAACAGAATTTCGGCGGGGCAAAATTCATGAAAGCTCAATTCAACGCAACCAGCATCGAACTGGTCGCAGGAGACATCACACTTGAGACAACCGACGCCATCGTCAACGCGGCCAACGAACACCTGGCGGGCGGCGCGGGCGTGGACGGAGCGATTCACCGCGCCGGAGGGCCGGCCATTATGGCCGAGTGCCGTAAGATCGGCGGCTGCCCGACCGGACAGGCGGTGATCACCACAGGCGGCTGGCTGGCGGCCCGTTATGTAATCCATACCGTCGGGCCGATCTATCAGGGGGGCGCAAAAGGCGAAGCGGGTCTGCTTTCTTCGGCCTACACCAACAGCCTTACCCTGACGGCGACGAAGGGCTTGCAAAGTATTGCTTTTCCGGCTATAAGTTGCGGTATTTACGGATACCCCGTCCACGAAGCGGCGCATCTGGCCCTTGCGGCCTGCATTGAATTTGCCCGTAAAAACAATGGAATCAAGCTTATTCGTCACGTATTGTTTGATCAGAGAACTTTTAATATTTTTGAGCAGGAATTCAAAAAGTTAGTTTAGCCGAAATTGAGGGGCGTCAATGGAAGCAAAGCCGACTTACGCTGAGCTTGAGGATAAGATAACCGCTTTATCCGAAAAAGTTCGCGATCAACTGTCGCTGGAAAACCAGTACCGCAGTCTCGTGGATTCCACTAATGATTCCCTCTATCTGGTGGACATCAACGGCCGCTACCTCTTTATGAATCCCAATCATGCCCAGCGCATGAACATTCCCGGATCGAAAACAACCGGATATTACTACAGAGATTTTCACACACCCGAGCAGGCGACCGAATTTGAATCCAAAGTAAGAACCGTTTTCGAAACAGGCATCTCTTTGCACGACGAGCATGAAAGCGCGCGCGGAGAAGGATATTTCCTGCGCACCTTCAGCCCGGTCAGGGATCAGGCCAACTACGGCAATATCATCGCCGTGTCAGTCATTTCCAAGGACATTTCGAAAAGAAGGAAAATAGAAGAGGCACTGCTGCAGTCTGAAGAGAAATACCGTCAACTGATCGAACATTCCACCGAGGCCATTTTCATCCTCAAGGAAGGAAAAATCACCTTCGCCAACAGCCGCACGGAAACAATGCTGGGGCACCAGATGGATGATCTCGAACTGATCTCCTTCATCAACCTCGTGATCAGTGAAGATCGCGAAATGGTCTTCGAAAGGCAGAAGATCATTTTGCACGGCGATACATCGGCCGGCAACTACAGCTTCCGGATAGTCAATAAAAACGGCGGCACTGTCTGGGTTTCTCTCAACAGCGCGGCAATTGTCTGGGACGATGAGCCTGCCACATTGAACTTCATGCGGGATATTACCAGGCAGAAAAAAAACGAGGCTCGCCTCATGCAGGCGCAGAAGCTCGAATCCATCGGCACGCTGGCCGGCGGCATCGCCCACGACTTCAACAACCTGCTGATGGGCATTCAGGGGCACACTTCTTTGGCGCTTCTAAAGCTCAGCAAAGACGATCCTAATTACGAACACATCAAAACCATCGAATCGCTCGTCATGAGCGGCGCCAATCTGACCAGACAGCTGCTGGGCTTCGCGCGGGGTGGTAAATACGAAGTCAAAAGAGCGGACTTAAACGCGCTCATCGATAAAACCTCGCGCACGCTGGGACGTACGAAAAAAGAAATACGCATCAGCCGCCGCTTCGAGCGCAACCTGTGGCCGACCGATATCGATCAGGGTCAGATAGAACAGGTTCTGATGAACCTTTTCATCAACGCGGCGCAATCAATGCCCGGCGGCGGAGAGCTTTATCTGGAAACAAAAAACACCTATCTTGACAACAGCCATTTCAAGACATTCGCGGTCAAAAGCGGAAATTATGTGAAGATTTCCGTCACCGACACAGGCATCGGCATGGATGAAAAAACAAGAGAAAGAATATTCGAACCGTTTTTCACCACCAGGGAAATGGGGCGCGGCACAGGCCTGGGGCTGGCCTCGGCCTACGGCATCATAAAAAACCACAACGGCTTTATCAACGTCTATTCGGAAAAAGGACAAGGCTCGACTTTCAACATCTACCTGCCGGCCGCCGTAAAAAAAGACGAAACGGACGTCGCGGCCGGAGAGCTGCCCGGCGGACTAAACAGGTGCACGGAGACAATCCTTCTGGTCGATGACGAAGCGGTTGTCCAGGAGGTGGCCGGCGCCATGCTCAAGGCGCTGGGCTGCACAGTGATCGCGGCTTCCGACGGGCCTTCTGCGCTGGATATCTACACTGAACACCACAGCCGCATCGACCTGGTCATCCTCGATATGGTCATGCCGGACATGAACGGCGGTGAAGTTTTTGACGAAATCAGGAAAATCAACCCGCAGGCAAAAGTCCTGCTCTCGAGCGGCTACAGTTTAAATGGACAGGCCAGCCGCATCATCGCGCGCGGCTGCAATGGCTTCATACAGAAGCCCTTCACCATTGACGACATATACAGACAAATTCGTAAAATTATGGGCCATGCATCCGATCCGCCCGGCCCCATGCAGCCCACGCTGCCCTTTTAAAGGTATTGACACACATGCGCAGAAGATTCCGGCAAAGACAACTACAGCCTCTAGGCGAGATACTTTCGCGTTCACTCAAAAGAAGAGGCCTTGCCGCTCGACTCGAAGAAGGCAAACTCTTTAAACTGTGGCCCGAGGCGGTAGGTCCGGCTATTGCAGCCCAGTCAAAGCCTGATGCGATACGAGGGGGAATCATGTTTGTCAGGACAACCTCCTCTGTCTGGGTACAGCAGCTGCACTTCATGAAAGACGAAATAAGGAGAAAAATAAACGAACTGAGCGGAAAAACCTGGGTCAGAGACATTCACTTCGGCGTCGGCTATATACCGGATGCTCACGCGCTGAAAAACGCAGCGGGCCTCGGCGCGGGAAAAACAGCCCTGAAGGAAAGAGACAAAAAAATGATCGCGCAGTGCACCGACGCACTGGCCGACCGTGAACTGGCCGAAATATTAAAAAGAGTGATGAAAAAAGAAATCACCCGCCGGAGGTTTCTGCAGGCAAAGACAGGTCACTGAAAATGTCCTGCATCTCTTTAGTATATCTTTTCGGCTTTTCATAAATATACAAAGACTGCTCCACCTTCAGCTCTTCACCTGAAGAGCCGCGCCCTTCCAGCAGCACAAACTCCGCATCGGATGCCGCATCCGAAAAAACCAGCTTCATTCTTTTGGGCTCGATGGCGTTTTTGCGAAACAGGCTTATCATCTCCACAAGCCTTGTCGCCGGATAAATCGTAAACACACGCCCCGCCGGCTTGAGCGCGTGTCCGGCTGCGGCCAGAAACCGCTCCAGAGAACCCGCCACCTCATGGCGGGCGATCGCCTTTTCCGCCATGGGATTTACGCGCCCGGAAGTGAGCCTGCGGTAGGGGGGATTGAAAATGATATTGTCAAACAAGTGAGGCTGATATATTTTTTTGATATTGTGCGCGTCACCTTCATTGATTTGCACGCGCCCGGCCAGGCCGTTGTCCTCGACGTTTTGGCGCGCCAGCTCCGCCAATGCCGGCTGCAGCTCGAGCCCGTGCCAGCGCGTCTGTCTGAAGCGATGGGCCAGTACCAGTGCGATGATACCGTTTCCACAGCCCAGATCCAGATTGACACTGTCCGGACGCAGTGAAACAAAGTGGGCCAGGATAAGAGAATCCAGATTGAAGCGGTAGCCGCGCCTGCTTTGCCGGATTTTCAAGCTGCCGCCCAGTATTTCATCGATCGTTTCTTCGCCGGTCATTTCAGCCATTGTCCTGCCGGTGTCCTTCGGCGCAAAATGCGCCCGCCCGGCTTTCTACACCTGCCGTGTAAAAAAGAAAAGCCTGATTTTGCCCCGCCGGGCCCGAAACTTCCAGCGCATGAAAAGAAGACAACCGCCATGCCCACCTCGGATCGGTTGCCGGAGCCAGGCTCCGGCAACCGGAAAATCATGAATAACTATTCACCCCAACCGTTCTTGCCTTTGCAACGATCCAGGTTCTGATCCATCCAGGGGAGAACTTTTTCAGCGGGAACTTTGTAGACCGGACCCGTGTAAGAGGCGTTTTTGAACCAGTAGAAGGGTTCGATATTCATTGATATTTTCTGCTGCTGTGGCGGCACATACTCAGTGACGCCCAGATCCATAATGACCTTGTGGTCGCAGAAGCGCATTTTTACGACTTTGCCGTTAATGTATTCAAAGCTGTCATTTTCCCACACCTTAATGATTTTATCCGGATCGGTGCTTCCTGCCCGCTCCAGGACGCTCATTGCCCAATAAGTGGTCATCACCCAAGCCGCGGCGTTGGCGGTGAAGTGCTGAAAGGCAATGCTGCTGTAGGGAAGAGACTTCCACTTGGCTTGTTGCTGCTTCCAGGTGGTGTACATCTGGATGTGGTCTTTGGTTTTGAAAAAAGGCGTGGTGTCGTAGTAGGCACTGATATTGGTGAGACCTTTGGTTCCCTCCACGCCGGTTTCGTTGAGGTAATTGGGTTCGTCCACGTACACGTTGGCAAAAGGCAACATGACCCCCATCTGGCGCGCCTGTTTCAAGAGATTGCCCGCATCGGGAAGCCAGTCGCCCGTGAAAATGACTTCGGCGCCGGAGGCCTGAATCTTGGTGAGGTAGGGGGCGTAGTCCGTCAGGAACAGCTTATGGAAATCTTCCCCGACCAGCTGGGCTTCGGGATAATATTCTTTGAGCCCTTTTTTAAAATCTTCCGCGAATTGACGCCCGAAGGCGTAATCCTGATTGAGGATATAGAATTTTTTCTCCTTTTTACGGATCTGCCCATAGTAATAAGCCATGCCCCGCGCGATCATTTCAGTGGAGAAGGTGGCATGGAAGGAGTAGGGGGAGAAGTTGGTGGCGTCTTGCAGATCATCGGACATGCAGGTGGCGTTGATGGAGATGATTTTATATTTCCGGGCCGCCTCGTTAATGATCTTCATGAAATGGCTGCCGTCGGTACCCCAGAAAAAGTGGACTTTCTCCTGCAGAGCCATGCGTTCGGTGATCTTTTTGCATTGATCGACTTTAGACTGGTGATCGGCCTTGATGACCTCGATGAGCTTTTTCTTGCCGTCGACCATAATGCCACCGCGCTTGTTGATGTCGTGGGCCACCCACTGCACCATCGCGTAATAGATCTGGCCGTTATAAGCGCTGGGGCCGGAGAAGGCCGCGACCACAGCGATTTTAATCGTGTCGCCCGACGGCGTCACGGGATTACCCGGATCGAAGTCCGACATATCCGCCATTTTTTTCACGTCAAATGAGGCGACCGCTTTGACGTCTTTTTCCGGTTTGGCCGCGAAAACAACGGTCGGACTGAACAGAGCCACCGTCCATACAATGAATGCCAGAAATACAACTGAAAAACCAATACTGCTGCGCTTCATTTTACTTTCCTCCTGATTCCAAGGTTGATGAATTCCGCAAGAAGGTCAGGTTGCTCTTGTTCGGAAAGTGGCGGCAGTCGGGGTATGGTTTGTTGCATATCCTGAATGGGCCGGGCCCGGCGCTGAACTTCGAGATCAATCTTGCGACTTCATGTTTCCCCTATGGGCATGTCGGCTGTCCATCCGGGTGCTTCTTTAGCATTCCGGATAGACGATGCGGACTTTCAAAGACAGTTAATGGACTGACAGACATAACAGGAATTTATGTTAGCAATCCGACAGAAGAATTCTCTGTGTGCTGCGGCGTAGGCGATATCACGGGGAGCATGCAAAATCAGATCGACTTTATTTTGATATCTTCCGATGTCCAACTATCTGATCCTCCCCGGCATCCTTTTTCTCTTCCCAGGTAAAACGAGCGTTTTATTGCACCTATACAAAGACGCACTATATGTCAACATATTTTAATAAAAAAACATATTAAACAGAGACATTACATATCTAAAAGTTTAGATTCATTGATAAAATACTATCAATGAATTATCTAAAAAAATGAACGTATGTTTTATTTGTAAGATGTGATTAAAAGTGCGTGTAAAAATATTTCATAAATACTCGAAAGGAGGCCGGGTAATGGACGCCCCGGCCCCTGGAGTGCCCACGATGTCCTCGTGCTCAACACCTATCCCTCACCCGCCCTTTTTGGATACCCGGTAATGTCGCGGATCGCCTCATAAAGAGGCTTTAATTTTCTGTACATCTGTTTGTAAACCCGCCTGTAGAGCTGGTCGTAAATTCTATGTGTGGCCTGATCAGGCTCGAAGCATCTGCCTGTACGTGTCATTTCATCAACCGCGCTTTTAAAACTTTTGTGCAGCCCCAGACCGACAGCCGCATCGATGGCCGCGCCGAGCCCCGAGGTCTCATAAACCAGCGGCCGTGCCGCGGGTATACCGAAAATATCCGCAGTAATCTGCATGGCCGTGTCGCTTTGAGAACCTCCGCCGGATACACGCAGCTCGGTAATGGGAATTTTGCTTCGTCTCTCCTGGCGCTCTTTCCCTTCCCTCAGGGCGTAGGCCAGTCCCTCGAGTATGGCGCGGTACAAATGAGCACGGTTGTGAACATCGCCAAAGCCGATGACCGCACCTTTCGCTTCAGGCCCGGGAACCCGGATGCCGGGTGACCAGTAGGGCTGCAAAATCAACCCCATGGCTCCGGGCGGCACATCATGCAGCAGCTTTTCGATCAGCATTTCCGCCTCAACGCTCTGCTCGGCGGCGGTCATCTGCTCAAGCTGGGCAAACTGCTCTTTAAACCAGCTGACCATCCAGTATCCTCTGTAGATCATGATTTCCAGGCTGTACGCGTCGGGCACGGCCGAAGGATAGGGAGGGATAAGAGGAATGGCCTCAACATACCTGTAGTGCGTCGTATTGATGGTGGCAGTTGTTCCGTAGCTCAGACAGCCGATATGCGGCTCAAGACAGCCGGCCCCGATCACTTCACTGGCCTTGTCCGCCGCCGCGGCGATAAGGGGCAGGCCTTCCGGAATCCCGGTATCCTGTGCGGCCTCTTTATTGATCTGCCCTAATACGCCCGACGGTTCGACCAGCTCCGGCAGCATCCGCCGCTCGATGCCGGTGAGTTGCCATTTCCAGTTCCACGATGCGGCCCACGTTTTTTTCTTGTAGTCAAAAGGAACATACCCGACCTGACAGCCGATGGAATCGACAAAGCGTCCGGTCAGCCGGTATGTAAGATATCCGGAGAGAAATAAATATTTGTGCGTTTTCTCCCAGACGGCGGGCTGATAGTTTCTAATCCAGTTGCTTTCCGCTTCAGCCTGCAGATATGCAGCCGTTTCACTCATCCCCGACAGTTTAAAGGCCGCCCCCCATAAACCACCCATCCGCTTTAAACCGGCTGTGCGCCTCTGATCGAGCCAGACGATGGCCGGTCTCAGAGGCTTGCCGCTTCTATCTACATTGACCACGGTGGCGCGCTGCGTGGTCAGGGTCACGCCGGCAATAGCCTCTTTCAAACGGGGTATTTCACTCCAGAGGGCTTGACAGGCCTGACACAGACAGCTCCAGTAATAGTCCGGCTCCTGCTCCGCCCACCCAGGCTCGCGCGAAAAATACGGCATGAGCGGCACCCGCTTTTTGTACAGCAGGTTTCCGCGCAAATCAAAGACGAGGGCGCGCACGGACTGAGTTCCATTGTCGATGCTGAGAATCAGATCACGCATTTGTATTCATCCGGACAACACTTATTTCGTAATATCACTTGAAAGATCATCAATTGAAATAATTTTCTTATGAATGGTTGACGAAGGCCCGTGGCGCGGCACCATTTAAAAAAAGATTTTTTGAACAAGGCGGCAAGCGCTGCCTGCGGGAAGGGGTATTGAATAAAGCTGATATTTAAAGAGCAGGCCTTGTAAGCGGACCTGCCCTTTAAATGATCCTATTGCCTGATTTATTTTTTTGCTGCTTTTTTGGCGACTTTCTTCGCCGCGGGTTTTTTGGCTGCCGTTTTCTTCGCTGCCTTCTTGGCAACTTTCTTCACCGCAGTTTTTTTGGCTGCCGTTTTCTTGGCTGTTACTTTCTTGGCTGTTGCTTTCTTGGCTGTTGCTTTCTTGGCTGTTGCTTTCTTGGCTGTTGCTTTCTTGGCTGTTGCTTTCTTGGCTGTTGCTTTCTTGGC
>Ga0116183_1001898_pt1 | contig 23068 bp, 23 predicted proteins | sample AD_UKC078_MetaG_FD_89753 | JGI IMG/M metagenome (GOLD analysis project Ga0116183, IMG submission 89753) | Active sludge microbial communities of municipal wastewater-treating anaerobic digesters from USA - AD_UKC078_MetaG | ecosystem: Engineered > Bioreactor > Anaerobic > Digestate | place: USA... | reverse complement strand
GTGGGCGCGGAGCTGCTCGCGTTGCGGACCGGGAGTAGCGGTGCGCTGCGAGCGGGTGACCGCTTCGGCGGCATCACGCAGCGCGAGCAATTCCAGCGTCTCGGCCATCCGGGTCTTGAAAATAGTGACCGGTTCCCAGCCGTTGCCCTGCCACGCCTGCAACGATCGGCTGTCGGGGTCGAAACGCAGTGAGTAGAGCGGGATTTCACCGTCGCTGGATCGGGTCAGCAGCCCGGCGTCGAAAGATATTTCGGTGACGTCAACCAGGGTTTCCGGGGTGGCGGTCAGCGCTTTGCCCCGTGCTCGGGCGTCGCTGATGATCGCCGAGAGGCGCTCAGAAAGTGCCGCGGCCACATCAGTGCTGTCGCTGGTGACGGTGAGGCTGTCGGTGCCGTAGGGGCCGTGGCCGGCGCCGACGACGCCGATGATGTGGTCGGGATTGCGGTGGTAGTAGCTGTTGATCGCGAGGTCGACCATGCCCTCAGCGGAGGGCACCGGCATCTCGGCGGTCTGGACCCATTCCAAGGTGGCGGGGTCGATCTCCTCGCCCGGTTCGCGGCGGCGCAGCACCAGTACGTCGGTGACGACGCTGGTGCCCGCAACACGTTGAAATGCGTTGTTGGGAAGGCGTACCGCCCCGAGAAGCTCCGCGCGGGCGGCGATGGCCTGGCGTGCCCGAGGGTTGGTCCCGTCCATCGTGAAATGGCTGGTCAGTGCGACAACGTAGCCACCCGGCGCGGTCAAGTTCACCGATTTGAGCAGGAAAGCGTTGTGGATGGAAAACCCGCCCGGGTTGTGCGCGGGGTCGGACACCGCGAACTTCCCGAAGGGCACATTGCCGATGGTGGCGGCGAAGCTGTCGTTGGGCACGCGAGTGGATTCGAAACCCTCCAAACGCACCTGCGCCGAGGGATACAGGTGCGCGGCCACCGCCGCGGTGATCGGATCGTTCTCCACCCCAACCATCTGAGCGTCCGCGGGCGCCAAACCGATGAAAGTGCCTGCCCCGCAACCGGGCTCGAGTACCCGCCCACCGGTGAACCCGGCCTCCTGCACGGCCTGCCACATCGCCGCGGCGATGGCCGGGTCGGTGTAGTGGGCGTTGAGGATGCTCGCCTCGGCGGCCCGGTACTGGGCTGCGGTGAGCACCGATTTGAGGTGCTCGCGCTGCGAGGCGAAGGTGTCGCGACGCACGTCGAACACATCGGGCACAGCCCCCCACCCCGACCACCGCGCCAGGACCTCCTGCTCGGCGAGAGTGGCTGGGCGCCCGCCGGCCTCCAGGCGGTGCAGCAGGTCGATAGCGGCGATGTTGGCCTCGATACGGCCGCGGGCTCCTGAGGGGACACGGACCGTGGTGCCCAGGGCGAAATCGGTGGCGGGTGCGAGGTCGGCGGGCACCGCCACCGGGTCGGCGTCGACCACGGTCAACGCAGGCGGCGGGGTCGGGGTGTCCTGCGCCGGCGCCGGCGGTGGGGCCGCGACGGCGCCGGTCTCGGCGGTGTCGATGGAGGACACCACCGACAGCGCGGGCGGCGGGGCGGGCGGCGTGGACTCCCCCGACGCAACCTGCACCGTCGGCACCGTCGGGGCGGGGGTGGCGGGCCGGCGCACGGGGGGCAGTGGCGTTCCGCCGGGGTCGACGACCCGCGGGTCCAGGGGCTGGTCGAAGGTGTCGTCCTCGTCGAACAGCGAAAGTTGATCCTCGGCCGGCAGTGCCGCCTTCGTGGTGCGGCGGCGGGCTACTCGGGGGCGCGTTTCATTCGGCACAGCATCTCGTTAATCTCGGGGACCAGGTCCTGGGTCAGTTGATCGCGGCGGTTTCTGGGCACGGGGCGGTCCTCTTCCAGGCGTGCCGCCAGCAGCATCGCCCCCAGTACCCGGAACATGGGGGTGTGCTCGGGCCACAGCTTGCGGGCGTGGTCGGCGACGGCGTCGGTGGGCTCGGCGACCTGGTAGCGGTGGTCCATCCAGCGTTTCTCCCATGGCACGCCGCTGACCGGCTCGGGCGGGATCGCGTCGCCGTCCTCGTCCAGCGGGATTCTGTCGTAGAGGCGTTCGCGGACCACCGCCTCACGGGCGGTCTCCATCGCGGTCGCACTCAGGCGCACGCTGGTCTCGAAGTCTGGCTGCCGGCCGTGTTGGGCCTGCCAGGCCCGTAGCGACTCCTCTCGGATGTCCATCGCCAGGTCGCCGGCCTCGTCCTCCAAACGGTCTGCCCACAACGCGATGAACGTCTCGCGCTGTTCGGGGGTCCACTCCGTCGGCATCGCCAACCACGTGCCGTAGACCTCCGACACCGGCGCGTGCATCCATCCCATCGCTTCTCTCCCCTTCCCACTCCCGCTGCTGACCTTCGGCGTTGACCTGTTCCACAGCAGACGTTCGCCCCCGACGCCGATGCTCACGGGCGTTCCTCGGCAGAGCGCGGCGGGTAGAGCCGCGGGTCTTCCAGATCACTGATCACGACCGAGATTTGGCTCATCACCCGCTCGACATCGGAGAGCACCTGCTCGATCGCCTGATCCTGACGCTGAAGCCGGGCTTTGGTCTGCATCAACAGGTCAAACGCCGCGTTGAGCGGCACCACCGCCCGGTGCGGCGACGCCAAGTTGCCGCGCGGTGTGGGCTTGCCGCCGCGCAACACCTCCAATGACGAGCCTGGCTCCCAGTTGGCGAAGGTGTCGATGCGGTGCAGGGTTTCGGCACTGGGCGCATACCCGCGGCTGCCCAGAGTCGCCATCGTCGACCGGCCGGGCCCGCCGATTTGGGCGAACCGCTGCTTGCTGATCCCCAACTCGGCCAGCCGCTCCCCCACCAGCCGTTTCAGTTCGTCGTAGTGGTAGGTCGACTGGTCGTCCTTGGCCATCTCGAAATAGATCGAGTCCAGCGCCCCCTCGTCCAACGCCGTCTCCGGGTTGGCCGCCGCATACTCCCGTGTCACCGGTTCCTTGCCGTAGAGGACGGCGTGCGCCGACCCCGGCACCCAACTGAGCAGTTCGTCGAACTTGGCCAGTGTGACGAAGCTGGGCACCCGGCTGCCCGGCTTGTTGAGGCTGTGCAGCGTCGAGCGGCTCACGATGCCCAGCTTGGACGCGGCCAGGGTGCTCATCCGCAGATCGGCGAGCCTGGCCTGAACGTGTTTGGCCAGCAGAGCCACGTTCGGTTCACCGTCGTGCTCCTCGGTGAGATAGGCGATGCTGGACACAGCACGCGGCGTCTCGGTGATGGTGTCGCCTCCCAACACTGGCAATCGAACAACGTCCCCGCCTTGTGCCCAATCTTAGACCGGAATTGCACAACGATACACAGAGGCGCACACGTTGGGCGCGACGTGCCGGTTAGGGTCGGCTGCCGAATAGGTATCGACGCGAACGGCGTCATCGACCCCGGCGTGGCCCGCGCCGGCGCCGCGGTCACCGCCCGCCTGGTCAAACTCGACCTCTCCCGGCGCAAGCCGGCCCGCGACGGCATCATCAACGCTGGCTCCCTGGCCGTGTTGGAAGACGGCAAGCGCTGGCCGCGCACCTCCACCCTGCGCCCGCAGTAGGCCCTCGGTGGGCGCTTCAGATCGACGGCGGGTTCACTCGTGCACACCTTGGGACTGACCCCACGGCGCGGGGTTCGCCGCGGTCATCGAGGCGAGCCACGCGTAACACCCTCCGTCAGTCCCGCCCCCTACCGCCTGATCTGCACGCTGAGCGCCGCATGGTCGGTCTCCCCCGCAATGCGCGGGTTTTGGTCGAATTCGCATCCCACCACCCGCGTCAGGAGCTCGGGGTCGGCGTAGGCGCGGTCGATGCGAAATCCGTTGTAGGACTTGCCGTCCTCCCGTGAGTAATAGGAGTACTCCCGCCCCTCGGGGTGGGCGTGCCGCCACAGGTCGGTGTAGCCGGCCGCGACCAGGGCGTCGAGCAGGTCGCTGCGCGGGAACGGCGTCGAGGTCGTGTCGGCGGGGTTGGTGCCGGCGTTGAAGTCCCCGATGATTACCTCGACGCCTCGGGCCCGGCCGTCGGCGATCAGCGCCTCCAGGTAGGGCACCCGCTCCTCGGTGGGCACCGGCACGTAGGCGGCGCACAACCCGATCCCGGCGGTGTGGAGGCACCACAGATGCCGCGGGTCCAGCCCGGGTGCGAACGGCCGCTCCTCGATGATCGGCCGCCGGGAGGCGACCGCGACCGCGTTGCGCGTCGGATCCGCATCCCGGGCGTAGCTGAACACATAGCCCGCGGCGGTCAGCCGCTGCGCGAGGGGCGCGGGCCTGCCTTCCTGGAACTCGGTGAGCACCAGCTCCTCGGCGCCGTACCCCAGCAGCCGGGCGGCGAGCATCTCGAGGCGCTTCGGGCTGCCGCCGTGGCAGAGGTTGAGGGTGACGATGCGCAGGTCGTCGTGGTGGGTGGCGGCTGCGGTCACGGGTTTCTCCCCTGACGGCTTCGCTCTAGAACCGGCCCCGGGTCTCTCCGGCCCCGTCGCGTTTGCCGACCATCCACACGATCACATCGAAGCTGCGGATCACGCTGATGCCGGGACTGCCTGGTAACGGATTTCGGCGACCAGGTCGGCCGGGTGTCCGCCGTCGGCTTGCAGGTGCGCCCGCAGCGTCAACCAGAAGTTGGCCCTGGGCGGATGCCCCAGTGGCATGTTCCCCGTGAGTGAGGCCATCTTGTTTTAGAGTCCTGTGGCCCGTGGACGGGTCGGAAGAAACTATGAAGCACATGGCTGGACGCAAGAAGCATTCGGCGGAGGACGTGGTCCGCAAGCTGCGCCCGGCGGACGAGTTCGCCGCGGCGGGCAAGACCAACGAGGAGATCGCCGCGGAGCTGGAGGTCTCGGCGGCGACGCTGTACAACTGGCGGCGCACCTACGGCGGGATGGAGCTCAACGCCGCCCGCGAGATTGAAGCCTGCAGCCTCGCATCCGTACCCGAGGGAAATCCAGCTTGGAGAGCGCGATGAGTGCTGCATATCAGGTGGGTTAGGCCGTTCGGACTTGGTTTACCTGCTTGCACTGCCAGCACTCATACGTGGCGTCCGCCGACGGCACATTTTGAACGGCGTTGCATCGCGGACAGTACTCCTTGCGTGTCGCTCGCGGCGGTGGTGGAGCCGCGCTCGGCAAGATCGACACTACGACAATTCCTATCACGCCTGTCAGCAGGCCAATAGCAAGCCAGCCGTAGTAGCTGCGGTTCTTAAACCTCGCGATTACACCGGTGACAACGCCGGAGATCAACAACGCGACGAGAAGCGCCGTGATAGCTGATGAATCCATCGGGCTGATAGTAGCGGAGCATTGTTGGGACAGTTGAAATCTGGACACTCGCCGAGAGCCCAGAAGTTGGCACCTACGACAAGGCCAGCGACCAGTGGACGCATCCCTTCGGATCTGGCACCGGCATGATCGTTTACGCGGTGGTGCGAGAGAACGTCAAGGTGATCGTTCTACGTTTGATGTCAGTCAATCCCTGAGATGCTTCCTATCCAGCTATAGCGATCATCATCACGAAGCCGCCCCGCCCCAGCTCCTCACCGCCGCCACACGTACACCCGGTCGGAGGCGTCCATCAGCGGCGCGTTCGGGTCACCCTTCAGATACCCGTTGATCCACAACGGCTTTCGCATCGAACCGCCTGGTCCACACCGCTGATTTCTCCAATGCCCGCTTACCAGGAAGCGCTTGGTGATCTTGCGGCCTGAAGCGCCGGCACCGTCGCGGTCGCCGCCGGGCAGCCGCCGTAGCTCGATGATCGACACCGCCTCGGGATCCGCCCCGCCGCCGGCGCTGTCGCCGGAACCGGCTGCGCCGCCGCCGATCACACGCACCGTGCTGACGCTGGGCTGTCCCATCAGCAGCCACGCACATCCCAGCACGCTCAGCGGCGACACCGCCCCGCCCTCGAGGCGGTGGGCGACCGGCTCCTCAAGGGCCCACAGCCCCATCGGGTGGGAGAGCAGCGGCAGCCGCGCCAGACCGGGGTTGAGCTGGGCGGCGATGCGGTCGCTGCGCACCGCCGCGCTCACCGCCACCCCCGAGCCGGTCACGCCCCACAGAAACGCGTCGATCGGCATCTCGATGCGCTGATCACTGCCCGGCACCGGCCAGTCGAAGCGGCCCACCGGTTTGGCCCAGCACAACAGCCCGAACTCCGCCGGGATCGCCGCGGCCGGGGACCATTCCGGCAGCGAGGCCGCCGCCCCCACCGCCAGGTCGGTCATGTCGCGGGCCACCCAGTACAGCCGCGAACTGCGCAAACCGCCCACGTCCCGCTCAGCCTGGGCCAACACCTCGGCCGGCGCCTCGCCCTGCCGCTGCGTCTGCTCCAGCCCCTCCTCCAGGACGTCAAACCACTGCCGGCGCAGCGCCGGCAGCGAGGTGGGTGCCCACGGCGCCCCGCCGCGACGGGTCACCGGAGCGGACCCTGCTGCATGGCGGAAGCGTAGGGCAGTTGACGCGGGCTGCGATCCTGGACCGTCGCCTCAATAGCGTCAGGACGCCTTCTGCACGCCCTCAAGGCATAGCGTTCTGAGAAGCTCAGGAACGGTGATACCGCGGCGCTGGGCTTCCTGCTTAAGCGCGAGGTGGTCGTCCGGGGTGAAGCGAACGCCGACAAGTTCGGTCATTTGACGGGTCTCCGACTTCAGTCTGGCCACGTCCCGCTCCTTCCGGTCGCCGTCGCGAGTGTCGTTAGTTTACGACGTGATGCGCTTAAATAGCGGCATCGCCGCCCCTTGACACTCTGTGTGTCGCTAATATGCTCCTAAATAACGACATCAAAACGGCAGATTGCTTGAATGGCTCGGCACTGCGCTTCATCCGGAGCAGAGTGCCGTCGAGTGCGATTCCCAGCCTTACTAGGAGTGCGGACGTCCCGGGCATGACAGAGCGCAAGCTGCCTCCGCCCGGTGTGGAGACCACACCGGGCGGTCCTGTCGTGTCACTGGCGGAGGCCGCCGCCCGACTGAATAAGGATCCCCGGACGTTGATCGCACGGATCACCAGGGGTGAGCTGCGCGGCGGGGCTGAGCCGCGCCCGAAGCGACTGCGCTGGTATGTCTACGCCGACGAGCTTCCCACTCCACCGGCCACGTCGGATTCGGCGTCTACGACGGCGGTCGACGAACTGCGCGCTCAGTTGATGTCACAGATCGAGGCGAACCGGCTGTTGATCGCTGCGCAGCAGGATCTGCTGGAAGTAGACGCCACCGTGGCCGATAAGTACCGTGGCGTCGCTCGCCGGTACCTCGATGCGCTTTCCCAGTTCATGACTCCGGGACATCTCGGCGAGCTAACCGTCGATCGGTGAGCGGCCCTCAGCGATGAGGGTCCTCATGCACGGATGATCCGCCGGCCAGCACAGCGAGCAGCGTCGCGACGCCGGACTCACCCAATTGATCCCGCAGGGCCGTGGCGAGCAGTGCGGGCTCGGTGTTGAACTTCGTCAGCGCCGCGGCGATCACCCGCGACGGCGATGGCTGGCGATCACCGGGCGTCGCGGAGGGGCCTTTGTCCCGGACGCGCTCCTGCGCCGCCCGCCAGCGGAGCACCTGCTCCTCCAGCGGGACGCGGGCGAGGTTGCGGGCCTCTCTGATCGCCAACTCGCCGCGGCGCAGTGCCGTCTGCAGCTCCGGCGCCAGTCGAAGTAAGGCCAGCCGCTGAGACACCCAGGCGCCTGTCCGGTGCAACCGTTCGGCCGCGTGGTCGGCGCGGCCGCATTCCTCGACCAGCGCCTGCACGGCTTTCGCCTCTTCGATGACGTCGAAGTCCTCACGGTCGACGTTCTCGACGATGGCCGCGGAGATGAGGGTGACCCGGTCGCGGGCGACGGCGTCATTGATGGAGATGTCGAGCTCCGAGCGCCCGTACTCCCGCGCTGCGGCGAGCCGACGGCAGCCGTTGACGACGACGTAGCGGGTTTCGATCCCGTCGTCGGGATAGAGCGCGTGATAAGCCTCGCGGGTCACCACGGTGACCGGTTGGAGCTGAAGATCGGCGATCGAGGACAGCGCGCTCAGGTCGCCGAGGTCCTCCCGCGGGTTGCGGGGGTTGGCCGTGAGGTCACTCAGTGGGACCGATCGAGGCGGCGTAGTCGGCGCCTCGGCATCCATGTCCACCGGCGAGTGCTCGCCCACCGCGGCGGTGAGATCTGCCAAGTTTGTGCGCTTACCTCGAGCCATGTCCTACGCCTCTCCCCCTGTAGCGATGATCTCGAGAGCGAGTTTGTAGAAGTCCTCCCGGGCCTGCAGGGCGACGCGGTTCGCTGGGTACTCGGTGACCACCTGTCCGTCCGCGCTGGCCCTGGCATGCAGTTTGTAGTGGCGGATCACGGTGCTGGCGAGATTCCATCCGTTGGCTTTGACGAAGTCCCGCGTCTGGTTGAGGTCACTCACGCCGTCTCGGGGATCCCAGTTGTTGATGACCACCTTGTAGGGAAGACCCCGCGGTTTGATGACCTTGTTGATCGTCCTGGCAGTCGGATCAAAGCTCAGCGGCTCGGTCTCTATGGGAACGATGATGTCGTCGGCGACATCAAGTACCGCCCGCAGCGCCTCGGCGGCCGGCCCCTTTCCGAGCGGGTCGGCTCCGCTGTCGCCAGCGTTGAGGTCGATCCACCCCGGGGTGTCGACGAAAACCTGCTTGATGCCGGGGAGTTTCTTGATCCGTCTCAGGTTCTCGATGTCGTCGTGCGCCTGAGCCACGTGAAACGGCAGTGAGTCGATCCGCGAGGCCCACCACACCGCCGAGCCCTGCGGGTCGACCGAGATCGCCGCGACGGGAGAACTGGCCTCCGGATCGTCGTCGTTATTGAGGACATCGGCGGTCACCGCGGCGAGGTTGACGGCGATCGTGGACTTGCCCACCCCGCCCTTCTGGTTGAGAACGACGTGAACAGCCACTAAGGCCCTCCCGTATGCTTCGCCCACTCAAGTGGGGTACTTCGGATTGGTCTTCCGCAGAGTACCGAGGAGGTCCGCCCCTCTCTCTCGCCGACACGCTCACTGGTCGATTAACCGCGGTTAATCGCGCCACTCCCCCGTCCAATTAACTGCGGTTAATCAAATCCGCGCTGCTCAGACAGCTCCCGGCGATCATCACGTCACCGTGTCATTTCGTCACGACGTGACCGGATCACCCGGTCACACAATCACCGTGTGACCGGGTGATGTGGTGACCGGGCCACTCCGTCACCGGGTGACCGCATCACCCCGTCACCCGATCACGTGATGACCGGATCACCGTGCGACTGCGTCATCTGGTGATCTCGTCACGGCATCACCCCGCGATCCGATCACTCAATCACGTCGTAACCGAGCGATGAAGTCACCAGGTCACGGTGTCACCGCGTGATCGTGTGATCGTGTGATCGGGTCACCGGGTCGCCCGGTGATCGAGTCACGTCGTCACGCTGTCACCAGGCCACCGGGTGATCGTGCGATCGCGTCACGTCGTCACCGGGTAACGGAGTGACCACATCACCGGGTGATTCGGTGGCCAAGTCACCAGGTCACGCCATCACCGGGTGATCTCGTCACCGGGTGATCTCGTTGCCGCATCACAAAGGTCACAGCATTCCGACACGCCACGGAAGCCGAGGGGGCTTGCGCGAAAACCGCTGTTCCATGGGGCGTACCACTGCACTGAAGGAGTTCAAGTGAAAGCCGATGTGATAGCCGTCGCCAACCACAAGGGCGGGGTGGGTAAGTCCTTCACGGCGGTCAGCCTCGCCACCGGCCTGGCCCGCGGCGGGTGGCGGACCCTCCTGGTGGACTGCGACCCGCAGGGGAACTCCACCACCATGTTCGACCCGTACGACGACGTCGAGTTCGATCTCTACGACCTCATCCAGGACGAGGAACTGCCGCCCTACAAGGTCATCCGCCAGACCCGGGTCGACAACCTCCACCTGATCCCCTCAACGCTGGCGGTGGCCAAGCTCGATCAGGAGCTGGTCACGATGCACCGCCGCGAGTACCAGCTAGCGATGGCGCTCGAGCCGGTCATCCACGAATACGACGCGGTCGTCCTCGATTTGCCGCCCAATCTCGGGCAGGTCGTCATCACCGCGCTCAACGCCGCCGACTGGCTCGTTGTCCCGACCGACGCCACGAAGTGGGGCAGGAGAGGGGTCAACATGTTCTTCGAGTGGTCGGAGGCACTGCGCCGGCACCAGGTGCTCTCCGCCGAGGTGCTGGGCGTCTTGCTGACCAAGTACGAGCCGAATACACGTGCCAGCCGTGAAGTGCTGGCCGGCCTCCGCGAGGACGGCGTCCCGCTGTTCAACACCACGATCCCGAAACGCACCGCGGCCGAACGCATGATCAGCGGGCTGCATGTGCTCGGCGACCCGGAGGCGGATCCCGATCTGTCTCAGGCATACGCCAACTTCACCGTCGAAGTCATGAAGCTCGTCAACGAAGGCCGCCAGAGGAAGGGAAAGCATCATGCCTAAGAAAGACGTCGAATCGGCCATCCTGGGGATGCTGTCCACAGCCGGCAGCGAGACACGCCCGCTGCGTCCGGTAGCCGCTGAGGACCAGGACGCCGCGGACACCGATACCGCACCGCTTGGGGGCACTGACCGCGCAGCGCCTGAAGCAGCGATGGTGAGGGAGGATCCGGCCGAGGCCGCGGCGGTGAATGCCGCGCAGAGCACTCCCGAGCCGGAGCCGGTGCAGCCCGACCAGGCCGCCCCGCCGCGGTCGATCACGCCACCGCCGACGCGAAGTTCCGGCGCGAAAGCCGAGGCGCCCCGCACTCTGCGGCTGCGGCCGACCGCCGCGGCGGCTCTACGCGAGGCGTGGCTGGAGGCCAAGCACGAGGACGTCCTCCTCACCGCGCAGGACTTCGCCTCCGACCTCCTCGAGGAGATGCTCAAGATCCGCCGGCGCCGGACCAAAGCTGCGAGCTGATACGACCGTCACAGTGGCGAAACGCCGCCAATAAAGTAGATCGGGTTCGGTTGGCTTACCCCGGCGGCGGAGTTGCGTCGCGTCGACGGAGCGAGTCGATGACCTCGCGCAGCGTCCGGGCGGTCGCCTGAGCCTCGGCTGCGGCGAGCTCGGCGGCGTGAGCCGCAGCGCGGGAATCCTCGGCGTCTTTCGCCGCGGCGGCCGCGCGTGCCGCCAGCACATCGCGGTCGGCCTCGGCCGCCGCGAGCTCCCGTTGCAGCTGTGCGTTCTCGGCTTCTGCCGTCTCGGCCCTCGACACTGCCGCGGCCAGCTCGGCGAGCGCCTCGGCCTCGGCCTGAACGAGGACATCCCTCTCAGCGGCGGCGGCCTCGGCGTGTTCATCGCGTGCCACCGCGACGGCCGCCGACCACAGCGGGTCCAGGACCCGGGTCAGGACGTCGGCTGGGGGAGGGGAGACGTCGCGGGCCGGCCGGTTCGCGCGCAGCCACCCCGCGGCGGTGTCGGTACTGACCCCGGCCCGCTCTCTCAGCGTGCGGACGGTGATCGGCTTGCCCTCAACGCTCAAAGCCGCGAAGGCGTCAGCCAGGGCGGACGCATTGTTGGTGGTCTTGCTGGGGGACATGACATGCCTTCCGGGTCCGCGAGAGTAATGGAGTCGCGGCCCGTGATCACCCCGTCACCGCGTGATCGGATCACCGGGTGATCGGGTGATACTGCCGCAGCCGGGTGGGGCCGACCTCTTACTCAGGTACAATGGGAACGTACCCGTAACACGGAACGTACCGACTTGTTTCCGAGTGCCTCGTCAGATTCCCCTGGCTGGCGTGAGGATGCGGGCCCCGAGCACATCGGCGAGCAGCTCCAACGCAACGAGCTCATCGTCTGGGGTGCCGTGGTCCGGGGGGCCGTGCGCCAGAACGGCGGCCAGGTACTCCTGCTCGTCGCCAAAAACGTGCTCGGACGGTTCCGACCCCGATGACGAGGACTCGTCGTCGGGGAGGGCGAGTCCTCTCATCTGGTCCTGCAGCGCCAGCCAGTCGTGCCAGGCCGCCCGCTCGTTGCGGAAGCGAGCGATTCGCTCGGAAAACGTCTCGTCGAGGTGGTGGGCCGCGGCGATGTCGTCGAGCCTGACCGCTCCAACAACGACGGTCCGTCCGAGCCGTGCGATCAGCCCAGCCGTGGCCAGGGCGGAAATGGCCAGCTGGCCGCTGCGGGCGCTAACCCTGGCGGCGGCGTAGATATCCGCCGGTCTCGTCATCCCCGCATGGGCGATGAGGTCGTAGACCGCCCGGTGCTGGCGCCCCAGAACGCTCCAGGCCGGGTGCACATCAGCGACGATGACCCGCTGCGGCGGCACGGGTGTCAGCCCGTCGGGGTTCTCGGTGGTGAGGGCGTAGAAATCAGCTTCGCGCCCGACCGCCCGCCGTACCAGCAATATGGGGGAGCCCACCATTTCCCGCGTCCGCCGCAGAACCTCGAAGACGGTAGTGGGCGGAAGCAAGCCGGCCGACAACGACAGCGAGCGACCGCCAACACCGACCACCGGGGTCCCGGTCTTGACCTCCCCAGCCACAGCGGCTTTGATCGCCAGCGCCTGAAATACATCCCGAACCGTCCACCGCAGGGGGCTGCGGGCGAATTCGTGGTCTGCCCAGGCCAGCGCGTAGGCCAGCCACCGACCGACCGGCCCCTCGGCAGCTCCCCCCCGCTGTGAGTAGTTATTCCTGTGTGCGGACCGATTCGCTTTGGCTACCGTCGCCGCGGTGTAGCGGAGAGCGGCGGTGACGTCCCTCGCCAATTGGGCGTCGGCCCGGCCCTTGTGCTTCCGGATGTAGGACTCGCCGAGGCCGCTCCAGGGCTGCCCCGGCCGGCTGGCGGCACGGATGTCGGCGAGGCTAGAGCCGCGGAGGACGGCGTTGAGCACTACGGACATTCGCGCCTCCGACGGGCTCGGCCAGCGGCCTGGCTCCATGGCTCCGGTGGCGGCGAAGGCGGCCACCGCGGCGGGGAAGGGCTTTATCCAGCGGGCGTGCTCCACCAGGCGTTCGTCCTCGCCGGCGCCGGTGGTGTGGCCCGCGCTAGCGGCGCCGGGTTGAGCTGGTGAGGTCGCAGGGGAGGGAAGGGTGCCCAGCAGCGCGTAGAGCTCGGGCAGCAGCGTGGGTGCGCTGCGTTCGGTGAGGGTGTTGACGGCGTCGGCGAGGGTGCCGTCGAGGGCCCGATAGCCGCCCGCGCAGGGGGTTCCCGGGACGCTGATGCACCCCTCGGCGGGGTTCTGCATGGGGGTGATGTCCAAGCTGGGCAGCCGGGATTTCAGTTGCCGCATCAGCGGCTGGACTTCGTCGAAGCTGGCGGTGGTGCCGATGGCCAGCGGGACCAGGATGTGGCGGCCGCCGTTGGTGGACCGGTCAGAGACCAGGCGGGCGCCGCAGGTCACCAACCAGCCGCGGGCGCGCTCGAAGTCGGCATCGACCTGCGCGGCGCCGTGGGTCTTGCTGTCGAAGTCCAGCGCCAGGAGTGTGGTCCGGCGTTGGGTGTAGAGGTAGACGGCGGCCATCTCGGCCGGCAACGTGTCGGTGAGGCGGCGCGTTTTGAGATACGTCTTGGTGTCCGGGTCGAATACCTTCATGCGTCCGCGGCCGGGCTGAGAGAGCCTGCGGGCGAGGCCTTTCCACACGGCGGCCGGCGGGGACACGGACATGGTCATCGTCGCGCCGATGACTGCGGGCGCACCTGGGGGAGCACCGGGGATGTCTGCCGCCGCAGCGGAGGGTGGGCCGCACGGCGTGGAGCAGCCCGGTGAAGTGCGGGGTACGGCTGCCCCGGACCATGTTGAGCGCATGGACGTACGGTTATTGCGCGCAACGACGGGCGGGTCGTACCATCGGAAACGTTCGTCGAATCAACCCTTCGGATGTGAGCGAACTGGCGAGGATCCGGTGCCTGCAAGCAAGTGGATCTCGTGACATAGAAGGAGCGACTGTGGCGGTTGCTCCCGTGAACCCTCCCGGCTAGCTGGGAGGGTTCACTGTTTGGGTGGGTCGGCTGACACAGTGCAGCGCAACCGCGGGAATGCGGCCGAGTGTGTGCGGTCGGGACGCCATCGGCACCTCCTCTCTGACGTGTTCGGACGGCCGACTCGGTGGTGCCCCCCGCGGCGACGGTTAACCGTCTGGTCGCCGGGGACGGTTAACCGTCTCGATGGGGAGTATGCCCAGCGACCCGGGGTGTTGGCCGCTGACACGCCGGAGCGGAGGACTGGCAGCGTTCTTACCCACCTCCGGTCACACATCGCTACCGGTCGGACTTCTCGGGTACCGAGCGCTGCCGGGCCAGCCGCCGCCTTCGATGTCGCCATCGAGGCGAGCGGTCGTGCAGTGCCCCACTGCGGGGCGACCGTGCAGATCCCGCCCGTGGCCGCCTGATTGTGATGGGCGACGCGGCGATTCGGGGCCATGAGCAGCTCCTGTCGGGAGAAGTCCACCCCGACGACCAGCCTTACGGGCTGCCGGGGTGTCGGGCAGCACTTGCGTATCCGCCGCTCACGATACACACTAATGCACATAAGTGGACACCTATGAACATAATTTGCACACACCTGGAGAGGGTTGATCCTGTGTCATCGACATCGCCTGTTCCCGCCATCGCGCTCGATTCCGAGGCAGCCGCGTTCGACGCCGAGGGGTTGCGCGCCTACGCCGATCAGTTGGAGCAGTACGGCCGCCACGACCACGCCTCGCTGGAGGAACTGCGCCATGCCGCAGGGCCGATCTATCACGCCTTCATCGACGCCAAGCAGGCCGAAGGCCAGGCGCGCACGGCTGCCTATGCGCGGGCGGCGGCCACCGCTCGGGCGATGGCCGACAAGCTCGACAACACCCGGCTCACCTTTGAGAGCGAAGATGCTCAGGCGGCGGCGGCGATCCAGTCGATCACCGGCAACGCGTAAAACAGCGGATCGCGCACGCTCCCATGCAGTACCTCGACGCTGACCCGCAGGCCCTTTCCGGTGACGGACAGGGCTTGCAGCAGTGCGCCCCCGGCCCCGCCGGGGGCGGCGGGTGCATACCGGCGGGCACCGATCCGATCTCGACGGCGGTAGCGGCGTCGTTTTCGGTGTGGGAGGCGGGCCTGGAGTCGCTAATGGCGCATTCGCAAGCGGTGCGAGTCGCCGGCGGGCTGGCGGTGGCCCACACCGCGACAGTGCTCGACGACACCGATCAGGCCGGTGGCACCACCATTTCCTCGCTGGCGAGCGCCCCGGCCCCGTCACCGGACGCCACCCTGGCCGGCGGCGCGGTGCCCGCACCGCCGGCGCTGCCGGCCACTCCTGAGGTTCCGGCGGTGCCCGAGGCTGTCAGCGCGCAGGCGTGGTCGGCGCAAATCCACTCCGGTGCCGGTCCCGCCCCGTTGGCGGCGTACGCCTCCCGAATGCGGGGGACAAGCGCGGATCTCACCGCGGTGGCCGAGGAGCTCCGCAGCCACGCCCGGGCCATCGACTCCCACTGGGATGACGGGGGCATTCAGCGTGCGGGCGCCAACGTCGCCCGACTCGCCGATTGGTTCGACGACACCGCGGCGTACGCCCGCGAGGTGGCCACCGCAGCGGAGCGCTCCGCGGGCCATGTCCGTGACGCTGTCTCGGGCACACCGCGCCCGGAGACCTTCGCGCGGCTCCAAACACGCATCAACGAGGGACTGCAACGCTTCACCCGCAGCGGCGGCCTGGACGCGGTGCCGTTGCAGGTGGCGACCACCGATATGGCTGAAGCGCAACGCAACGCGATCGACGCCCAGGTCGCCTACGCCGCCGCGGCGAACACCACGACCGCCGAGGTGCCGCACCCGCCCAAACCCGCCCCACCAATCGTGAGCAGCCCCTCCAAGTCCCGTTCGGCGGGTGACGACAAGACCGACACCGACGACACCGACCGTGCGAAAGGCAAGACCACCGACGAGGAGGGCGCCGATTCTGGCACCGAGGATGACACCGCCCCTGGTGCTGGTGACCCGGCATCGGAAGCCACAGCCGATCCAAATGTCGGGTCCGCAGCCGCAGACCCAGCAGCGGCCGGCGCCGAGGGCGCCGCGCGGCCCGCTGTGGACCCCGCAGCGTTGTCGGCGCCGGCCGCCACCACCGGCACCACGGCGGGGCAGCTTCTCGGCGGGCTGGCCCAGGCCGCCGGCGGCATGTCTCCCGGCCTCGGCGGCGGGGGCTCGCCGATGTCGGCGCTGTCCTCGTTGTCGGGTCTTCCGGGCAGCTTCGGCGGCGGCGGGGGAGTGCCGAGCACCCCGGAGATGACCGCCCCCGACGATCCGGGCTTCGACAGCGGCGGGGCCAGTTCCCCGATGGACAGCGGCGGCGGGGCGGGGGACACCACGGCCAGCGGCGGCGGGGACATGGGTGCCTCGCTGCCGAGCGGGAGCCCTGCGGCGCTTCCCACCGCGGCCCCGTCCGTCCCCACGATCAGCGCGCCCGCCCCGGCCGCGAGCACCCCGACCCCCGGTGGGGCCATGATGGGTGGGGGCATGTATCCGCCGATGATGCCCGGTGCAGGCCAAGGGGCCCAGAACGGGGAACGCGACAAGACGCTGTACCCGGACAAGCGGGTCGTGCACCGCGAGGTCCCCAACACCGAACCGGTGTTCGGCGAACTGGAACGAGACCGACGACGTTCGCGCCAGCGGGCGACGAAGGATGAGGAGGAACCACATGGCACCACCCGGTAACCCCGCCGCCGCACTCACCGCGGTGCGGGCAACCACCGACCCGGTGGCCCAGGTCGCGCAGGTCACCGACGACCTCGACGCCCTGATCGAGGTGGTCGCCGCCTGGCGCGACAAAGTCAACAGCTTCGTCGCCACCGGCAGCGACGACGACGACGTGATCGCCACCCACGACGCCCGCGGTCGGCTGATGGAACTGTGGGTCCAGCCCGGCCTGCAACAGGACATGACGGTCGAGGAGTTCGAGGACGCCATCAACGAGGCGATCGAAGGCAACACCACGCGGGCCAACGAGCAGTTCTCCAAAATGGCCGACGAATTCCTGGCCCAGTTCGCCAAAGCCCCCTACACCGCGATGGCGCATCCCGTCGCCGATCAACTGTCCGACGCCCTGACCAAAGCCAGCACAAAGAGACGATGACCATGGATCGTGTTGAGATCGACCCGCTCGGACTGCCGTCCTCAGTGGCACAAACCACCGCCGCCGCAGCGACAACGGCGCTCAAGACCGGCCAGGGCGGCCTCTCGGCGGTCACGCACACGGGCGGTAGTGCCGATGCCCTCACCGCCGAAATCGCAGCCGCCATCGCCACGTGGGCGCCGCAGAGCGAAACGATCGCCGCCGATCTCGCCGCCGGGGGAATCCACCTGGGTCAGCGCACCGCCGCGACCACCGTCGGGCTCACCGACACCGACACCGACGGCGGATCGACGATCGACGCCATCACCACCTAGCGAGCCGGAAATGTCAGCGGCGACAACTAAACTCACAGGTAACCGAAGGGGCGCGAGATGACCTATCCCACAGCCGGTGGCCCCGGCCCCGGCGTCTACCAAGGACAGCCGCCCTGGACCCCACCAACCCCACCGCCGCCACACCCACCGCGCCGCACCGCCACCCGCCTCGCACTGGCCGCAGCAATCCTCACCGCAGGACTCGGCGGCGGAATCATCGGCTCCCTGCTCACCAGCAGGACATCCGACACATCCCCAACAATCACGGCCCGGGAAACAACAACCCCGGAATACATTCACGCGCAAGACGTAAAACTCTGCACCGAATACGTCTTCACCAACGAGGCGCTACCCAGGCCCAGGTCTTCCGGCGATCTTGTGTCGGCGGCGGCGGCGGTGAGAACGTCGCTGGCGGCGCACCCCGATGCGAGTGCGAACATCCGATCAGCACTTGGCGACGTCGTCGATTCGTACTTCGCTGAGCTGTCCCACTCCGAGAGCAGGGGTGCCCGGGGCCTCGTGGAACCACCCCAGTACGACCAGGCCGCGGCGCAAGCAACCTATGACCGCGCATGGGCCGTCTGCGGCCTCAAATAGGACTGGCCGCATCATGGTTCTAGCGGCGGGAGATGTTCCCCGTCCGACCGGGCCGGCGGCGCAGCTACTGCTGGCGACAGCCTGGCCGGGAATGAGCGAAAGCGGCCTACAGACTCTGGCCGGCGAGCAGGCCGCCCTCGCGACCGCCGCCAACGACTACGGCGATCAGGTCATGCGCGACATGACCCATCAGCGGGATCTCTTGAAGGGCCAGGCCGGGGAAGCCCACCAAGCCCTGATGGGCAGACTGCGCGACCACGCCTACGCCGCCGCCGACCATTTCGACACCAAAACCGCGGCCGCCAAAAGCTTTAAAGCGTTGATCTACGGGCTAAAACTGCGGCTCAGCCAGATCGCGGATGCCGCCGAAAAGGATTGGAGCAATACGCCTCCTGCCGCCCGCGGACTGGTCATCGCCGCCTACGCCCCCGAAGTGGAATCCGCCGTCGCCGACGCCTGGGCCGACTTCCACGCCACACCCACCCCCAGCACCCCACCACCATCGCCCGTCCAAGCAACACCCGCCAGCCCCGGAAACGAGACGACAAAGAACGACCCCACCATCCAAGCCGTCGACAACAAAACCAACACCGAACCCAAACAGGGCGGGGACTACACCGAGGACCTCGCCCCACCCGACAAGACAGCAACCAACACTTCCGAGAATCCAAGCGGGGACTACACCGATGACCTCGCCCCACCCGACAAGACAGCAACCAACACTTCCGAGAATCCAAGCGGGGACTACACAAGGGACCTCGCCCCGCCTACGTCCGCGACCTCTGCGGGGGTGTCGCAGATGCCGATGATGCCGGGGGGTGGTTCGGCGCCGTCGATGCCGTCGTCTTCTTCGGCGCCGTCGATGCCGTCGTCGGCGTTGGGTAGTGCGGCCGGGCTCAAGGGGGGGAGTCCCTTGTCGAGTGGTGCACTCTCGGGCAGTGCGGTCTCGGGCGGTTCTTCGGTCCCGTCGGCGCCGTCGGCGTCGACTTCTCCGCAGGGTCTGGGTGGTGGTGGGTCGCCGTTGGCGAATGCGACGCAGAGTTTCCAATCGGGGCTGGCGAGCGGGCTGGGTGCCTCGTCGGGGGCGGTGCCGCCGCCGACGTTGGGTCGAGCGGGGGAGTCGGTGATGGGTCAGCCGGTGGCGGCGCAGCCCGGCGTTGCTCAGCCCAGTGTTGCCCAGCCGGCGAGTGCGCCGTCGATGGCCGGTGGTGGCCCGGCCGCCGCGGCGGTGCCCTCGGCAGGCGGTGGCGGGGCCGGCCCCGGTGCTGGCGGCGCGGGCATGGGCGGTGGGGGCGCGTTGGCGCCGTTCGTTCCTCCTGGCGGCGCCCAGCCTGTACCGCCGCCAACGGCGACAGCGGCAGCGTCGGCTACGCCACCGGCGCCGCCGACTTCTGCTGGTGGTCAACCGGGCGGGCAGCAACCGGCGCCGGGTGCGGCGCCGATGGTGGCCGCGACGTCGGGGGGAACGACGGCGGGGATGCTGCCCGAGCGGGATTCGAATCCTGATCTGGCGGTGGCGAAGCGCGTGTTGACCGGACTGATTGTCGGGGCGGCAGCGGCTCCGGACCCGGTGGTGGTGGATTGGGCTGTCTCGGTGCTGAACACCTCGATGGGCAAGCAGGTGGTGATCGCCTCCAGCATGGGTGGTGGCGGGTATGTGCCGGCGTCGGTGGCCCTTCCTGCTGATGCCCGCCTGGCGGTGGCTGACCGTGCGTTGCCGATGGGGTGGGCGGCGCTGTTCACCGGCTGGCCGTCCCCGGTCGATATTGTGGTCGCTCACAGCGAGAAGGTGGCTGAAAGGCTTGCGGGGGTGTCGATTTCGGCGATCGCGGCCACCAACTCGGGGCAGGCGGCGGCCTACCGTCCTGCCGGGGTGGCCGATTACCTGACGGTGTCGTTGGCGGATGTGTTGAGGTCCGGCGCGGGCGCCCCGGTGTTCGGTGGCGGCTATCAGCACCGCATGGTCAGCGTCGATCCCGATCTCGCGCAGCGGGTCACGATGGTCGATCGCGGCGGCGATGCGACGATCCAGTTGGCCTCGCAGCTGACCGCCGCGGTGGTTCGCGCCGCCCAGGAGGAGGCGCTGCACACCGGAACCGCATTGGTGGCCGCCGCCGACATCGACCTGCTCTCGGCGTTGGGCAACGGGGCGGTGATCGACTGGGCCGAGCACTACCAGCAGGTGAGTCAACGGGAGAACAACGCGATGTTCTACCCGTCCATTAAGGCTTCTCCTCGGGATTTGGACGACTCGCAAACCTCGATCAACTCTCGGGCGGTCTACCAGCATTACTACCGCATGGGCCGGCTGGTGGAGTTGGTGCGCTGCTGGCGATACAGCCCACCGAGCGTCCTCGATATCGCCTACTGCGCCACCACCGCGGGCTTCGGGGCGACGGTCGCCTCCGTCACCGCCGCCTGGGAACAGCACCTGAACCGGCCGCTGACCGTGCTCTGAGGGGCAGCGGTGTCGCCACGAGATGACGACGAGCAACGGGCCGATGAGCGTCGGCGCAGCTACCGTGGGTCGGGCGTGTGCGTTGATCGACGGCCACCCATCGTTTGTCGCGCGGGGCCTTCACCGCAGCACTGCTTACTGTTGTGAACAGTTCGGCGTACGCGAATGTTTACCGGTGACTGATTGTGTGTAAGGATGGCACTATGACGGTTGGGGTGGTCGAGACGGGGGCAGCGGCGTGACCGCGGTACACGGCGCCGAGGACGAGATTGATCCCGCGCTGCTGGAAGTGGTGGCCAGCGCGGTGTCCGCGCGGCGCACGCTGATGGTGCAGGTCAACGGTTTCGGGTTTGTCTGCGGGCTGCGGCTGTTGAGCCCGGTGGTACGCACCTGGGACTCGGCGACGCTCAATGAGCGCGTCAAGGCGGTCGCCGCGGTCGCCCACGACCGTTTCACAGCCAACACCCGCCGCGATCCCGCCGATGGCGAATTGGTGGCGATCGCGGCGCGTGAACGCGCACTGAATTTCTAGCGAGGGAGACCCGTGGGTACACACGACTGGGGCGTCATCGCCACCACCATCGGCAATGTGCTGGCGCCACTGAAAGGTGGTGGGGGCGCGCCGTTTCCGGCGGCCCCCCCGCAGCCGCCGATCCCGCCGGTCCCGCCGGGCACCGGCGACGCCGCCGGTGCCGCCTCCGAGGCCGCCCGGGAAGCGACCGCAGCGCTGGGCAAGATCGCCACCGAACTGACCGACCTCGACGCGGACGCGAACGCGCGCCTGGAGGCCATCGTGGCGTCCGGTGAGGCCGGCAAGGCCGAACTCGAGCGGGTGCAGAAGGACGTCGAGGCCAAGTGTGTGGAACTCGGCCCCCGCCTGGAGACACCACAGGGCCAGCGGGAGTTGCAGGATTACGTGGAGCAGCGACTGGGGCAGGCCCGCACGGTGATCAACGAGGCGATGGCGACCGCCGATGACAATGCGCGCCAAACCCGCGAGTTGACCGACCGCTACGCCGGGGTCGCCGTGGAAGGCGGCGGCACCAGCGGCGGTGGCACCAGCGGCGGTGGCGACACCGGTGCGGCGGGAGGTTCCTCCACCACCACGCCCAGTGCCACCGACCCCGGTGGTCCTGGCGCCGGTGGTCCTGGCGCCGATTCCGGCACTGCTGCCAGCGGCGGGGGAGATCCCGCCGCGGCAGGCCAGCCCGCGCCGGCGGCTCAGCCGACTGCCGCGGCCAATCCGTTCGGCGCGGGGATGCCGATGGGCACGGGGATGCCGATGGGGGGCATGGGCGGCGGTATTCCGATGGGGTTGCCCTCCCTTGGCGGGCTGGGCGGGTTGCCCAGCTTCGGTGGTGACCCGATGAGCGCGCTCAGCGGCCTGGGGGGCGGCGGCGAGCCGCCGATGGGCTTCAAAGACGATGCGCTGGGCCTACCTGATCAGGAGGCAAGCAACGGCGGTGGCGCTGCCCTGACCAGTGCACACGACGACGAAGCGGTCGGCGACAGCGGAGGCGACGGTGACAGCGGCGGCAAGGGCGATGATCTCGGCGGGGAGGGCACCGCCCCTGCCAGCGCCACCCCGATCGCGCAGCCCGCAGACAACGACGCCCCCGACACCGGTGTGAAGGCGGACGGTGCGGCTGACGGTGCACCGGAGCCCGCGAAGACGACCGAGGTTGCGTTGCCCGACGGGTCGACCACCGAGGCCCGGTCACCGGTCGGCGCGGCGGCGGTGCGGGCGATCCTCAATGGGGCGTCGGTGAGTGAGGGCTACGCCCAGCAGGGGGTGACCCTGCCCCCGCCGGGCACTCCGGTGACCGATCCGGTGCCGCCGACGCAACTGAAGGCCGGTGACGTGGGGGTGTGGAAGGACCACATGGTGATGGCCTTGGGCAATAAGCAGGTGCTGGTGAACGGGCAGGTGCAGCCGCAGGAGTCGGTGGGGTCGGGGCCGGACTTCTTGGGCTGGATCGACCCCACGAAACTGGCGAATCCATCGGCGCAGGTCTGACGCAGGCCAGCTGAGGTACGGCAATGGGTGATCCTGATCCCGGCAGGGCAGCGGGGCCATGAGTATGGAGGCGTTTGTGCGGGCGGCCGGCGGTGTGATGGGCAGGGCGCGTGAGGGTTTCGGCGGGCAGGCCGCGGTGGCGTGTGACTGCCCGTTGGCGCCGGTCCCGCCGAGCCCACCGGCTGCGGGGCAGGGTGCGGCGATCGACGCCCACCAGAGCGCGGCGGCGAGGTTGGCCACCGATTCGCGGCGGCTGGCCCAGCAGGACGCTGCCGGGGACACTCAACTGGCTGCGGCGGTGGCGCAGTCCCACAGTGGCCGGCGGCGCATGGACGCGGTGATCGCCGCGGCGATCGCCGATGTCGAGGCGATGGGGTTGGCGACCGGCACGCCGCAGGGCAAGCAGGCGCTGATCGAGGCCATTGAGCGGCGCCTGCTCGACACCAAAGCCGCGGTCGGGGAGGGCACCGCCGACGCCGGCACCCACGCGGCGGCCTCGGAGGCGACCGCCGCGGGATACCGGGGGATCGGCGCGGACCCCCGCGCGGGCCTGACACCGATGTCGGCGCCGATGCCGATGAGCGGGATGGGCTCGATGATGGGCGGCGCGATGCCCTCCATGGGCGGCGG
>Ga0116183_1001895_pt1 | contig 23104 bp, 20 predicted proteins | sample AD_UKC078_MetaG_FD_89753 | JGI IMG/M metagenome (GOLD analysis project Ga0116183, IMG submission 89753) | Active sludge microbial communities of municipal wastewater-treating anaerobic digesters from USA - AD_UKC078_MetaG | ecosystem: Engineered > Bioreactor > Anaerobic > Digestate | place: USA... | reverse complement strand
TCACATATTTCTATTATGTCCCCTTTCTTAAGTTTTCTTTTATCTATCTTTTCTCCATTAAGATAAATACCATTACTGCTTCTATTATCTTCAATAAAAAATCCCTTTTCTTCCGTAGCAGTAACAATAGCATGATTCCAGGAAACCTGAACATTATTAAGAAAAATATCACTTTTCGGATTTCGTCCTATAGTTATCCGTCTTGAATCTTTATAATCATAAATCGCTTCATGAATAAATTTAAATTCAGTATCTCCAAGATTTATTATATCACCTGAGAGAAGTTTATATTTATCAATTTTATTGTTATTAATAAAAGTCCCGTTAGTACTGTTATTATCTTCAATAAAAAATTCTGTTCCGGAAAATATTATACTGGCATGATGACCTGACAGAAATTTATCATCCTGAATTATTATATCACAATCAGGATAAATACCAATTTTGATATTTCTGTTTTCAAGTTCAAATATTTCTCTATCTGCTTTTCCTCTGGTAAGAATTAATTTTGCTTTCATAATATATTATATACTAACAAATTTTTTTCAAATAAGCAATTATATACCTCTTAGATAAAAGGATTTTAAAATTAACTTATAGAATAATTCTATGTTATAGACATGGAGGTGGCTTTATGCCGGTATTTTGTAATAATTGTGGTTGCCCGAATAATGATAAAGCCCGCTTTTGCAGTCAGTGTGGAAATGCTGTAGTAAAACCTGTGTCAGGAGTTACCCTGAATAAAGGTGTTATACTTGACGGAAGATATGAGATAGTTGAGCTGATAAAATCAGGTGGAATGGGATCTGTATATAAAGCTATTGATAATAGACTCGATGAAGTCTGTGCCGTTAAGGAAATGACCTGTCAGTATACATCCGCAGAAGAACAACAGTATGCCGTAAGCAGATTTAATCATGAGGCAAAAACACTGGCAAAATTGAGACATTTAAATCTACCCAGAGTAATAGATCATTTTACTATTCAGGGAAAATATTATCTGGTTATGGATCTTATACCTGGTGAAGATCTGGAAATGATATTAAAACGCGAAGACGGGAAGGGCTTACCGGAATCTAAAGTTATAGACTATGCCATACAGGTTCTGGATGTTCTCTCTTATCTTCATTCTCAAAATCCACCTATAGTCTATAGAGATTTAAAACCCCCCAATATTATGATTCAAAATATTGATGGTAAAGTTATGTTAGTTGATTTTGGAATAGCCAGAGCAGTCCAACCCGGTTCAATGACAAAAAAAACATCTGTCGGCACTGAAGGTTACATAGCACCTGAACAATATATAGGCAAACCTGAACCTAAAAGTGATCTATATTCTCTCGGCGCTACAATGCACCATTTACTTACCGGAGTAGAACCAATGTTACCTTTTCATTTTACTTCTGTAAGGCAGATTGATCCAAAAATATCTGAAAAAACAAATGATATAGTTATGAAAGCACTCCAGATGAAACCTGAAGAAAGATTCTCTTCTGCTGAAGAAATGAAAAAAGCTCTCGAAATTCCCTGTATTCAATCTGTAGAAATATCAACCCCATCCAGAATAAGTGTTATATCCAGGGAACCACTTTACAGAACTCTTCCTTCTAAAGAAGAAAAACCTGCCAGAGAGCCAGAACCTGTTTACAGAACTCTTCCATCAAAGAAACAGGAAGCGCCGGAAGGTATGGTACTGATACCGGAGGGAGAATTTATTCTGGGAAGTGAAATCAGTGATACTTCCTGCAGACCACAGCAGAAACTATTTTTACCGGCCTTTTATATAGATAAATACACTGTTTCAAATCTTATGTACAGAAAATTTGTAAGAGAAACAGGTCATAAGGTTCCCTTTATGGAAGGTAAAGAATTTAAAGAATATAACTGGGATACCAGAACCAGGAATTATCCTTCAGGTAAAGCCAATTATCCGGTAGTTTTAGTGAGTTGGTACGATGCTTATGCTTATGCCAAATGGGCTAATAAAAGGCTTCCTACTGAAGTGGAATGGGAAAAAGCAGCCCGTGGAACCGACGGAAGAATGTACCCATGGGGTAATAACTGGGAGGTGGGAAAAGCAAATTGTATTATGGGAGGTATCGGTTCTACCAGTCCCAGAGAAATGTTTCCTTATGACAGGAGTGTTTATGACGTAATGGAAATGGCAGGAAATGTAAGGCAATGGACAGGTGATTTTTATTATCCTTATCCCTATAAAGGGCCCTATAAAAAAGGCAAGATGGTTAGCCTGCGGGGGGGGGCATGGAGTGATAATCCCAATTTCCTTGCCTGTTATTTAAGGAACAGAAATTTACCTCATTATAAATATAACAATATCGGTTTTCGATGTGTTATGGATATAGAAGATACATAAAGGAGTATATATATGCAATTCAACATTTTAGTCATTAACCCCGGCTCTACATCTACAAAGCTCTCACTTTTTAAAAATGAAGAGGAATTATTTTCGGAAAATGTTGTCCATCCCAGGGAAGAACTTAAAGTCTTTTCCAGAATGTTTGATCAGTACGAATACAGATTTAAATCTATAATGGATTTCATAAATAAAAAAGGCATTGTAATAGAAACTCTCCATGCCGTAGTAGCCAGGGGTGGCCTTATGAAGCCAATTCCGGCAGGAACCTATGAGATAAATGAAGATATGATAACAGATCTGAAAGATAAAAGTGTGGAGATGTGGTCTCTCGAACATGCTTCTAACCTTGCCGCACCTATTGCAAATAAGATAGCTTTAAAATTAAATATCCCGTCATTTATAGTAGACCCTATAACTGTGGACGAATTAACGCCTGTAGCTAAAATTTCCGGCGTCCCTGAGATAGAACATAAAAGCACCTTCCATGCCCTTAATCTGAGAGCAGTCGGTAAGATTGTAGCCAGGGAAGCTTTAAAGAGCAGTTTTCATAAGGTAAATCTTATAGGTGTTCATATGGGCGGAGGCATTTCAATCGTAGCTTTTGAAAAAGGAAAAGCTGTTGATTTAAACAGAGCCGGTCTCGGATATGGTCCTTTTTCCCCTCAGAGAGCCGGGACACTTGCTATTGTTGATGTAATGAATCTGTGCTTTTCAGGAAAATATACAAAAAAAGAACTCATAAAAAAATTTATGAAAGAAAGTGGCCTTACAGGTTACCTGGGGACTGATGACGGCATAGAAATAGAAAAAAGGATAGAGACGGGAGACGATAAAGCCAGGCTTGTATACGAAGCTATGCCATACCAGACAGCAAAAAAAATTGCTTCTATGGCAGCAGTCCTTAAAGGAAAAGTAGATGCAATCTTTTTAACAGGTGGCCTGGCAAATTCAAAAATGATTGTGGGACTCATAAAGGAAAGAGTAAATTTTATAAGTAAAATTTTCGTCTATCCGAGTCAGAATGAAATGTATGCCCTAGCTATGGGAGCCTTAAGGGTTTTAAGAGGTGAAGAAAAAGCTTTGAAATATTAAGCTAATAGCTAAAAAGGAGATTGAACATATGCTTAATGACTTTAAAGATGTAATAAATAAAGTTAAAGGAAAAGACCCTAAAAAAATTGTGGTTGTAAAAGCCGAAGATAAGGAAATATTTAAGGCAGCTCTGGAAGCAAAGAGTGAAGGTCTTGCTGATTTTATACTTGTAGGAGACGAAGAGAAAATAAAAGCCATTGCAAAAAGTAATGATTTCGATCTGTCCTGTCTCACAGTGATAAACCAGAAAGATGAAAAAAAAGCTTTACTTGAAAGCTTAATCCTTATTCGTTCAGACCAGGCTCATATACTGATGAAGGGGAAAATCTCCACAGGTACACTACTTAAAGGTATTCTGGATAAAGAGACAGGACTCAGAGGAAACAGAATATTAAGTCATTGTCTGGTAGGAAAAATATCAAATTATGATCGTTTTATCTTTGTAACTGATGGGGGAATGAATTTAAATCCTGATCTCAAGATGAAGGTTGATATATTAAACAATGCTATTGAACTGGCTAATAAATTTGATATAGAAAAACCAAATGTGGCAGTTCTCTCTGCAGTAGAAACTATAAATTTTGATCTTCCTGAAACAATAGATGCAGCAACTTTATCCAAAATGGCCCAGAGAGGTCAGATTAAAGATTGTATTCTGGATGGTCCTGTAGCGATAGACCTGGCACTATCCTCAGAATCTGCTGAAATAAAAGGTGTTAATACTCCAATAGCAGGTAAAACTGATATATTTCTTGTTCCAAATATAACTGTAGGAAACGTCCTGGGAAAGTCTCTTTTATATATTGCTCAGGGACAGGCAGGTGGAATAATACTCGGAGCCAGAGCGCCTGTGGTAATGCTTTCACGATCCGATAATGCATCAGTAAGACTTAATTCCATAGCACTTGGTGTTATGATGTGCATGTAATTAGGAGGATTTATATTATTTCTGTTGAATACTTCACTGTAATGGCTAAATAAGGGGGGACAGCTATATGTTAGACAAAATAAGGGAACTGGTATTAAGGCGTAATAAAGATGCCTTTTATAACCCCAATCAGTATGACCTGGACAATGAATTTGAAAAGTATCGGGATATAGTAGAAGAGCAGGGCAAATTAGATACCAATGCTATTTTCAGGTTAGGTAGACTTTATCAGGAACAGGACAATATTCAGCTGGCTTTTGAAAATTATGAAAAAGCTCTGGATATTGACCCGACCAAATCAGAAATCCATTATAATCTTGGGAATCTTTATTTTAGAGAAGGACAATTTAACGAAGCCGAAAAATCCTTCGAAAAAGCTGTAGAACTGAATAAAAAAGATGTATATGCAATGAATGCCCTGGGTAATACCTATTGCAAGCTTGGCAAATATGAACAGTCTATTGAACTACATGAAAGAGCACTGAAACATAGACCAAATGATGCCTATGCCCTTAAAGGTCTGGGAACTGTTTATCTAAACCAGCAAAATTACATTAAAGCACTTGAGCAATTCAAAAAAGCCCTGGAGGCTAAACCTGATTTCGGGATTGTCTATCATATGATGGGTAGAGCCTATCACGCCCAGAGTAAAATAGAAAATGCTATTGAAGCATATAGGAAATCCCTTTCTCTCGATTCTAATCTGGTAGCTTCTCACGAAAGCCTTGGAGAAATTTTTAAAATACAAAAAAATTATGAAGAAGCTATTAAAGAATACAAAGAAGCTATATCTAAAGAACCCCTGCAGAGTTCCACTTCTCACAGGGCACTGGGAGAAATTTATTATATTCAAAAAAGAATGAATGAAGCCATAGAAGAATTCAAACTTGCCATAGAAATAGATATAAAATATAGCTGGGCATACTGGAATTTAGGACTGGTCTATAGAGACCAGGGTGAACTTGAGAAGGCTTCTATAGCATATCAAAAAGCTGTTTCCATAGATCCTTCCTCTGCTTTATATCACAGATGCCTTGGAGAAATCTATCAAACTCAGGGTAAACTAAAAGAAGCTATATTGGAATTTCATAAATCTATTGAATTAGAACCCCTCTATTCAAGTGCTTATTTAAATCTTGGTGATACATATCGTCTGGCAGGAAAAGTTGATCAGGCTATACTGGAATATCAGGAAGCTATAAAGATAAAACCTGATTTCGCCCTGGCCCATAATAATCTCGGTTCCTGTCTTTATGACAAAGGGCAGCTTGAGCATGCGGTAAAAGAATTTAATCTGGCCATACAATTGGATCCAAACATGGCTCAGGCTTATAGTAATCTTGCTCTTGCCTATTACAGCCAGGGTGAGCTTGATAAAGCAGCAGAAAAGTATATTAAAGCATTACAGATAGAACCAGATTTGGACCTTGCTCATTGCAGTCTTGCTTCTGTCTATCAGGCACAGAATAAGATTTCTGAAGCTATAGAAGAATATGAAAAAGCTATTGAATTGGAACCAGATCTGGTACTGGCCCATAGAGGTCTCGCCTCTGCATATTATACAAAAGGAGATTTAGAAAATGCAATCTCCTCATATAAAAAAGCAATAGAAATTGAAGAAGATAATGCTATAACACATTATAATATGGGTCTCGTATATTACGACATGAAAGATCTTCAGAAAGCAAGATCTCAATATGAACATGCTATAGAACTGGATCCAACACTGGCAGTAGCGTATTTTGCCCTTGGAACTATAAATTTCGAACTCAAAGACTATGATAAAGCTTTTGAAAACTATAAAAAATCTGTAGAATTAGAACCGGATAAAGCTATAAATCAGTATCATCTTGCCCTTGCCTGTGAGAAAAAAACAGATATTAAGTCTGCAATACATGGATATATAAAAGCTATATCTATAGACCCTGAAAATACTTATGCCATAAGGAATATGATTAAAGGTTATTTAAAACTCGGTAAACTTAATGATCTAATAGATAAATTTCATAAGAAATCTGATACAGAACCAGATGATAAAATGATATATTTCTGTCTCGGCATAGCCTATTATTATTCAGGAAATATGGAAAAAGCCAGAGAATATCTTGAAAAAATGGAAGAAGAAAATGCAAAGCTTTCTCTTCTTAGAGAATATATAGCTGATACTTATTATAAAACAGGTGATTCTGAAAAAGCAGTAAAAATCATAAGAAATCTTCTTGCAGAAGAGCCTTACAATGCTGAGCTTTATTACAAACTCGGATATTATCTCAGAAATATCAAAGAACCGTGGCAGGTAAGAGAATCTTTAATGAAAGTAGGTCTCATAAAAGCAAATTCAGCTATTGCCTATACTGCCCAGTCTATTGTAAATCTAGATAGTAAAAATAATAAAGAAGCAGAAAAATTAGCTAAATTAGCTATAGCACAGGATGAAGATTTTTCTGATGCTTATTATATCTTAGGACAAATATTCCAGGCTAATGGAAAAAATAAACTGGCTATGAAATATTACCAGAAAGCTTTAACTATTGATCCTTCCAATTTAGATGCTCAGAAGGCTATTGATGGTCTTAAATAATTTAAAGGAATAAAAGTTGATAGCTGATAGCTAAATAATGAATAATTGGTTTCCTGAATTTTACCCTCATGAAGCAAATGAAGATAAATGGACTTTTGAAAGAAATAAAATGGTTTCAGAACAAATAAAAGCAAGAAGTATAAAAAATGAAAAAGTCCTTAAAGCTATGCTAAAAGTAGAACGCCATCTTTTTGTTCCTGAAAATCTTAAAAACTCTGCCTACACAGATAATCCTCTTCCAATAGGTTACGGACAGACAATCTCTCAACCATATATAGTTGCTTTTATGACTGAGGCACTGGAATTAAGTGAAAACGATAAAGTTTTAGAAATAGGTACGGGATGTGGTTATCAAACTGCCATAATAGCAGAAATAACAAAAGAAATTTATACAATAGAGATAGTAAAAGAATTAAATGAGTTTGCAGGAAATTTAATAAAAAAGCTGGGCTATAACAATGTTAAAGCCATGTGGGGTGATGGTTATAATGGATGGCCTGAACATGCTCCCTTTGACAGTATTATAATAACTGCAGCTCCTCATAAATTACCCCTCAGACTTATAGATCAGCTTAAAGTTGGTGGGAAAATGATAGTTCCTGTAGGAAGTGGATGGCATCAGGAACTCAAAAGTATAACCAGAACTTCAGACGGAATAGAAACAAAATTCTTACTTGATGTAAGATTTGTCCCAATGACTGGACAAATGGAAAGAGAACATTAATTATGCAAGAAAAAAATTTAAATCTATCCGGAAGATATTATTTATTACAGAAGATAGGTAAAGGAGGGATGGGAGAAGTATATAAAGCAAAAGATCTGAAAAAAAATGAAATAGTAGCCGTAAAATTACTTCATCAAAATCTCCGACATGGTAAATATATTTCTCGATTTAAAAGAGAAGCTGAATATTTATCTAAATTATCACATTCAAATATAATTAAATTTTATTCTTTTCAGGAAGATGAAAAATATGTTTTTCTTGTAATGGAATATATAATAGGAAGAAAAATACGGACTCATGTAAAACTTTCTCCAAAACCTGTGGAAGATGTCTTAAAATTTGCTATTCAAATATGTGATGCTCTTACTTATGCTCATTCTATGCATATAATACATCGTGATATAAAACCCGAAAATATATTAATTAACTCAGAAGAAAATGTAAAAATTTTAGATTTTGGTATAGCAAGAGGTATACCTAAAGAAACTAAATTAACTGAACCGGGAACGTTAATTGGAACCGTACAGTATCTGGCACCCGAGTATATTCAGGGTGAAAGTTTAACTCCTCTATCAGATCTTTATTCTCTTGGTGTGACACTCTATGAATTATTAACTGAAAAATTACCCTTCTCAGAAGGAAAATCTCAAGAAGTCTTCTTCCCTCAGTTATTCGAGCTACCGACTCCACCGACAAAATTCAACCAGAATATTCCTCCAGAACTGGAACTAACTCTTATTAAACTATTAGATAAAGACTCTGCTAAAAGATTTCAGAGTGCGAAAAAATTAAAAGAACGCCTTAAGGTTATTTCTATGAGTTATAATTTAAATAAATAGCTATCAGCAATAGGAATAACTAAAAGCTGACTGCTGATCGCTGATTGCTAATTAAAACGTTATTCCAATACCGGCTTTTATCTCTTTTTCATTAAGAAGATCATCTACGCCCAGTATTAACTCAAAATGCTTCTGAATCCTGTAACGTCCTTTAAAATCTATGAAAGCATTATGCTCACTGAAATCAAAAATATCAAAAGAAACAGTTGTATTTTTGGTAAGGCCATAATCAACTCCTGCCCCTAAAGATGATTTTACAATACCACCTCTTAATCTTAAATCAGGTTTAACTATTTTCCCCAGTTGAGCATTTATAGTAGTATGATTTGCATTTACATCTGCAATTCCCAGATTTAAAAACATATCCTTTTCTTTTGTCCAGTAAATATTTGCATATAAATCGGCATTAAAATCATCTTTATTCCTTGTTATAAGTATTTCATAATCGCCTGTTATATGAGATTCTTCTTCTGTCCCTTCATGAACATAACCAAGCATCCCGGTAAGAGTTCCATCTATTCTATCCATAGCTTTTCTCACATTAGCCAGTGTTTCTTTTATATCCCTCTGGTAAGCAGGTCCTTTTTCTGAAAAAGCAAGTATTTCTTGAGCTCCTTCTTCTATAAACATACAGCTTTCTCTGAGAGAAAGAAGGGCCCCTCTCACTTTAGGCGGTATTCCACTATTTGGATCAAGTGTCTCTGTTATATTTTCTGTTATTAATGCCAATTCTTCTGAGGCCTTTTTAAGCTGACATACTATCACAGCAATATCATTACCGTATATATTTACTTTTTTATCAAGATTATGAATAGAAGAAGAGACTCCTCCAAGAACCAGAGCAATATTATTTCTTATATTACGTGCCATAATAGCTAATTCATAAGACATGGAAAAAAGCCCTTCCTGAAAATTATGAAAAAACTCTTCTATAGTATCTTCACTTTCAACAATAGTCTTATTATACTGAGCTGTGCTGGCTTTAATATTAAGGATTTTTTCCTTCATATCTCTTTTAAATTGTTCGTCCCCTACTATTCTGTAGATGTTCTCAGTTTTTTTCTTTATGTTCTCAATGTTTTTATTAAAAGCATCAAGTCGTACCATTAAATTTCTATAGTTATCACCCATACTGATAGGAGTAACTCCTTCTGCTTCTGTTCCGGGCTCAACAGGTTTACCCAGAGGGTTTGGATCAATATATACCCATTGCTCACCTATAAGGCCACTTTGAATTAAATAAATACTATTTTCAGGTACTTTATGCCAGTAATCAATCTTTAATGTTACTTTTGCTTTCTGACTTTTGCTAGAAAAGTTTACTTTACCCACCTTTCCTACATATACACCCTTCATTTTTACTGCAGCATCTTCTCTTAAACCATTTATATTCGACCAGAAAACATAAATCTCATAACTTTTTCTTTCAGCAGGGTTGAGCAGGGTAGTAAAAAAGAGGACATAATAAATAAAACAACCTGTAATGATCCCTACAAGACCTGTTTTTGCATTTTTACTGAACCCCATTGCATCTTACCTGTCACTTTTCTTCTAATTTATTTATATAATTTTGAGCTTCCTGTACCCATGGACTTTCTTTCTCAGTCTTTGAAATGTAATCTTTAAAATACTTTAACGATTCTACTTTATTATTTAAATTATAATAACTTACACCAAAATCATAATAAACTTCTATATAATTAGGATCAATCCTCACTACTTCATGAAATTCATTTATAGATTTATCATATTTTTTTATTTCACTATAATTAAGCCCAAGATTATAATGAGAATAAATGTGATTGGAATTTATTTTTAATGTCTTCAAATAAAACTCATTTGATTTTTCCATATCTTTTAATTCATAGTAGATACAACCTGTATTATAATAAGCATTTAAATAATTTTCATCTACTTGAATAGCTTTTCTGTAATATTCCAGTGCTTTTTCAAATTCCTTTTTATCCTTATAAATATTTCCCAGATTATAATATATTTTAGCCTGCTCTGGATTAAGTTTAAGTGATTTTTGAAAATTCTTTATGGCAGGATTTAACATATTTTGTTTATGGTATATGAGTCCCAGATAAAAATAATTTAAATCATCATCAGGATAGAGCTTTGCTGCAGAATTATAACACTCTATAGCTTCATTATACTTATTTAAATTAAAATAAGAAGTTCCTGAAAGACGGAGTGCAGCATAATAAAAGTAAGAATCAGTTTTATTTGTTTTCATAGCTCTCTGAAATTCTTCTAACGCTTTATTATATTCCTTTTCCTGAAAATAACTTATACCTTTTATAATAACTGTATCCTTTATATCTTTTATCAGCCTGTTATCCAGGTCTGGTCTGCTAGCCATTATTGGAGCATGTTTCTCAGATATTACAGAAGGGGTTGAAAGGGGGGGAGCATTTACAGGTAGATTAGTTTTTTGACAGCCTGAAAATAGAAGAAGGAAAATTAGTAAAAATATTACTCTTTTCATAATATATACTTTTATTCCTTAAAGAACTATTCCCGCGTTTCTTCTGCTATAATTTTTTTGGATATTCTGGCTATTTCTTTAAAGGTATTCTGACTATTCCAGCCATCAAGAGGATGATTTTTAAAAAATTCAAGAAGAGCTGACCTGAGGATCTCATCTTTTGATTTTTTGCTTGTAGAAATGTATCTTTCCAGAATTGTCGCTAATTCTGGCGGAAGATAAAATTCCATCTTATACTTTCCTTCCATCTCTCTATTCCCCCAAACTATAAATATATGGGTTTATTATAGCATTTTACTTAAGGAAGTCAAGGCTAAAAGACAGCTAAAAGCTTTAATAGGAATATAATAAAGAAACTTACAGAACCAGCACAGAAAAAACTTATAATAAGTAATATCCTTAAAATTATTTTTTTCTGTTCTTTTTTTTTAAGACATCTATTATAATAAGAACTTTCAGGAAATGTTTTGAAGAATTCTTCTGTAGAGTTATATTTTATAAGCTTTAAACTCTCTTTTGCAGGATGCAAACTTTCTGCACAATTATAACAATAGAGATTGGTTATTAAATTCTTTTTATTGCACTTCTGACATTTTATATCCATAATAAAAAATTTTCTGAAAATCTGGTACGTAATCTGCTATAATATATTATAACCTGTAAATTAAGGAGGAAAATTATATGAAAAAACTTATACTATTATTATTTATTCTATTATGTTATTGTAAGGTTTCAGCAGAAGAGATAAAATCTCCTGCTGATCTTCTGGATAGAATGCAGAAAAGCTATAAGAATATTAAAAGTTATAGCTATATAAATGAACAGGGGGAATATGATACCTTTAGTAAAGAGATGCAGAAAGAGACTGCTAAAGATTATGGAGATATAAACAGTAAATATGGTGATGGAAAATCTACCGAGATTTCGGAAAAACCTGAATACAAAAAAGGGATATATGAAGTTAAATTATATAAACCCTATGCCATAAGAATGAAAATAATATCCTCCGATTATGTTCCTTCTGTTCTGATTAACTCTGAATTCATATACAGACCAGCTTCAGACCCAAAAAATTTTACTGTCAAACTCCTGGGATTTGGTTTCATTCCGGTTGAATTTCAGAGAGATGTAGTAACTGAAAATACCGGGGATTTCCTGGTTATGAACTGGACAGTAGATTTGCTCCAGCTTGATTATCTCTTCAAAAATGGAAAAGCTGTTCTATCAAAAAAAGAAAAAATCGATAATAGAGATACCTATGTTCTGGAGTTCAAATTTTCTAAAGATACAAAACCCACAAAACCGGAGTATAAACTTGGTGATATTCCATCACAGATTAAATACAAAGTCGATTACACTCTGGAAAGTCTTGAAAGAGCTAAATACTCCTCTGTAAAATACTGGATAGATAAAAAAGACCTTATAATTATAAAAAGAGAAGAATATATAGGAAATAAATTACACTCATCTAGAATCTTCAAGAATATAACCCTTAACAATATAAATAAAAGCGATATTTAAATCGTGGAACGTGAATCGTGAATCGTGAAAGGAATTTCTTTTTACTTTTCACCTTTCACTCATTTACTTCCAAGTATTACAGTAGCTTCTCTTGTTTCACTGCCCATACGAATAATTGTTAATTTAATACTTTCTCCCCTATTCTTTTTATTTATTATATCCTGAAGTTCTTCCTTTTCTTTAATAATCATATCATCTGCCGAAACCACAAGATCAAAAGGTTTTATACCCAGTTTATCTATATAACTGTCCTTTGTTACTTCCTTTACTACAAGTCCTTTTCTAGATAAATACATATCCTCCATAGCATCTGGAACAACATCTATATCCCACCCGATTTCTTTAAAAGAAAATTGTTCATTCTTTATCATAACAAAACTGATATCAGAAGGAACTCTTCTTATAAAAGAAATAGAAACCTTATCTTCGGGATGTTTTGTATCAATTATATCTTTTATCTGTCCCTCATCTTCCACTTCTAGCCCATCAAATTTTATTATAGCATCACTTATCTGAAATCCCGCTGTTTGAGACGGGCTGTTTGGTATAACTTTACCCACATAAATACCTCTTTCAATACCATAGAATTCTTTTAAATGATCCGGCATCTGTATAATAAGCATTCCAAGCCATGGTTTCCCTGATTTAGCAGGAGTATAACTTATATCTTCTCCTATTTCCTTCATAAATCGACCTGTAAATTTATCAATAGGTTCTAAAAATCCGGTTTTATGAAAAACTATTTTCTTATGTTTATCTATTATATAGAGAGTAGGAAACTGTTGTTCCGTAATATAAAGGGGCTCTATTGTTTTATCAAAATCCATTATTATAGGAAATATTATTTGTTCATCTTTCAGATAAAGTATCGAATCATTAAAGGCCTGTAATGTCACAGTTATAATAACAACATTCAAAAAGGCATTGGGCGTTTTTTTACTGAATTCCTTTAAAAATTGTATCTCCCTTTTAGTTGGGTCATCAAGGTTTTTTATAAAATAAATTAAAAGATTGGTTCCTTTATAGGTGTCAGGAGTTATTTCATTACCATATTGATCAACACCTTTAAAATCAGGAACTTCCTGTCCTTTTTCAAGTGTTCCAAAAACCGGTGATAAAGACAATACTAGTAACAATACAGTAAACAAAAAAACAAAGTTTTTCATTTTACTTTTCACCTCTTACTTCTCACTTTTCACTCTTCACGTCAGTAATTCTCTCCTTTAAATAAGAATCCTCTCTCCCCTATTGTCTTTCCAGGATAATAATGTTAAAATTATTTTAGAACTTTTATAGTGAACAAAATAGAATCTAATCACTGTTCATACTATCATAAAGGAGTGGTATTTATGAAAGTAAAAAAATTATTCTTTATATGTTTTTTCTTTCTTTCCTTCCTTTCAATAACGACAATAGCGTTTTCTGAAAATATATTAGAACTTATTGGAGAAGTAAAATTTGTTCAGAATGGGAATAGCGGTTATTATGCTCTTATAGTTGGTGGTAAACATTACGCTCTTATAAATCTTCCCAGACAGAAGGGAGAACTTAAGGAAGGGAAATACAAAATAATGGGAATAACCACACTGGATATTAAAGATCCTCTTTTTACTGGCCCCATTCCTCTACAGGTAACACAGATGAATTTTATGGCATCTACTTCTCAGCCTGAAAACAATCAGAATGGCAGTGTAGAATTAACAGGAGTTATATTTTTTAATACAAAGATTCAAAATCCTGTATATATGCTTTCTGTAGCAGGCCCAAACAACAGTCATACTTATTATACCCTTATCAATATTCCTCCTCAACCGGGAAAAATTCCTGAAGGTACCTATAAAGTAACAGGTATTATCAATTCTACCCTTCAGGGTATATCAGGAACAACATCTCTTCAGATAACAAAACTGGATCAGATAAATCCACAGCAGAAGGAAGCTAATGCTGAACAGGAATTTACAGGTATGATATTATTTATGCCTCTGGGCAATATAGGAGGAATAGGTTATTATATGCTTCAGACACAGGATAATCAACAATATGCGCTCATTAATTTACCCCAGGAAGAAGGTAAGCTTGAACCCGGTCAGTATAAATTAAAAGGAACAATAATACAGAATGCACCCAATCCCTATAATATAGCTTTACCATTTATAAATGTAAATATAAATACCTTAAATCTTATAGTAGCAATGCCCGGTATGAATAATTCAATGGATATATTTAATTTCAATGAAGATGAAGATGAAGATGGAAGTGATAGTAGTGTATGGTAGTAAAATTAAAGAATAAACTTGACAACTATAATTTTTCTTTGTTATACTTTGTCAGTTAATAAATTAAAGAAAGGAAGTACAGATATGGCAGTCCATTTATGTGCTAAAAGTGAAGAACACTGGTATCCCGCTGATAACGAATACATCTTCTGTCCTTTATGTGGAGATAAATTATTACAGAAATGTTTAGAATGTCAGGCAGAAATTCTTAAACCGGAACATAAATTTTGTGTAAAATGTGGAACTGAATTCAGGCCTAACCTGAATAAAAAGGAAAAAGTTGAAGAAGAAGCTTGATAAATATATAAAAAGTAATAAAAATAATTTTGAATTTAAAGAAGTAATTTTTGAACCCCTTTCTCTCTTAACCCTTGAAATAGGAGAAAATCTTTCAAAATTACTTCCTCAGATTTATGAAGGACTTTATTATATCAGACAGGAGATAGCGGATAAACTTGGATTTATCCCTCCATTTATACCTGTAAATTTGTATTCCTGTCATGGAGAATATCAGATAAAACTGGAAGATCTTGTTATTGCCATCAATAACATTATACCTGACATGCTTTTTATCAATGGCCCGGAAAATTCTTTAATTTCCTTCAAGGGAAAACCTGGCACAGATCATATGGGTAATAAAGGAATATGGATTAAACCATCTTATAAGGATAGGGTAATACAGGAAGGATGTAAAGTATATACCCCGGGAGATATAATTATAGAACATATGAAGTTAATAACCTTCAAGAATGCCCATCGTCTTCTTGGTATGGAGGAAATACGTATCCTGCTGGATACACTCAGAAATACCCATTCCATTTTAATTGATGAACTTATACCAAAAGTATTTTCACTCCTTGAATTAAAAATAATTTTAAAAAGACTTCTTCAGGAAAAAGTATCTCTTCGTCCCCTGATTAATATCCTGGAAACACTTGGAGAATACTCTCATATAACAAAAGATACTGATTTGCTTATCGAGTATATCCGATGTTCCCTTGGAAGTTATATATGTAAAGATTATAAAGACGAGTATAATACTATAACAGTCATAACTGCAGATGCCCGAATGGAGAGGATCTTTTTGAAAGGTGTTGTTAAAACAGAGGAAGGCACAATTCTGGAGCTCGACCCGGAGATAAGAAGAATGTTAAAAGAATCCTTGGAGGAAAATATTAAAAAATTTAAGGAGCTCAATCTAAAACCTATACTCCTTACTTCTCCCGAAACAAGACTTTATCTAAAACGCTTCTCAGAACATACCCTGCCGGATCTGGTAGTATTATCAATGGATGAAATACCACCAGATATTAAAACTATCTCTTATGGAATAGTATCGGTAGAAGATCCGGAAGCCTATATAGAATCAGGTGATCAGTATTATAGAGAGAATAAGCTGGATCTGGCTGAAGCCGAATATAGAAGAGCTGTAGAATTAGACCCTTCTAATGCCAGAGCCCACTATGCTTTAAGACTGACTTACAGAAAAATGGGTAAGCTGGATATGGCCCTCAAGGAATATAGTAAAGCTATAGAATTAGATCCGAAATATGAGTTTATAGATCTCACTATTGATGGGAAAGATGATTTAGAGGAAATTTATCCTGATAAATCTTCTCCTGTAACAAATGAATTAAAAGATCCAAAAGAAATAGAATTAGAATTAGTATTACCTTACGAAAAAAGAAAAAATTCCAACATAAAGCTTGAGGAAAATGTTTATATAGATCATGAAAGAATAGAAAGAATGAAATTCTTAAATCCCAGCTTTGCCACAATATTTAATAAAATGGGAGAAGATTATCTCAGAGTAGGAAATTACGACTCGGCGAAAAAAGAATTTCATAAAGCCATTGAACTTGATATTGATTATGCAGAAGCCCATAAAAATCTGGGAATAGTCTATCTTTATGAAAAAGACTGGTATATGTGTCGAAAAGAATTAGAAAAAGCTCTGGAGCTTAATCCTGAATATCTGGAGGCATATATTTATCTGGGTAAGCTTTTTAAGATGAGAAATATGAAAGACAAGGCCGAACATGCTTTTTACAGAGCATGGGAACTTGCAAATAAAGAGGTAGATATAAAATCCAGAGAAGAAATAAAAAAAGAACTTCAAGAACTTAAAAATTCAATCTAATCTTATTTCCCCCGATCTATCTGAAAGAGACTGCATGCTTGTACCCTTTAAAATATTAAAAATTTCTTTCTGAGTTTTTTTCCAGACTTCCCTTACAGGACAGAAATTTTCTCTATCACATGTTCCGGAAAAATTTACACATTGATTAATACTTACAGGGCCTTCTATTGATTCAATTATATCCAGAATAGTAATATCATCAGGAGATTTAGCAAGCATAAAACCTCCTTTATAACCTCTTCTGGAGTCCACTATACCTGATTTAGAAAGAGACATAAATATTTTTGTAAGGAAACTTCTGGGAATATTTTGCCTTTCAGATATTTCATCCAATAAAACAAATTTATATCTGGGTTTCATAGTAAGGTAAAGTACACCTCTAATAGCATAATCAGCAGCTCTGGAAATCTGTATCATAGTTAAAACTTTCTAATTAATTATACTACTTATATACTATTAAATTCTCATTTAACAATCTTGATCCTTTAAATTATTGTTTAAAAATTTTTCTGTGATAAAAGCTAAAAATAGGATCCTAAAGCTTAATGCGTGTACACCTGTCCATGTCCGGGGTTTTGGAGCAAAAGATGTGCCGTCAACTGTTCACTCTTTTCATGCCCTTCTTTTCCCCTGATATTTTACCTATCAACATTGATAAATACAAAGAAAATTCATCCATATCTTTATATACAGTTCTCTTATTATCATATAATATTTCTATACTTCCATCTTCTCTAATATAAAAACTCATTGTTGGAATCCTGCTATTTTCTATTTGAGGTATTAAATTACCAAACATATCTATTTCCTCACTGCCTTTACCGGAGTCTATAAGAATTAGTCTGGGATTAAATTTACTTATAAAAGTTTTTAATTCTTTTTTATAATAAGCAGGTATACACCATATATTTTTTTCACTCAAATGTCTGATTACCTGCCATTCTCCATCAGGATGAGTAAAGAAAATAACTTTATGTCCTGTATTCCAGGTGCAGGTAAATTTTCTTCTATCCATATGGTATGGTATTAAATATTTCCCTCTGAAATTTTCAGTTTCAAAAAAATAACCTGCTTCACGACCAATTTTTTTATTGAGTATAGCTTTATATCCAATACGTTCATTTAATCTTTTAATATAAGGTGCCATATTTGGTATTATAACTTTTAATTCGGGTCTTAAAATATTTTTTTCTTTTTCTTCAAGTAATCTCAGATGCTTCACAAAATCTATTCTTTTAATATAAGTGGCATGAGATGATGCAAACATTGTTGCACCTATAATAGAAAGATATACTATACAGGTTGGATCTTGAATCTGACCGAGAGGCACAAAGCTATCCTTTAATTTGCCCGAAACTTTAAGGGTTACTCCATCAGGAGTATAGGACAGGTCTATTCTATCGTGAAATACAAGCTCATCTTTTATATATGAAATTAATTTTTGAGGACTTTTCCGTCCAATTACATATCTAATGAACAATCTTAACTGATTATAATCTTTATCCTGTCTAATCATGTATATACCCCCTGTTATATTTTGATATATTTTATTATACTATAAATAATCAATAATAAATAGCAAATACATAAAAAGTTTTTTAAATTTAAAAAGGATTTTTTACAACAATATATAAACAGTAATTGACAATAAGTATAGTTTTATACTTACAGAAAAAGGAGAAAAACTTGCGAAAGTACAACATTTTTATTACCAGAAAACTTCCAGAACCTGCTCTTGAGCTTTTAAAACAAAAATGTAATATTGAAATAAATCCACATGACAGGATTTTAACAAAAGAAGAAATAATACAGGGTCTCAAGGATAAAGATGGATTAATCTGTCTTCTTACAGATTCTGTAGATGCAGAAATTATCTTTTCCAATCCTGATTTGAAGGTTATATCCAATTATGCCGTAGGATATAATAATATAGATATAAAAGCTGCAACAAAAAGAAAGATTCCTGTAACAAATACTCCCGGTGTATTAACTGAAACCACTGCTGATTTGACCTGGGCCCTTATACTTTCTATAGCCCGACGAATAGTTGAGGGAGACAGATTTACCAGAGAAAAAAAATTTAAAGGCTGGGCACCAATGTTTATGCTCGGAACTGATGTGTATGGTAAAACCCTTGGAATCGTTGGTATGGGAAGAATAGGAAAAGCCGTAGCTAAAAGAGCTTTCGGTTTTAGTATGAAAATTTGTTATTATGATCATCACAGGCTTTCAGAAGAAGCAGAAAAGAAATTAAATCTTACTTTTATTTCTTTTCATGAACTTTTAGAAACATCTGATTTTGTCAGTCTCCATGTTCCACTTAATTCTAATACATATCACTTGATTGGAGATAAAGAATTGAGTATAATGAAAAGGACTTCATATCTCATTAATACATCCAGAGGAGAGGTTATAGATGAGTATGCTCTTTTAAAGGTTCTTGAGGTTAAAGGTATATCCGGGGCAGGACTTGATGTATTTGAGAAAGAACCGGTTATTACAGAAGGCCTGCTTAAACTTAAAAATGTTATCCTTCTTCCTCATATTGGAAGTGCTACAATTGAAACCAGGACAAAGATGGCTTTTATAGTAGCAGAAAATCTTATAGCAGCACTGGAAGGCAAGATACCTCCTGATATTATAAATAAAGAAATTTATAAATAAAATTTTATGAAAGGAAAGGTGAATTTTGTGAGAGAAAATACCGAAAATTTAGATCTAAATAATGAAGAGACTTTAAAACAGGTAGAAGAAATACTGGTAGAGCTTAATGTCATTGATAAAAGTGAGGACAGACATCTGAATATTTTTGAATTCAGAGGGGAAGAATTAAGTATTTCAAAAGAAAATATTGTTCCTCTACCTTCTAGAAGAAAATGGGGAGAAACTATACTGGGTGCAGGTGTAGGGGCTTTGTTAGTTGGGAGGTTAACAAGATCCTTGCTTGGTAAAGAAGGCGCTATTCTTGGTACAGTTTTGGGGACTTTACTGGGAGGTATGATTGTTTCTTACTTTAATTCTTCTTCTTCAAAAGAGGTTTTGATAGAAGAAAAATTGCATCCAGTTATAACTGTTAAGGAAGCTATAGAATTATTAAAAGAAGGCAGGGGGTTTTACGTAACAGAAAGACATAAGATAGAAGCAGAAGATGGTGCAAATTATGATGTGACTCACTGGGTAAAGATAGATAATATAGATGATCTTATTTCATTTTATAATATTGAAACAGGTAAGTCTCCAAGGAATGATTTTGAACGAATCGGTCAATTACTCGATCAATTTGATTATAAGATTCTTTCAGAAGATGGAAGTATATTTTATCATGCTGAAGGCGCTCCTTTTACAGATGCAAAAAAAATTTTACAGGGTAAAGGTGTTAACATAAGGAAATATAAAATATTCAGAAAAGAAATAATAAATAGAGATCTAAAAGGAAATATAATCGGCTTCGGTTATGAAGATACTGGAGAAGATATAGTATCAGATAGAGTAAGTACTGAAGCAGAGTTGAATTATTTACTTGAACATTATTAATATCTTACCGGGGCCAGGGAGAATCTTGCTCCGGTAAATTTTATTTTAATTTTTCTTTTAATCTGTTAATAAGTTTTATATCTGACGGATCTACTCCTTTTAATAATCCGAGATATACACTCACAAAATCTCCAAGATAAATGGCAGAAAGAATTTCTTCCAGAGTAGTATTATTTGTTGATATTATTTCTTCTATTACATCTATTTTTTTCTTCATAATTTTTTTCAAAAATTCCACTCTGATTTTTGTAGAGTTATCTTCATTATTTCCTCTGAGTATTATTACAGAATAATTATTTATTTCTCTATCATCCCATCCGCATATTGTATTATGGCAGAGTTCCGGGAAAAAATCATAGTAAGCCAGTGTTTTAGCATTTTCATTTATCTGAGTTTTCCATCTTTTTGCTACAGGATCAAGATAAGGGCAGGAAGAGTATATTAAAGGGATTTTACCGGTTAATTTGATGGCTATTTGTTTGGCAATATTTTTATCTATAAGGCTTTCTCTTCCATATTTTTTTCTGAGATTTTGCAGATGTTTAATTGTTTTTACAATATTTGCTTCTGGATCGGGTATGAGATTTAAATAATATAACGTATATAAAAGTGGTAAAAGTAAAAAAGCCAGAGCACATCTGGGTTGATATTGGGAAGGAATTTTTACATATAGATTATTATCTTCTATAGCTTTTTCTATAAGTTTTCCTCCTGATGAATAAACTATTATTTTAGCTTTCCGAATTTTTATTTTATCATAAGCTTTTAAGATTTCTTCCGTATTTCCAGAATAACTTATTATTAAGGCAAGAGAATTATTTTGTATAAATTTCGGGATATTATAATGATGAAAAAATAAAATTGGTATATTAGATTTATTATTTACCAGAACCTGTAGTAATTCTCCTCCGATTCCTGATCCTCCCATACCAAATATGGATATATTTGATATATTGAAATTATATATGGAAAGATTTTTGCTTAATTTTAGAGATTCTTCTAATTGTTCTGGAAATTGTTCAACTGATTTGAGTATGTCTTTTATGTCTGTTGATTTATATATTGATAAATCATTTAAGTTTATTGGCATTTATTCTTCCTTATTTATTTTTAGTATTTTATCTTTATTTTTATAAAAAATCAATAAATTTTTGTTGATATTGTTTTTTTTGTTAAGTTTTAAATTTAAAATTAGCAAAAAAAAAAATCCAAAATTTGTAACAAAATATAATAAAGTATAACGAAATAACCATACAGATCTATATTTATTAAGATAAAAAGTAATATATTAAAAACCATTTACAATGAAAACAATGCAATAAAATAGTATAAGATTTCAGTAGGAGTTATTCTTCCTGTTAGAGAATTACTTTTATATCAGAAAGGATTAAAACAATGATCTATGATTATCTGGTTATGAACAAAATAACAGAAGAACTTAAGGACAAAGTAGAGAACAGCAGTATTACAAAAGTGATACAATCCGAAAAATTAACAGTCATACTGACTGTTAAACGAGAAGGAAAATCCTTTGATATACTCTTTTCGGTAGAACCTCAAAATCCACGAATATACATAACCTCGGAAAAATTTACTGACTTATCTCCCCCTCATAATTTTTCCCTTACCCTGAAAAAGCACATACTGAATGGAAAAATACTCTCCCTATATATACCTCCGGCGGAAAGAATACTGAAGATTGATATAAAAAACAGAAATGAAATAGGAGATATAAAAGGCAGATCCCTTATAGTGGAAATCATGGGGCGCCACAGTAATATTATACTTATAGACGGAGAAGACAAAAAAATTCTGGGATGTATAAAACATATTACCTCAAAAGTCAATCGCTACAGAGAAATAATTCCCAATAAAATTTATATAGCTCCTCCTTATGGCGAAAAGAAAAACCCCATGAATATAAATGAAGATAATTTTTTAACCCTTCTTATGGCTTCCCGAATCTCTAACCTCGAAGATATACTGGTAAAAACATTCAGCGGTACAGGCCTTATCTGGGCAAAAGAAATTATTATACGTTCAGGCTTAAAGCCTGAAGATAAACCGGAACTTCTCACGGTAAGAGAATTGAAAAATCTCTACAGAACATGGGAAACAAGCTGGAAATCCGCAAAGGCATCTAAAGGAGCTATCCTTTATAAACAGTCAGCAGAAAAACTCTCCTGCTGGAAAACACCCCTTGTATATCCTGTAGAATTAACATTACTTAAATCCCTCTCCTTTGAACGAATAACAGAGATAAACAAAGCTCTGGAATGGGGCTATAAAATCCAAAAAAAAGAAGAAATTCTAAATATAAAGAAAAGCAATCTTTTAAAAGACATTAAAAATTATAGAAAAAAACTTCTCCAGATGAAAAGAAATCTGGAAGAAAATCTTAAAAATAGTGAAAAAGCAGCAGAATACAAGAAAAAAGGTAAAATCCTCCTGGCCAGTATGAATGTAGAAATTGGAGAAGAGAAAACTCTGGAACTGGTAGACATATTTACAGAGGAAGAAAAGAAAGTAAAAATAGAAATAAACCCTTCTCTATCTATAAGTGAAAATGCCCAGAAGTACTTTAAAAAATACAAAAAAGCC
>Ga0116183_1001891_pt1 | contig 23149 bp, 10 predicted proteins | sample AD_UKC078_MetaG_FD_89753 | JGI IMG/M metagenome (GOLD analysis project Ga0116183, IMG submission 89753) | Active sludge microbial communities of municipal wastewater-treating anaerobic digesters from USA - AD_UKC078_MetaG | ecosystem: Engineered > Bioreactor > Anaerobic > Digestate | place: USA... | reverse complement strand
GTTGGTGGCGACGTCGATCACCGAGACCGTTCCGTCATACTCATTGGCCACATAAACCTTGCCGCCATCGGTCGTCACTGCCAGTCCCCGCGGATCTTGGCCAACCGTGACAGTGGCGATCACTGCGTTGCTTGCGGTGTCGATGACAGACACCGTGTCGTCGGCCTGATTGGCAACGTAGGCGCGGGTACCCGCAGCGTTGACCGCAACCGCCGAGGGGTTGTCGCCCACGGAGATCGTTCCGATCACTGAATTGGTGGCGGTGTCGATCACCGACACACTCCGACCTTCGTGATTCGCCACATAGGCGCGCGTGCCGTTTGCATTGGTTGCTATCGCGGTCGGCGCGGTGAACGACTTGTTGATGGTGGCCACGATGTTGTAGCTGCTGGAACCTTGTCCGCCGCCGGCAGCACCAATGCCGCCGGCGCCGCCGTTTCCGCCGTTGCCGACAGCGCCACCGTTGCCACCGTTGCCACCCTTGCCGCCGCTGATGCCGGTGCCGGAGGCGGCGAAGCCCGCTCCGCCGTTACCGCCGTTGCCTCCGCTGATCACCGCCGCGCCGCTGGCTCCCGAGGCGCCTGCGAGAAGGCCGTCTCCGCTCAGTCCGCCTGCGCCGCCTTGTCCGGAAGTGCCAGGGTTCCCGCCGTTGCCACCGTTCCCGCCGTTGAGGGTCCTGGCATCGCCGACCGCCCCGTTTCCTCCATCGCCGGGAGCGCCCGCACCGCCGCCAGTCCCCCCGGTTCCACCGGCCCCGCTGTTGCCGCTGGAGCCTGATCCGCCACCTTGGCCGCCGGCACCACCGCTACCGCCTTTGCCGCCGGTCCCCCCGGCGCCGCCGTTGCCCCCGTTGCCGCCGCTGGCACCGGCCGCGGAGCCCGCGGCACCGGTTGCGCCTTTGCCGCCTGCACCGCCGGCGCCTCCGAGTCCGCCAGCCCCGCCGGTGCCGCCGCTGCCGTCGGCGCCGGGCAGGGAGAACAGAAGCAGCACTCGGCCGCTGCCGGCCAGCCCGCCGGTTCCGCCGGCGCCGCCAGCACCGCCGCCGCCGCCTGGGCTGCCACTTGCGCCCGACCCGCCGACCGCCGTGGCATTGGCGCCGACGAGACCGCTCGCACCCGACGCGCCCGCTCCGCCGGCACCGCCGGCACCGCCATTTCCTCCGTGGCCCAGGATCCAGCTGCCATTCCCGCCGTCACCACCGAGACCACCGGCACCGCCGGAGTGGGCGTTCAGCGGGCTCACGGCGCCGGCACCGCCCGCGCCGCCGCTTCCACCGTCACCCCACACCGAGAGAAGGCCCGTGTTGCCGCCGTTGCCGCCCCTGCCGCCGATGTGGTCCAGGACGGTGGCGATCCCGCCGGCACCTCCGTTACCGCCGTTTCCCAGCAGCAGGCCGCCGTTGCCGCCGTTCCCGCCGGCACCTCCGGGGACGCCGGCTCCGCCGTTTCCGCCGTTGCCGATCCAGCCGGCGTTACCGCCGGCTCCGCCGTTGTACCCACTACCGCCGTTGCCGATCAGGCCGCCGTTCCCGCCGTCGCACGACCCGCCACCCGTACACGTCACTGAGGTCCAGCTGTAACCGTTTCCGAAGAGCAGTCCCGCGTTCGGGTTATCGGGGGTGCCGTCGCCGATGAAAAACCGGATGACGTCGGTGACAGGGTCACCGACCGACGCCGCTGTGACAGCGTTTCCGCCACCGATAGCAGCAATACTCGGGTGAGGTTCGTTTCGGCGGGCGACAGCCGCCACCATCCACGACACCGTGGCCTGGGCCGGGGCGGCCGGGCCGGGCCCCGAACCGGTGGAGGCGAGAGAGTCGATCGCCGAGTTGGCGGTGGCGGGCGCCGCCGCGGCTTGGGCCGGGGCAGCGCCGCGCGCACCCGCAGCCACTGCAAGCACGGGGGCTGCCACCGACTCGGTCGCTGCCGCCGCCTGGTCGCCGGACTCGTCCACGGCAGCCACGGGAGCAGCGACGAGAGTCCGAATCTCTACGGGGTTCGCCGCCCTCGTGGTCGCGATCACCGACACCGCGGCTTTGGGTAGACGCTCGGCGCCTGACCCGGCACTCGGCCGAACCGGGTTGTCTTCGCTTCTCGCCCGCTGCGAAGCCGACCGGCTCCCGCCGGCGCTTGTCGCCGTCTGAGACCGCGAACCTTCGTGAGTGCGACCCGAACGCGGGGCCGATCCGGCACTGCTTGCCGCGGCGCGGGACGGGGCTGCGGCCTCGGCGTCCGCCCCCACCGACGAGTCGGTGTCAGGGGACGCCCACGCCACGCCTCCGCCTAAAGCCCCCACCCCCGCGCCGATACCCATCGCGACCGCCAGAACACCGACACGACCGACAAAAGCTGACGCATGCATCAAACCCACCCCCGTTGATCCCCACCCACATGACGCCCCGTCACCGGAGTCGCGGCTTCATTGAAGCAGAGCGGAGTTCGATCGGTGCGCGCCGCCGTGATGTCGTGTCCGCTATGCAATCGTCTACTGAACAACGCATTTCGTCTCGATCATGCCGCTGGGCGCGAGACCGCAGCATTCACCGTCGGTATGCACCTGCACTCGCGTGAAAGGGTGATCGTGTTGGCTTGATCCCCAAGTCTGACTAAATCCGTTGCAGTGCTGAATGGCTCAGAGGAAAAGAACGTCGATGTCGTCTAGGGCTGTTCCGGATCGGGCTTCTTCGCTTGGTCTGGGGCTTCTGCTGGCTTTTCGGTGTCCTGCAGACTCCCCACCGCGCTTCGCAAACTACCGAATAGCTTCTTCTGGCGACCTTTCGCCATGCGGAGCAACGCCTTTCGCTTCTGCTCACCCTCGTCGGAGAAGAAGTTGCTGACGTTGAGGACGGTCTCCTTCGCTGCTCCCAGCGCGCGATCCGTGTACTCGTCTGCCACGTCGATGACGTGCAATGCCGCGTCCGTGACGGTAGGGGTACTGACCTCTTCCCATTCATCAAGTTGGTGACGCCTCGCCTGGGCGAAGGCATCGAGATCTTCCTGCAGCTTCTTGCTGTGTTTGGCGACGTCACGAACGGACCAGTACCGAAAGCCGTCGATACGGTCGGTTCGTCGATAGGTGTCCAACACCTCCCGAGCCCGCGTGTAGAGCTTCCCGTCCTCGGCGACCTGCGCGGCAAGGAGGTCGAACGCATCGTCCACGACCTGCTGGGCGTGCTCGGGTTCCACGTCTTGGACGCGGGCGATCCGCAGACGCTGCCACTTGTTCATCGACTCCTCCGCCAGCACAAGCAGATTCAGCGTCTCACCGAGGCTCTTGGTCTCCACCGCTGCCTTGAGAATTGCGGCACGCTCCTGGACAGGCTTTGTGGCATCGAAGGAATCCAGGGTCTTGCCCGCGTGCGCACGCAGGCGTTCAATGACGACCTCCAAGTCCGTGCGAAGCGGCGCGATCGAATCCCAGTCCGTCGCGGTCAGCACGCCGGTCTGGTCGAGATTGCGGACCATGCGGTCGACGGCGGCGTAATGGCCCCTGACATCACCGATCCGATCCGCTTCGACCAATTTCAGTACGGACTCGACCTTCCCTTCGACCCGTTTGATCGACTCGTTGACCTCGGCGATCGCCATCTTCAGCGCCATCTGCACGGCGATCATCTGCACCGAGATCATCTGGGTGGGCCCCAGCGATACAGGACGCCACTGCAGTTGCTGCAGGAACTTGCCGCTGCTGTCGAGCGTGGTCATCCGGAAGAAGCCCATATCACCGGACATCAGCTTGCCCGCATGGATCGCTTCCATGCTTTTAGCCGACAACTGCACGAATTGACCGTTCTGGGCGAAGGCGGAAGCCGCACCGACTGCCATCCCGGCGACGTTGCCCACTGCCCCCTTCGTGACGCCCGCGACATCAACAGCCTGACCGACCGCTGCCTTGACCCTGTCGATATAGCTCGCGACCGCTTCCGGGTCCCCATCCACCAGCAGGCCCTCTTGGGTCGCTGCGATGACCAATTCGCCTTTGCCGATGATCGCCGGCGCGTTCGTCGCTTCATCCTCAGGCATCAAATCCCCACCCTTCATTCCACCGCTCCCAACAGTTCCGTCCGCTTCCCACTCCAGGTCACCACCAGCGCATCGCGCGCGCGACTACTGGCGACGTAGAGCAGTGAGCGCTCCCTGAGCAGCGCCTCGGCGCGCTCCTCGTCAGGCACGTTCCGCCACGAGGCCGGTGACGGTACATGCTTATCGTCAGCCCCCGACAGAATCACCCGGGAGAACTCCATACCCTTCGCGCGGTGCATGGTCAACACCAACGGGTGGCCCGACGACGCCGCGTTCTTGTCGAGAGCACGCACCATGACTCCCCGCTCCCCGAGTCCACGGACGAACCGGTCCCGATCGTCCTGACTTCGGGTGAGCACCGCGATGCTTTCGGGATCGACGTCACCCTCGGCGAGCCACTCGTTGATTTTGGCTGCCACGGCTTCCAATTCCTCGGTCTGGTCATGACAGGCGATGAGTTCGGGAACCGGGCCGTTGCGGGCGGAGCGGTAGTCGCTGGTCGTCTCCTCGCTCTGCTCGAGGTCACAGTAGTCGGCCCCCGACAGCACCCCGACGGCGAAGCGCAGGTTCTGTGCGGTGGTCCGATAGTTCAGCGTGAGCCGCCGCGACCGGCCGACGATCTTGATTCCGAAGCGGCTCAACACGATCGGGCTTCCATAAATCCGTTGATGGGAGTCTTCAGCGATGAACAGATCGTTGGGCTGCTCGGCCACCAGTGCTCGCAGCATTGACCAGTGCGCGGCGTGCAGATCCTGGGCCTCGTCGATGAGCACGTGGTCGGCGAGGAACCGCCCGTCTCGCTCGGCACGGATTCGCAAGGCCTCGGCGGCGACCGCCAGCACCTCGGGAAAGCTGATCGTCTCGTCCATCTGGCTGTGCCGGCGGTAGGCCTCTACCAGCTTCCACACACCGATGCGTTGCGGCCGGCTCAGTCGAACCCCGCGGCCCGGGCGTGCCACCTTGGCGTACTGCTCCAACGTGGTGATCCGGTTGGCGAGAACCACCGCGACGTACTCGCTCTCCAGGAATGACGGGGTGGCGAGCTTGGCGTCCAAACCGGAGTCGATGCTCTGGGCGACTTCGCGCCAGACCGCGGCTGACGATGTGCGTTTGGGACCGAATTCGATTCCGCTGCTACCGAACACCGCCGCACATGCGGCAGCGACAGTGTCTCGTGGCGACCGGTCGAGGATCGCTTTGCCCAAGGCGTCGATGCCACCGACGTAGACGCCCGGGTCGCCGGGGTTGGCTGCGATCGGCAGATCGGGGTCGAGGGCGGTCAGGTCGGCGCGCAGGCCTTGGGCCAGGGTGGCGTTGTAGGTCGTGAGGATGACCCGGGCTTGCGGATCGGCCCGGCTGAGCCGGCGGGCCCGGTGGATGGCGACGACGGTCTTGCCGGTTCCCGCCCCGCCGGAGAGGCGGAACGGGCCGCTGAAGTCGGCGTCGACGTATTTGCGTTGTTCGGGGTGCAGAAAGATGCGCCAGGCCGCGAAGTCACCCCCTTCGATGACGCGCCGCAGTTCTTCGTTGTCCTCGATGAACGCGAACTGCATCTTGGAGGCAGGCCGTTCAAGAGCTTTGATGATCTGCTGGTCCTCGTCGAGGTCGGTGTCGACGGGCTTGTCGGTGAAGCCGTGCTTCTCCCGGATGTCGTCGATCGCGATCCCGGTGGCGAGGTCCAGCAGTGCGCTGCCCTCCCACTCAACACCTCCCTCGGCCGCTTCGAGAAGGCCCGATTCATCCGCTGCCGCCATGGCTTTCGCCGCGATCGCCGGCGATATGCCGAGCCTGTCGGTGAGGTCCTCCAGTGTGTAACCCACACTGGCGAGATAGGACGGTGCGGCGGTCGGGGTCTGCGGCGCGGTCGGAGGCCGAGTCGCGCCCTGGTTCACGACCTCGGTGTCGCCGATGAGACCTTCCAAGGTTCCGTTGATCGGGTTGACCCGCAACGTCGCCTTCTCCGCGAGTTTGATCGCGTCATCGTGGTTCCAGGTACCCATGTAGATGTAGGTCGGCGCGCTCGACTTGTCCTCCACTTTGAACAGGACGGCGCGGTAGTGCAGGTCGACGCGGCCGGTGCGCACCCGCGGATCGGAAGCGACGTGCAGAGGCTCGATGTGCAGCGCCGGCGAGGTGTCGTCGGTGCTGAGTTTCTCGAAGAATTCGTACACCTTCTTCTTGATCGAACCGTCGAGTTTCGACATCGCCTTGCTGTTGGACGCGATGACCAGGTTCGCCACTACAACGCTCCATTCGAGTTCAGGGCCGCCACGATCGCCGGGATGTCCGCCGGGCAGAGGGTCCAGCCGTCGGCGGTGCCCTCACCGTCGGTTCCGTCAAAGGTCACGCCGACGCGGGCGTCGACCCAGGCGAGGTCGATCACGTCGCCGTCGGGGGTTTCGTATCCGAGTGCGGGTACCGCGATGCCGGCCCGCGCCAGCGCACGGATGAGGTCTCGTTCGGCGTCCGAGACCGCTTCGGCGAGGACGGCCTGCCACTGCGCGGGCAACTGTTCGTGCTCGTCGCCCCCGGATACCGGCGTGGGCGCGGTGGCCAGCAGCGAGTAGGTGCTGACTGTGTGACGATCGCTGAGGCCCAGCCAATTCGACAGGCGCAGCCACTCTTTCCACGCTTTGCCGTCGAGGTCGCCGAGGCGGTGATCACGGTCATCGACGGCCAGCACGGCACGGGGCGGGTCGGCCATCGTGTGTACCCCGGCGGTCATGGCGATTCCAGCGTCGAGGAACGTCCAGCACACGTCGGCGCCGCTGCCGGGAAACGGCGCCGCACCGTCCAATACCGCCGTCGCGGCCGCGGCCACCGACTCGATGTCGGACCGGGCCCTGTTATCGGTGCGGACGAACAGGAACGGCAGGTAGGTGCCGAACTTGCGCCAGGCCTCGATCTCAGGCTCGACGACGAACTCCAGGAGTTGTGTGACAGGGTCCTTCGCCAACAGACGGATGAGGCTGGGCTGGACATGGAACTGGGTGGTGACGATGCTGGCGGCCTTCTGGTCGAACCAGGCGGGGTCTGCCGCGCCACCCGACTTGAACCGTTGCAGATCCTCGTGACCTAAAGACCACACCAGGTGACCGGCGCTGCGCAGTGCGGCCCGTTTGTCGGCGTCGTCGGCAACGCGGTTGTTCTCCGGCGTCGCGTGGAAGGCCCGTCCGTCGGCGAAGACGGCGATCTTCGGGATGTCGGGATCAGCGGTCTGCAGCATGAAGTCCGGCTTGACGAAGCCGAGGGACACTTGTGGGCGCAGCGACCATTTCCGCGGCTTCTTGCCCGGCAGGGTGATGGTCGCCGACGGGCCGTAGGTGCCGGGTTTCTCGACGACGGCGGCGCCCATCAGTTTGAGCCGGTCGATGAAGGACGTATAGAAGTCCCGTTCGAGGAATGACTCATCGCTGATCGGGGTCGGGGGCGGCGCCGTCTCGGTGACACCGGCCGCCCAGTCCTCGAGGTCTGGGGCGGCATGTGCGCCGACGTCGAGGATGTCATCGAGGAGTTTCAGCGCGGCCGCCCGCGAGACTTTGTCCATGTCCTGCGGCGGGGCGAACGGCAGCAGGCAGCGGTGGCACGCCAACCGGTCCTCATTGCGGCAGGGGCATTCCCGCACCACCTGGCGCGCCGCGGCCAGCACCGACCAGACCTTGGTGTGGTCGGAGAACTCGGCGAGATAGCCGGTGCCGCCGGGGACGGTGTCGTGGATCAGCAGGGCGCGGCGATCCGGTGCGCGCAACGCGTCGCTGATGGCGACGACGTCGAGGTGCTCGGGCGAGCCGCCGATCACCTGGCGCAGTCCGAGCATCATGGCGGCGGCCAGGCTGGGGTACGCGAAGCTGTCGTACTCCATCTTCGGCGGCAGATGCAGCAGCACCCCCTGGGTGCGAAGGGCGCGCGCCAGGGCGATCTCGCGCACATCCTCGATCGCGACGTCGCGCAGCTTGCACCAGGTCCGGTGTTCGTAGCGGTTGTTGCGTCCGGCGGCCCCGTCGAGTTGGCCGCAGGACGCGCACACCCGGAACAGCCCGCTGGACGTCTCCTGGCCGGCGATCATCCGCTTCTTGCCCTGGGAGTTGCGCTTTCCCAGGTTCAACCAGCGAATGTCCATGCGCCGCAGATACTCTGCGCCGAAGTCGGAGTCGGCACGAAACCAGGTGCGCCCGACGTGGGCCGGGTCGATGTCGGCGGCGATCCCGACGGTGAACGGTTCGCGTTTGCGGTCGTCGCGGTTGTCGTTGATGGTGGCTTCGTCGCGGCGCACCTCGGCGGACACCCGGGTCATCTCGACGACCTGCAGGTGCTGACTCACATCGGCGATGCCGCTGTTGTGGCAGCGCGGGCAGGCGGTGACGGCGTGGGACCCGCCGATTGCCGGGCCGGTACCGGCCCACCCGCACTGTGGGCAGATCTGCCAGGAGTGGATGTTGGACTCGCCGGTGCCCAGGTCGACGGCGTCGATGGTGACGGCCAGGCCCTGGGCGTAGAACGTGGCGCCGGGGGCCAGTTCGGTCAACGCCACCCGGGATCCGCGCCGATAGCTCAGTTCCTCGCCCATGTAGGCGTTGGTGTCCGGATCGATCCAGCTGACACCCACGTCGAGGGTCACCGTGTCATCGAGCAGGGTGTAGTTGGGCAGCACGCCGTAGCGTTCCAGCACCGAGATCCAGTAGTCGCGGGTCAGCGAGTTGATCTGGGCGCCAAGGAGTTTGCGGGATCCTTTGGCGATCCGCAGGGCCCGCTTGTCGTCGTCGGTGGCTGCCGGCGAGGCGGCCCGCTTCTCGAACTCGGGAAGGTCCGCCTCGACGGTCGCCAGCCGTGTGGTGAGTTCGTCGAGGTCACGCTGCCACTGGTAGGACGCCGACATCAGGTGTTCGGTCAGCGCGCTCTGGCCGCCTTCCGGCGGCGGGCCGGCCCAGGCCCGCAGGCCGGCGACCGCATCCGGGCTGAGGTGGTCGCCGAACTGACCCAGGAACTCCGCCAACAACGTCTCGGCCTCGACGGCAGCGGTCTCCATCAGCCGGCTGAGCCACCCGTCCGGACTCGGGTCGCCGAGCACCGCGCGGGCATCCTTGGGCGGTTCGGACTGCGGGTCTCGGGCGAACCGGTCGACGATATGGGCCACGTACTGACGTTGCAGAATCTCCTCTGCGCTCAAAAACGTCGCCGGGGGCCGCACGTCGCCCTGGATCACCGAGAGCGGTTCGAACAGCTTCGGCAGATGTTCGCCGCGCCCACGCACATAAGCCAGCACCAGAGAGTTACCGGTGAGCCGGCCGGCGCGGCCCACCCGTTGCAGATAGGAGGCCACCGTCCGGGGCAGCGATCCGAGCATCACGGTGGACAGATCACCGATGTCGATGCCCATTTCCAGCGTCGGGGTCGCCACGAGCACATTGGGGGCCTGCGGGTTGGTGCCGCCGTGTTTGAATGCGGTCTCGTATCCCAAGCGCACCGTGTCGGGCAGCAGGGAGGTGTGTTCGCGGGCCACCACGCGCTTCATCTCCGCCGAGTCGTAAAGCCGCCGATAGAAGTTGTCGGCGCGCGGCGCGCGGCGCAGCGTTCCCGGGCAGCGCGTGAGCAGGCATGGCGCACCGTCGAGTTCGTCGATGGTGGTGGTACTGCCCGGCACCGGTGTCTGGCAGACGTCACAGGCGAGCAGATGCTGACCCTCGAGCAGCGCATCCACAGCGGGGGCACGCACCTGCACCGTCGCCGGTGCCAACCCGTACACGGTGGATCCGGATTCGGTGGGGACGGTGCTGAGCAGCATCTGTTCAGTGAGTTCGGCGAACAGCGCCTTGGCGAGGAAGGTGCCGTCGTACGGGCTGACGTCGAGGCAGCGCGACGTCCAGATGGCATACCAGGACGAGGGTGCGGTGATCGGATCGAAGCCTTCGGGTAGCGCCCCGGTCCCGGATTTCAGGGCCGGAAAGGCCGGTGCGGGGCGGCCTTTCGGGAACGCGGGCATGCCCTGGCCCCGAGGTCGGCCGCCCCAGATGTGGTAGCGGTTGGCGTTCTTCTCCAGATACGGCCGCAGCCAATCGTGGTGGATACCGCCTCGGGTCCTGATGCGTTCGACGACTCCGCGCACCCACCGGGCCACCGCGAGATCACTGACCCCCGTCAACGGCAGTTGACCGGCGTCGGTTCTGTCTACGGCACGTCGGCCGATGATCGTCGCCCGCCGCGCGGCGCCCAGGTAGACCTCCGCGGCGACACTGCCGGTCAGTTCCAGGGTGCGCCCGGTGCGTGATTGCAGCCCGAACTCCAAGTCGACGTCGAACTGGATGCGACGCTTGGCTTTGCTCTCCGCGGCCCGGCGACTGTTGGGGTGGACCTCGTGGTTCCAGAAGCCGACGAACTCATCGCGGTCGACGATGTCGGGCGGCAGCAACTGGTAGCGCTTGACCGGGTCGGTTCCGGCCCGCGCGATGACCGTCTGCGCCAGTTCGGTGAGGTCCATCTCGCTGTCGCCGAGGGCGCCGCGCAGCGCGGTCCGCAAGCTCAGACTGTGCGAGCGGGCCTGGACGAAACCGGCGCGGTGGGCGGCGTCCTGAACACTGTCGGTGAACATCAACGCCTTCTTCTCGGCGGCGTCAAGGGTCTTGTCCCCGAACAGGTTCGACAACGTGACCGAGAGTTGGGTGGCGACGGCGCTGCCCATGAAACGGACTCCGTCGGCGACCCCGCAGGCCGGGCAGACATCCTGCTTGGATTGTTCGTCGGCGTCCGGCCCGACCAGGGTGAGCACCGGCAACACCCTCCCGTCGAGCACCTCCGTGCTGTCCGGGTCGGGGGCGGTGTCGAGCAGTTCGCGGTGGTCGAGATGGAACCACCGCAGTCCGTCGACCTTCTCGGTCACCTGCGCTTCGGCCGGGGCGGAGATCAGCGCCCGGAAGCGGGCCGTGCCCGCGGCGTGATCGGCGCGGATCGCCTCGTCGGTGACATCCAGGGTGCTGCCCGTCGGCGCAAGCCGCGCCCCCCACCCCGACCTGCCGCAGTGCCGGCAGTACACCGCCGGCAAGAACAGTTCGTTGTCGTCGGCGACGGCACCGTCATCGGACCAGCGGTAGGTGGCGGCCGCCCGTACCGCCCGGTCGATGCGGCTGAGTTCACGAATCCACAGGTGCACATCGACACCAAGTGCGTCGCGGCCGACTTCGGCGCGAACGTGGGACAGCAGGGCGAAGAGGTACTCGAGGAACCGGATTCGGGTGGCACGGGCCCGGGCCGCATCGCGCTCGACGGTGATCACCGGGAAGACGCGTTCGGCGAGGTCGGCCAGTGAGGTCGCATCGACCGCGTGCGTCAGCACCGCGGCGACCAGCGGATGACGCTTGAGTTGATCGAGCATGTCGGCCGCGGTCAGCGGTGGCGCATCGGTTGGGGCGCTGAACAATTCGACGAAGACCGCGGTGGCGATCGTATGGTTGCCGGCGGCGTTCTGCTGCGCCGCAGCGATGTTGTCGACGGCCTCAGGCAATGCCGGGTCGATCGGCGCGAACTCGTCGTCGCGCTGCCCCGTCCGCGAGGTCAGCCACCGGTCTGGATCGAGTCGCGTCTCCTCGATCACCGCATCGGCGTCGAAGCGCTCACCGAACACGGTGTAGGCGAAGTCCAGCATCGCCACCGGAGCGGCGCGCGATCCGAGGGTGGCCGACGTCGCGACCGGGGTGATCCGCCCGAGTGGGCGGCCCCGATCATCCTCGGTGACGTGCGAGTTCACCGTCCAGTGGCTCTTGAGGGTGAGTCCGAGTCGACGCAGCAGCATCGCCACATCGGTACCCTGGGCGCCGTCGTAGGTGTGGAACTCATCGAGCACCAGGTACCGCAGCGATTCCGCGGACAACCGCCACATCCCAGCCCGGTCGGGGTGCAGCAGCATGTGGTCGAGCATCTTGTAGTTGGTCAGCAGAATGTCCGGCGGCGCGTCGTGCATCAGCTTTCGGTCGGTGATGAGCCCGTCCGCGGAGACACGGGTGCGTCCGCCCGAGGACTGCTCGCCGGTGTAGAGGCCGGCCGTTACCGCCGATAGCGCCGGGTCCCCGGAGATCAGCGCGGCAAGCCGTTCGGCCTGGTCGTTCGCCAGGGCGTTCATCGGGTAGAGGATCAGCGCCTTCATACCGGTGACTCCGGCTTTGCGGGCGCGCAGAACGTGGTCGAGGATCGGCAGCAGGAAGGCCTCGGTCTTACCCGAACCGGTGCCGGTAGTGACCAGGGTCGGTTTCGGACGGTCGCGGTGCTTCGTGGACAGCCGCTCGAATGCCCGCGCCTGATGCCCGTACGGGGTGAAGCCGTCGGGCCACCAGTCCAGGTGATCCGACCAATCCTCGGCGGCCGGCGCGAACGGCAACCGCAACCGGACATACGGGCCCTTGAACATTCCCGAGTGCGGATCCTCGACGAAGTCGGTGAGCGCGGCCTGGGCATCGGGGTCGGTCAGCGCGAATGTTGTGGCCAGATAGTCGGTGAGGCCCTCGCGAAGATGTTCGGCCTGCAGGGTCGGAAGAAGTGCCCCCATCAGATCCGTCTCATTGGCAGGGCGACCTGATCGGGCCCGCACCGACCGTCCGCTGCGGGGATCGACGTCATCTCCCCCATGAGATCAGGAGTGTAGGTGCTGGCAGCGACGACTCAGATGAGGTTGATACCCGCAATCAGTCGCACTCGCCCACGTGTTCGAGATAGCACGTTGGACAAATGTCCGTTTGCCTTGCCGGACGTGTTTGCTTGGGCGCGTACTGATGGCTGCGCGTCCGCAACGGCTCCATCGTGATTTTCGGGTTGATCTCCCTGAGCCGCCGCAGACGTTGCTGCACGTAGTTGAGCAGTCCGGGGGATAGCTGGTGATTCAAGAACTCTTTGTAGACCCACGCATTCGTCTGAGCCGCCGTCGCGCTCGTCGGCATCGTGCCGTCGAACAAGTGGGCCAGGCTGCGCATGAACCCCTGAATGTTGGACAGACCGGTGCCGTGGCGGGAGGCGATCTGTTCCGCGTACAGACCCTGTTCCATGTAGCGGAACACCTCGCCGTGTGTAAGGCCGGGACTGCTGGTCCGCAAGATATGTTCGACCTCGGATCGCAGATCGGGCGTCAGTTCCTCCATCGGGGCTTCTCCCATGCCGACCGGCGCCTTCTTCGTCGAGACCTCTTCTGTCGGCACCTCTTCTGTCGAGGCCTCTTTCGGCCCCACATCTTCCGGCGCGGCCTCCGCCGACGTGCCCATCAGAACCTCCGGGGATATGTCGGACGCCCGCGACGTGACGGACGGGTGAACGCTCACGGGGTATCCGTGTCGAAGCGCCGCGACGGACAACGCGGGTGTGACCACCGTCGCCGCGGTGCCCTCGACGTCAGCGATGGCGACCGGATCGACGTAGCCTCCTGGCGACCATTTGTGCAGGGCGCCTTGCCAAACGAGCCGGAAGTCCTCGGGACCCAGCTTGATGAAAACGCCATCGGGCAGTGTTCCGATCGCACCAGTCGTTCGGGGTGCCCGCCGCGATGCGCTCAACAGTTTGTCGAAGTTCGACGCGCCCGTGATCTGATCCTCGTTCTGGGCATTCGCCGCATCGATATAGGCGCGGTAATGCTTGCGGCGACACTCTCCGCAGGGCCGGTGACCGGCAGCGAGACCGACGGATTCGTCGAGGAAGAACAACTGGGTGTACCTGTTGGGGTGCATCAACTCTTGCTTGCGGCCTTTGAATTCAAGCTGGCAGATCAGCCACATGTCGCCCCGCGACTGCCGGATGATCTGCCGATTCTCGTCATGCAAGATGCCGCGATTCCCCAGGAAGGTGCCTCGCGCGTTGGTCGCGAAAATCTCACCATCAGGGCGGACACGATTCTGAAGTGGCATTGCGCGACCATAGCGCCGGCATCTGACATTCACGCCGGCCGACGAGCACTGGGCACTCCAGTCCGCGGCGCTCGGTCTGAAGCAAATTTGTCGGCGTCAGCCACTATCATCAAACACATGTTCGATTTGCTGTCATCGGTCGACGAGACCGCCGACGAAGCCCAACTCATCGAGGGTATCGCCCATCTCGAGCGGCTGAAGGCAGCGGCCGCCGCCCGCCAGGCCCGGTTGACCGTGGCGTTTGACAAAGCGAGACGTGCGGCCGAGGCGTCAGCGGGTATTCCCGCCGCCCGCCGCGGTCGTGGAATCAGTTCCGAAATTGCCCTGGCCCGCCGCGACTCGCCCGTCCGCGGCGGGCGGCACGTGGGGTTTGCCAAGGCCCTGGTCCATGAAATGCCGCACACCCTGGCCGCGCTCGAAGCCGGCGTTCTCTCCGAGTGGCGAGCCACCCTGGTGGTGCGCGAATCGGCCTGTCTCGATATCGAGGACCGACGTCGGCTCGATACCGAGCTGTGTTCGGACATGAAGACGCTCGAGGGCGTCGGCGACCGGGCACTGGCCGCGTCGGCGAAGGCGATCGCCTATCGGCTCGACCCGCATGCGGTCGTGGATCGAGCGGCCAAGGCAAGCGACGATCGCACCGTCACCATCCGACCCGCCCCCGACACGATGACGTATGTGACGGCACTTCTTCCGGTGGCCCAAGGTGTTTCGGTGTACGCCGCCCTCAAACGCGAAGCCGACTGTTGCGGCGACGGCCGATCCCGCGGACAGGTCATGGCAGACACCCTTTTTGAGCGAGTGACCGGCCGCAGTGCCGCGGAGGCCGCCTCGGTCGCGGTCAACCTGGTGATCTCCGACCAGGCGCTGATGGGTGTCGAGAGCAGCGCCGCCGTAATCGCCGGCTACGGGCCGGTTCCGGCGGCGGTGGCTCAGCGACTCATCTGCGAGGCGGTGGCCGATAGCGGGGCCGGAGCCACCCTGCGCCGGTTGTACGCGAATCCTTCGAGCGGTGCGCTGGTGGCGCTGGAATCGCGATCACGGCTGTTCCCCAAGGCGCTGGCCGACTTCATCGGGCTGCGCGATCAACGCTGCAGAACACCCTACTGCGACGCGCCCGTTCGCCACCGCGACCATGCCAAACCGCACCGCAAGGGCGGTGCGACCTCCAACGCCAACGGCCTCGGAATGTGCGAACGGTGCAACTACGTCAAAGAAGCGGCCGGCTGGCAAGTCACCACCGAGACCGACACCGACCAGCAGCACACCGCAGAGTTCGTCACCCCAACCGGCGCACACCATCACTCGACAGCGCCGCCGATGCCCGGGACCCCACGGTCACCGCTGACCGAGGTCGAGGTGTGGCTCAACCGGGAGTTGGTTCACACCTTCGCTGCCTGAAAGTTGGACCCGCTGAGCCATCCGCGCTTACCGCCGCGCCTTCCGGGTCCTTAAACGTACAGATTGCGACTCATGCAATGTACATTTTGTGGTGTGGAGGTATCCGTTACCGAGTTGCGCGCTCACCTCGCCGCATGGCTTGACCGCGCGAAGGCCGGCGGCGAGGTCGTCATCACCGACCGCGGGATTCCCATCGCCCGGCTCGCCGGGCTCGACAGCACCGACATCGTGGAGCGCCTCGCCAGCGAGGGCGCGATTGGGAGAACGAGGGGACGCCGGCCTGTCGCCGCGGGCCGCACCACGCCACGGCCGCGGCGGTCGGTGTCTGACCGCGTCAGCGACCAGCGACGCTGACCGGCGGTGCCGCTCGTCTATTTCGACGCCAGCGCGTTGGTCAAACTGCTTGTCAGCGAAGAGGGCAGCCCGCTGGTGGCCACGCTGTGGGATGGCTGCGACGCCGCGGTGTCCAGCCGGCTGGCCTATCCCGAAGTCCGTGCCGCACTCGCTGCGGCGGCCCGTAACCACGACCTCACCACCGCAGAACTCGTTGCCGCCGAGCACGACTGGGAGGAGTTCTGGGCCGCCACCCGGCCGGTTGAACTCACCGCCGCGGTCGAGCGGAACGCCGGCCAACTCGCCGGTGAGCTTGGCCTGCGGGGAGCTGACGCGGTTCATCTGGCCAGCGCGCTAGCCCTGCGCGACCCCGACCTGATCGTCGCCGTGTGGGACCGGCGCCTGCATTCCGGAGCCCGTGCCGCCGGGTGCCGGGTCGCCCCTGCAGACCTATGAGGCCGCAACGTCCCTCGCGTCCCTCGGCCACAACGCCGTGGGAGGTACTGACCCGCCTCGCGTCGCCGCGTGTCGATCCTTGCCAGAGGTTCCATCGCGGCATCCGAAGTACGGGGGTCAGACTTGATGCGACCCACGACGTCATCGACATGGTCGACGTGCGTGGATTCATCACGACGTCGGGAGTGCGGAGATCAGGCTTGATATGAGCCACCACGTCATCGACGTATCCGACCGCCGTCTGAAACTGCTTGGCCGGGCCGGCAAGCACGAGTTGCCCATTCCGAACCACCACCAGTTGGAGCGAGCGCTCCAGACCGACGCGACCTTGGACCACCCGGATCAGTTCGCGTCCCTCCACGTCGAGGAACGGACGCGCATGCGCCAACGGGTAACGCCCGAACGCTCGATCCAGCACCGAGTCGGCCATGCGGCCAATACTGGCACGGACCAGGCCTTCAGACCTTTCGCCATGCGCCGGGCCAGATGGCCGCAGCAGGTCCGTGACCTGATCACCTGCTGATGTTCGTGACGGACTGGTGGGCACTGTGGCCACCGAACAGCTCAGGCTTTCGCGGTCACGAAGGGCAAGGCGTCTCATCGACCAACAGGTCATCGGGATTCCAGATGTGCTGCGCGATCTGGGCATAGAGCTTGCCGCGGTCGAGAATCGCCTCGGCGGTGAACGCATCGTAGGACCGGAAGGGCAGACCCGTGCGATCGACGAACTGACGGAAACCCGGATTGTTCTGATAGCACTGCTTGTCGAGCGATCGAGCCAGCAGATTTTGCACGTTGTAGTGCGGCAGCTTCTTCTCGTAGGTCATGTCGCCATAGCTCGCGTTGAACTTCTTCGGTAGCAGCAGCAGGTCGCCGACCAGGTTCCGGTGGTCGGCGAAGTCCGCGGTGTGTTCAAACTCCTTGGAGTAACGTCGCGGGTGATTGGCCCAGATGTGCTCGATCTCGTACTTGACCGGTGATCCCGACGTCATCTGAAGGTAGGTGGAACTTCCGCCTGACTGGACCTCGACGTAGTCCGTGAGACGCGCGAGCAGCCGGTGCAGGTGTCGGCGGTTCTGCTGGTTCAGGCGTAAGCGTTCGGTGCCGCCGGTGCGCTCCGCTTCTTGATTCAGCGCGTCATAGAGGGTCCGCCCGAGAGTTGAGAGGTCTTGTCCGCGGATGGCCTTGGTGACCAGAAACGTGCGATACCGCAGTGTCCTACCGTCGATCGACCGGTGGTTCCAGATTCGTCGGCTCAGCAAAATGTCGACGAAGTTGGCAACGAGTCCGATCTTGCGGACAGCAGTTGCGTCATCCTCACCGACAACCAGGGGTGCGAGGAGCATCGGGACCTGGAGGGTGAACTGGTGGTCGGCGTTATAGCGCACCCGCTCGAACCCGGGCACAAGCGCAGGATCCTTCGTCGCCGCCATGATCCTGGCGAAGTGACGGCTGTAGAACTCGAAGTTCTTGTGGATGAACCGGGAATATCCGGCTGACCCATCCAGACCCGCGAGGGCGGCATTGCTGCGCAGCCAGCGATGAAACTCCGTGCCGATCTTCTCGTAGTCCATCGGGACTGCGCCCTTACGGCCTTCGCGGATGGTCTCGGCGTATTGGCTACGGAACCACGCCTTGAAGAAGTCCGCGTCGAACTCTTTGCCCAGAGAGGCGAGCTCGTGGATACGGTGGCGCCACAGGTCAGCAGCGGGACGTCGAGCGTCTTCACCAATACCTGCCAGCAGATAGCCCTTGAGCATGTCGACGGGCCGCAGTTGTAGGCCGCGATCGTTCATCGTCTCGAAGATCGTGTAGGCGTCATCGTCGCTGTAGGCGGTGATCTGAATGATCTTGACCCGGTATTGCAGCCAGTCGATGAAGTAGGGCAGGGCCGCGCCCTGAATCTGCTCCGGCAGCAACTCGCCGATGTCGTCATAGCGGTCGACGAGGTTGCGGACCGAATCGCTGTCGGCGGGCGACGGGTTGAACTCCTCGCCCTCAAACAAGGCGGTCATGCAGGCGACGCGGTCTTCGACATCGAGGTTGAAGGACTTCTTGCCGAATGCATTCGACAGGATCAGTTCGTCGATGTTCGGTTCTTGGTGGCCGTTCTGCAGCTTTCGCAGATAGGTCAGGAGCAGCGTCAGGGTGGTCAGGCGTTGTTGGCCGTCGACGATGAAGCGTTGAGCACCCTTCTCGCTGATGACAATGGATCCCAGGAAGTAGAACGGGTAGGTCTGCACCGCCTCACGCTGATGCGTCGGATCGTAGGCATCCAAGAACTGCTCGCTGAGGTCGTCAATCAGCTCTCGGAGTTGCTTCTCCTCCCACTTGTAGTCGCGCTGGTAGTAGTCGATGGTGTACTTCGCGCCCTTGAGGATCTCCGCCACCGAACGAGCCTCACCATGTATTTCCTTCATCTGTGCTCCCCCATCTCAAGCCGCTTACCGACACATCCCAACCGCGTCATCGCGTAGCGCCATGAAGATCACTGAAGTGCTTGTGCGCCAATTCCATATCGCGCTCGCGGTCGACGCCGGCGAAGGGTTCGTCGTAGGTGACGCCGTCGACGGTGAAGTCCTCGGGTTTGGCCTTTCCCTTCCGGTACTCCGAGGCGAGCTTGCCCGGCAGTTGGCGGCCGTGTGCGTCGTAGAGTGCGTCGCGCTCATACTTCTGCAGCACCGGGAACTGGGTGCGATAGATGGTCGTCAATTCCTCGGCGGTGATACCGAGCATGATCGCGACGATGGCGTCGATCTCGACCAGGGCTTGACGACGGTCGGCGGCACGGCGCAGCGGGGTTGACCACTGCCAGTTCGGGGTGACCTGTCCCAGCGGTGCGCGGTCGGCATAGTCGACGCCGATGTGCGGAACCCACGAATCCTGTTGCCAGGATGGGTTGTACAGCCCTTCCCAGAGTGGCGCGTAGGGGCGGACTAGGCAGTTGAGGCGGAGGGCGCGGAGGGTGAGTTTGGGTTCGAGGGGGTGGCCAAGCGGAAGTGGGATTTGCTTCCAGAACGAAAACTTGACGTGTCCGCTGCCAATCAGCTTGACCATGAAGTCGGCGACAATTGAATGACTGATGCCCGCCATGACAGCCAGTTCGTGATGGGCGCCCGGCAATGCAAACGTATGCACAGCGTGTACATGGGCGGGGCCTGGCGGGAGAAGTGCACTATGCAGCGTGCGCACGTTGCCCGGCTGCCCCATCTCGCGCCATGTCATACGGAAGAAGCGTGAACTGGGCTCGCCCTGCCACTTCGGGTATGCCTCGATGTATTCGTTGGCCGGCTTGGTGACTTGATAACTGGTGCGCGGGATGAAGTCCTCTTCGATCGCTTCAAGGTCGATCTCGGCGGTGTCCAGGTTGTTCCGCATTGTCGGGTTGGGCTGCTTGAACAGCGGTGTCGCCACCGTGAAGTGCGGGCCTTGCAGGATGACGTTCGCCCAGTCGTCGGGAACCGCGGACTGTGACTGGAAGTAACCCAGCCTGCGGTCGCGGTCCTCCTCCCATCCACGAGTCCACTCGAATGCGATGTCCCCGAGTCGTGGTGCCGCGGCGATCTTGTCGAGCACCTCGGCGCTGGCGCGGTTCACCGGGTACAGCATGCGCGCCTCGTCCGGTGGTGTGCCGGGTTCGTCGATGAGTGCCGCCCAGGCCGCGAGTTGGGGTTCGGCAACCTCAATGATCCGCTCGGAGTGCGGACGAAGGTCCCAGTTGCCGTCATCGTCCTTCACCCCGGGCACCGAACCCGAACCATCGTGGGCGATTGATCGACTCACCGTGTCTGGGTGGTAGAGCGAAGCCGCGCTGAGGAACGCCGCCGGGGAGGCGGTCCCGTAGAGATGAACGCCAAACACATTGTGGTGGTCGATTTCGAAAAGGCTGAGTTCGTTCTTGAACTGCCAGTGCCGCCGCAGCCGCCGATACGTCTCCCGCCGCAACACTTTCGCCCGCAGTTCGGTGAAGTGGCTCTCCGGATGGATCAGTCCGACTATCCCGGCGGGCGCCATGGATCGCCAGGTCCGTTCCATGAAGCAGCGGTACAGGTCCGGTTGCAGTCCCGTCAGCACCGGACGATTAACACCCGAGCCGAGGTGTTCCTTCATCCCGGACTGGGCGGCCCGCTCATCGAGGAACGCGCCCAGCACGATCGGGTCAGCCAGCGTCGCCGCGCGCTTCTCCCGGATCACCGATTCGGCGGGCTTGTCGGCCAGCCGCCACCACGGGTCGGACTCCGCGAGCACCCCGGCCTCGTCCCAATCCGGGCGCACCCAGGGCGGATTGCCTACCTGGAGGTCGAAGCCCCCGCGGGCGAACACCGGCGCGAAGTCCAGTTCCCAGTGGAAGAAGCCCTGCGCCTGGGCAATGGACTCTGCCACCGTCAGCCAGGGGAATCCGCCGAACGCCCTCTGCATCGGCAGGGCCTGCGAGAAGATCCGGTCGTTGTCCTCGGCGGCGTCGAGTTCGTCCCAGTCCAGTTGATGGGCAAGGCTGATCTGTCCGTACTTCTCAAACCTACCGGCCTTCGGCGGCACACCGAGGATCGCTTCGAGACCGCCGATCCAGTGGTCCCAGTCCGGCGGTGCGACGTCGGTGGTCAGTGGCCAGGACCACAGCGCGCACCAGGCGTCCATCACCCGCCGCAGTCGGCGGTAGGCGCCGTCCTCGTTGTGCAGCACTGCTTCGATCTGCTCGCGGGTCACCGCGGCCTCCGAACGCTCGACCGGATGTTGGCCCCAGATGTCGATATCGCGGCGGATCTCCGACTCGGCAATCGTCAACCGGCGCAGGGTGAATCCCCACAGGGTTTCCACCCGGTCGGCGAGTGCCGCCAGGCGCTTCTTGATCGCCGCGCTGGGGTTTCCTCGAATACCGTTGCGCCACAGCCGCAGTTCTTCCCGCCTGTCCGGCGCGTAGGTCTTGGCTTCCGGGGTGTCGATGACCGCACCCCAACCCTGCGAGGGCAGCAGGAAGTGGTGAATACCCGCGCCGATCTCCTCACCGAGGGGCTTATCGTCGGGCGGGGTGGACAGCCACGCCTTCTTCGCAAGCAGTGCGGGCGCATAGACCGCCCGGCGCGCCCCGATCAGCGAGTTGCCGCGCCGCAGGTGCAGACCGAACCACGGTGCCTGCAGTCCGGCGACCATGGTGTCCAGCCAGAGTGAGATCTCGGCGAGTTCCACCGCGGTGGCGTTGAGGTCGACCCCGTAGACCTGGTGCAGGGCGAGGTAGGCCTTCACCTTCTGCAGTTCGAGTTGGTACTGGTCGGCGTCGATGACCTCGCCGCGCTCCTCCTGCCTGCGTTTGAGGTATTCGGCGGCGAGTTGGCGCACCGCCTCGATGGCGAACGCCCCTGAGCCCAGTGCAGGTTCGCAGATCGTGAGTTGGAGGATCTGCTCGGCGGTGGTCCGTCCGCCGTCCTGGTCGAGAAGTTCCTCCAGCGCCTGGGACACGACGAACTTGGTGAGGACTTCCGGGGTGTAGTAGGAGGCCGACTGCTGGCGTTCCCGGCCGGCGAGGCGGTAGACGAAGGTGCCCGTTCGGTGGATGACCGGGATCTGCTCGCCGGTGGTTTCGTCGAGGGTGGTGACGAAGTCGGATTCCGAGAGATGGTCGGCGCGGGTGACCGGCACCACCCAGGAGCCCTTTTCCGGCTCACCGTTCTTGGCGACTTCGTAGAGGTCTTCGGTGGCGAAGAATCCGGTGTAGGACATCAGCCCCTCGTAGACCGCACCGAGTTGGTTGATGCCGAGTTCGGCGTAGGAGATGAAACCCCGGTCGGCGCCTCTGCGCCCCTGGGATTCCTTGGACAGCAGCAGGTGTTGCAGCACCCGTTGGGTGGCCTCGTTACTCAGGCCGACCTCGTCGATCAGCGCGGTGGCGGCGGGCGCGAACAGGTCGGCGCGCAGGGCGTTGAACTCCAGGCCGGGCGCGGGGTCGTCGACGTCGTGCGCCTCTGGTGTGTGGGGCGTGTGCCCGTGATCCACCAATCGGAACAACGTCGCCAGTCACTCGTACAGGTGGGTGCCGGACTTCGCCTGCGGGGAAATAAGTTCGGTCAGGGTCAGTTCGCGCAGGCGGTCCAGGCCGTAGCCCTCGCCGTACTCGGGCGCACCCGCGGGCAGCACCTTCATCTCCGGGGAGGCTTCGGCGTAGAGCAGGAACAGGATGCGGTACAGGAAGCGCAGCGACTGCTTGCCCAGGTGCTGGGCGTCGATCTGCTCCAGCGGCAGCCCGTGTTCGCCGCGACGGTGCACCACGTCGTTGGCGATGATCTCCACCGACAGCCGGATGCCCTCGCGGAGGTCTTTGGACACCCCGACGGTGTGCTTGACCGAGTCCTCGAGAACCCCTGTCCACCAGATGTTTCCGTCGGCGTCGGGCAGCAGAGCCTGGCGGCTGAGCATCGCCGCGACCCGGTCGATCTCGCCGCCACGTTTATCGTCGCGGCGTTCGGCGACCACCAACAGGTCCACCGCCAGATAGCGGCCCTCCGCCCACCGTTCGGCTTCGGCCAGCAACAGCCATTGGCCGGCCTGCACCACGACGAAGGCGGGCGGGTCGTCGGCGCGGAACACCGCCGACACCGCTTTGGACACCGCGGTGACGGGCTTGTTGTCCTCCTCGCCGGGTTCCAACAGCAGCCCGGTCTGCGGGTCCAGCAGGTCGTCGACGGAGGTCACCGGCGCGGCCTGGACAAACAGGGTGCTGGCGATACCGGCGAGTTGGGCTGCCGGGAGGCGCAATTCGGTGCCGGCCCGCTCACCGCGGTAGCCGGTGAGTTCTTCGGCGAACCCGAGGATGCGGCGAGTCAGGGCATGCGCGGACGCGGTGCCATCGGGGTGCTCGGCCAAGGCCGACAGGGCGGTCTGCAACTCCCCCGCCGCGGCGAGCAGGTGACGTCGGACGGTGTCACGGCCCTCGGCGGCTTCGGCGTCCCAGTGCTTGCGGCATTCGAGCACCTTGCCCTGGAAGGACTCCTTGGTGGAGTCGGTGGTGAAGTAGTGCTCGCTGATCCAGTCCTCGCCGACGACGATGGAATCGTAGGACGGCACGGT
>Ga0116183_1001885_pt1 | contig 23166 bp, 18 predicted proteins | sample AD_UKC078_MetaG_FD_89753 | JGI IMG/M metagenome (GOLD analysis project Ga0116183, IMG submission 89753) | Active sludge microbial communities of municipal wastewater-treating anaerobic digesters from USA - AD_UKC078_MetaG | ecosystem: Engineered > Bioreactor > Anaerobic > Digestate | place: USA... | reverse complement strand
GACTGATAGAGCGCCTTCAGCTGTTTGAATCATTGATATACCGTCCTGTGCATTACGGATACCTTGATTTAAAGCAGCTATTTCTGAACGCATTCCTTCGCGAATTGCCAGACCTGCAGCGTCGTCTGCAGCTGAGTTGATTCTTAAACCAGTTGATAATCTTTGTACTGATGTAGCAAGACTACCATACGCAGCGGTAAGATTCCTTGCGGTATTCATTGCTGGTATATTGTGGTTAATTATGAGTGACATGTTTCCTCCTTGATTGGTATAAAATTTTCTTCCTTGATGAAGAAGTAGTTTGTGAATCTGCTGTGATTCATGGCTACGCCAGGCTACCGAACCAATCAAGATTTTTATATCAGCAAATAGCAAAAGCTAAAAGCTAATAGTTGTTATATTTGTTCAACCCTATTTACTTTTTATCATAGCCTATTATTTGTTTTTAGCCTAAGAGTCTTAGAGCCATTTGTGGTAGTGAGTTAGCTTGAGCAAGCATTGCAACTGCTGCCTGTGTTAAGATTTGATTTCGTGTAAATTCTGTCATTTCTTCTGCGATATCTACGTCTGATATACGTGATTCTGATGACGCCAAGTTTTCTGATTGAATTTGTAAGTTTGTAATTGTATTTTCTAAGCGGTTTTGAATTGCACCAAGTGAAGCGCGAATGTTTTCTTTACGTGCGATCGCTGTGTTAATTCTTTCAAGGGCAGCTTGTGCAGCATGCTGTGTTGATATTGATACATTCATACTTGCTGGTGTTGTGTTTGGACTACCAGCATCTGAAAACAATGAACTTGTTCTTGCATCGCCTATTCTGACAAAGTAGTAATCTTCTGCACGGTTATTACCTGTTCCAAAGTGGATTTTAATACCACCTACGATATCGCCTCTACTTGTAACAGTTCCATTGTTTTCATCCCATCCAGAATTGTTAGTCCAAGTTCCTTCGTCGCTTACCCATGTTCTTTTATCAGTCCAATAGCCATTTGTTCCTGCTACAGAAACATTACCATCCAAAAGTTTGATACCATTAAAGTCTGTTGCTGTTGCAATTCTGTCAATCTCAGCAGCCATTGCTACGAACTCAGAATGAATAATCATACGTTGTTCATTGGTATAAGTACCAGTTGCAGCTTGTTCTGCAAGCTCTTTCATACGAATAAGTTTTTCGTCTATAACTGAAAGTGCCCCTTCCGCTGTCTGAATCATTGATATTCCATCTTGTGCATTTCTAACGCCTTGATTTAAGGCTGCAATTTCTGCACGCATTCCTTCTCTAATTGCTAGTCCAGCAGCATCATCAGCCGCTGAATTTATACGAAGGCCTGTAGACAATCTTTGTACAGATGTTCTTAATCTTCCATAAGAATCTGCAAGATTACGTGCTGTATTTGATGCCATGAGATTATGGTTTATTATAAGTGACATTTTATCCTCCCTGATAATTGTTTATTTACATCCTTGTAATTTTTCGGTATTTAGTTGTGTTTAATCTCAGGCTATGATATTATTGTTGGGTTGAGATTTAGGGTCTCATCTTTCATCACATCTATGCGTCTTTCAAAGAACTATATATATATCGTTTACTTTTGCAGTAACTTTAATGCTATTTGAGGTAAAATATTAGCTTGTCCTAACATTGATGTTGCAGTTTCCGATAACATCTTATAAGTAGTATAGTTTGTCATCTCATCTGCCAAATCTGTGTCTGTGAGTTTGCTATCAAACTCGCTAATTCTACCAACATGATCCTCAAGATGATTTATTGTGGATCCTAATCTATTTTGAAATATTCCTGTATAAGTCTTTGCTTTGTTCTTTTCTGCAATCGCAATATCAAGCACTTTAAGCGTTTTTTGTGCGGCGTGCTGTGTTGATACAGAGATTTTGTTAATAGTTTCTTCGCCTGGTAAATATTCTGCCAAAAGGCTGCTCATTCGAAAATCTGGCAATTTAAAAAAGTAAAAGTCTTCTGTTTCTTTACTACTATCTCCAAATTGCACTTTGAGCCCTTGCATGTTTTCTTTATCTTCATTTATTTCTCTGCTTATTGTTTGATACCAACTACCCATACGATCGGAGTTATTTCGAGAAGAAATTGATCCGTCGAGCAAATATGAATCTTTAAACTTTGTAAAAGATGCAATTCTATCTATCTCTATTGCTACAGTTACGAATTCTGAATGTAATATCAGCCTTTGCTCTTTTGTATAAGTACCATTTGTTGCTTGCTCAGCAATTTCTTTCATTTTTATTAAATTGTCGCCAATTTTATCTATTGCTGACTCGGCTGTTTGAGCCATTGAAACAGCTTCATTGAGGTTAATTAAACCTGTTTTAAAAACTGCAATATCTCCCTGATGAATATTATGGTTAGCATAATGTAATGGATTATCAGCTGAGCTGTTGAGTTTTATTCCACTAGAAAGTCTATTTACTGATTTTATTAAATTACTATAATGTGAATTTAAAGTATGTGCAACTCTTGTTGCATTTGTATTTACATTAATATTTAGCGACATAATTCCTCCCTGACATCGCTTAAATGCCTCATTTGACCGATCCCTGGTCTTTTTTAACTTTTTCTAATTAAAGTGTTTGCTACTTATTTTGTTGTGTCAATAAAGTGCGAGTTATTACTAGATAGAGCATATTTTGAAATGGCTGCTGCATTGCTATCCTTAGCAGTAAGCTTCATGCTTATACCATCCATAACACTTTGTAGATTCACGCTATTTTCATCTTCGATCTTAACGATCATATTCATCACATAATGAATATCGATTAAAATAGCGTCCACTTTAATTTTATTTTCATTTTCGGGAGGAAAATCTTTAAAATAATTTATATCTACCTGTTTTAACAGAGCATCAATTTTATCTAAAACATTATTTTTCTTGTTGATGACTAACTCTAATTGTTCATCATCCTCTTCAAGTATTATTTGTTTTTCTTGTTCAGTTAAAGCCAGCATTTTATCATATAATTCTTTAATTGATTCAATTTTTATTATTATTTCATCTGTTTCTGAGTTTGAAAGTGTTTCTTTTACTTTATCTCGACCTACTGAAAACAGATTGGACTCAATGTCCACAAGCTTGTTTTTGATTATTATTATTTCTTTTTCATTGGGTTTTTCTTTTTTTAAGTCAACAAATAATCGCATTTCTGTATTTCGTTTTAGCAATAACAATCTTCCAAGCTCTATATGTTGAGCCATATCAAGCTCATTAAGCTGCTTTTGTTCTTGTTGGTTTTGTTCATTTTTTTCTTTATCTTGGCGTTTTGAATTAGCATAGAAGTCACCTGACTCTTGATTGCCTTCCTTTTTGGGGCTAATACGTAGAGATTGAGCTGATGCTATTTTCATATAATCGCTTTTATCAGCCATCTAATCCTCTTTCGAGCCTTTTCTACTACCAACATACAAGTTCAATTTTTCACCTCCTAAACAATATCTCTATATTTATTAATCGGTTATCAGATTAAAAATATTAATACTAATTTACATATAGATAACGTTTTATCTTTTGAGTTGGTGTCTTTTGAAATGGTTCACTTACAATTCTGAATTCCCTCAACTTTGAGTGTGCAGGCAACTGATCGTTTATTAATGCCCTATTACTCATCACAGTTTCTTTTATCTTATCATCTTTAATATGATTTTTGTCTATTTCTTCATAATCTGGGTAAATCAATGCAATAAGCCCATTATTCTTTTCTATTACTAAAGATTCCATAATATATTTCATATTATTTAACTTTTGCTCAATTTCTTCTGGATAAATATTATCGCCTGAAGATCCTATTATCACGTTTTTAGACCTTCCCTTAATATAAACAAACTTATCTTTATCAATAACACCTAAGTCGCCTGTTTTAAGCCAGCCATCTTTTGTAAGTACTTCATTTGTCGCTTCTGGATTCTTATAATACCCAAGCATCACTTGCTCGCCTTTTACCATTATTTCGCCGACAATATTATATGGATCAGAGGAGTCTATTTTTATATCCAGATATTCAACTAAATGTCCTGATGAGGTCAACTTAGTCTTGTGCCAGTTTTCATATGAGATCAGCGGACCACACTCGGTCATTCCATAACCTACAGTAAACGGGAATTCAATGCTCGTTAGAAAAGCTTCCGCTTCAGTGTTCATCGCAGCTCCACCAATCACAAGTTCATCTAAGTTGCCACCAAAGGCTTCTAATAAGGTTTTTCTAATTTTCTTATAAACAATTTGTCGTGTTAAAGGTATTTTTAACATAAAGTTAATTGCTGGCTTTTGTAATTGGGGCCATATCATTCTCTTGTAAATTTTTTCTACTATTAAAGGTACGCTCAAAATAATATTGGGTTTAATGATCTTAAAAGCATCCAAAAGCACCTTTGGTGTAGGCATCTTATCTAAAAAGTGAATATGATTACCGCAGGTTAATGGGTATAAGAAATCAAAAGAACAAGCATAAGCATGAGCTAAAGGTAAAAAGGAAAGCATCTTTGCGCCCTTTTTAAACAAGAGTTTTCTACTTGCGACCAAAACATTAGCCATAAGGCTATTAAAATCTAACATGACTCCCTTTGAAAAACCTGTTGTCCCAGAGGTATAAAGTAATGCAGCTAAATCATTATTACTTATTTTCTTATTAAGCATAAAACTACTCTTCTCAATACTGTACTTTTTGAGGTTATTTAGCTGATAAATAAGCTCTTGAAAATCTATCTTCTTTGTTGTCTGCACTAATGAGAAATTATTTAGATGGAAGATGTGTTCAACATGCTTTAGCCTGTCAAGATCTATCTCCTCAGCCAGTTTATCGGAGGCAAATACAAGCCTTGACTCTGAATGATTCATAATATGGTGTAGATCATCATAAGGGAAATTAGCCATTATTGGTACAATTACAGCACCATAAGTGACTGTTGACAGGTAAATAATTGCCCAATTCATACTGTTCTTACCAATCAGTGCTACTTTATCACCTTTACTTAACTTGGCTTGTTTGAAAAGCTTATGTAAGATCATAATTGAACTTGCTAATTCATTATAACAAATGTGCTCTTGTCCATAGTTTGATAGTGCTGGTAAATCCCAAAATTCTTTAATTTTCTCTTCAAAATATTCAACAAAGTTTTCTTTAATCATAAAACCACCCTTCTCTTTACTTTACTTTTCTGATGGAACTATTATCCAAACAATAAGGTAGATGAATATACCTGAACCAAAAAAAAGAGATGTAAGTATTAATGCTATTCTTATAATACTAACATCAAACATAAATGCATCTGCAATACCCTTGCAAACCCCGCCGATTATTCTACCTTCTCTGGGTCTTATTATTAATCTTCTAGATGAATCATAATTATCTATTTCTGGCAAAATTAACGCTAGTGCAATATAAATAATAGCACCTGTTGGGAAAATGAACAACAAAAAAGCTAATCGAATAAATAGCGGGTCAACCCTTAAACATTCTGCTATTCCACTGCATACACCAGCTATGATTTTCCCATGTATTGATCGATGTAGTTCCATTACTCCTCCTCTGTAAATATTCCGTTATTGAAAATATTATAAAGCTTTTTGGATAGTTCATAAATGCTTATTGGTTTGCTAACATAATCTGTAATCTGATATTTTTCTATACTTTCATTAGTCAAATACTCAGAATACCCTGTACTAAGCACAATAGGGACATTCAATGATTGGTTCCGTAGTTCTTGTATTATATCGATCCCTGTCATCTTTGGCATATAGTAATCTGTAATTATTAAGTCATATTTATCTTGGTTATCTAAATATTCCTTGAGGGCTTTATCGCTCTCAGAAAAACAAGTAGTTTGATAGTTTAACTTATCAAGTATTTGCTCCATCACTTTCAAAATAGGTAATTCATCATCAATAAATAAGATTTTTTGCCTATTACCAGTATAAATCTGCATTTCGCTCGAGGTATGATTTTTTTGATCTAAATAATTGGGTAAATAAATATAAAAAATGGTACCCATATTATAAGTAGAATCAACTCTAATAAAACCTTGCATTGCTTTAACAATACTGTGAACCATTGCCAACCCTAAATATGTATCTTCATCTGAACCTTTGACAGTAAAGTCTGGGTCATTAATCTGATCTACAATCGCTTCTGGCAAACCATTTCCTGTGTCTGATATTTCAATACAAATAAATTCACCAGGTTCAAACTCTGGGTAGCCTTGAGGATTTTGACTGATAAAAGACTGAGTAATGAGAAGGTTAATCTCGCCGCCACTATCCTTTACAGCATTAAGTGAATTAGTATAGAGGTTCATAATTAATTGATGAATTTGTGATGGGTCACCTAAAACTTTATCATTTTTACATTGTATATTTGACTTAATTGTAACATTTGAAGGAATTGCTGCTCGAAGGAGTTTGATTGCCTCTTTAACAAGAGGAACCATATTAACGGGTTGATGCTTTACTTCTCTCTGACGACTAAATGTTAAAACCTGAGATATCAGATCTTTAGCTCGCTCTGAAGATTTGATAATTTGTGCGGCACTGTCATAGATTGGGCTTATGTCATCAACATCATATGTTATTAATTCGGCAAAACCCATTATTGGTGTTAAAATATTATTAAATTCGTGTGAAATGCCACTTGCTAAAGCTCCTATCGCTTCCAACTTTTGTGCTTGCCTCAACTGCTTTTCAAGTTCAAACTCTTGACTATTATCAATATAAGTAACAATATAGTAAACTTGATTACTGCCTGGGTTGACCTTGTTTATAGACACAGAGTATCTTTGTTCACTGTTTTTCTTACTATTTAAATGTATTGAGCCACGCCAGTTTTCACCTTCAAGCAAAATCTTATTTACTTGGTTAATAAAATCATTATATACATTACTCTTCAGTTTAAAAATATTTGTCACATTATGTGATTTATCTATTTGACATACTTGATAAAGCATTTCATTGGTGTACTTTATACTCCCATTGTCATCAATTATTAAAAACCCTATCTTTTCATTCTCTAAGTTTTTTAGTATTATATCTATATTTAATGAAAAGTCATCTTTTAAAATCTCTTTATCTTCATAAGCCTTGCCAAGCATTTTAATACAAGAAATCAAAACATACTCAAGCTGGTCATTCATATCAAAAATTGGTGAATATTCACATTGATAATAATGATTATTTTTCAATAACACGACTTCATCATAATAGCCTTTAGCTTTTAATATTGACAATATATTGTTGAATGATGGCAGATTATCTTCAATCTCTGACCATTCTTTAATCTTTGAATTCGAGGCATTGGTTTGATTAAAAAGTCTGCTTGCAAATGCATTCATTTTTACTAAGCTACCACTTTGATCAACGAGAAGCTGTGCATGCCGTGTATGATTCAAAAATAATCGGAATAGTTCATTTTCTGTCATATTTAATTAATCACTTTCATTTTAATAGTTTTATTATATTTGAATTGTTAGTATAGTCAAGCTTTTTCTATCATCTTTTTTAAAAAAGCGTCTTTTTTGTCTTATTTACACATCATAATTGGTTGAATATTATTCAAATAAACATATTTACAGAATCTCTGCACAATCACAATATAAACTAATAAAAGTTTTTTTATACCCAAATAGTATGTTTTTAGATTGTTGTGCAGAATACCAAAATTATTTGTAAAAATCAAAGTGAAAATTGCTGTATTTTGCTATCAAATTTAGTACCAAAAAGGAGCAAATAATCCACTCATTTTAGTTGTTTTTCTCTTTCTTGATCGATTTTTCTTATATAACTGTATTTAACTATTTTTCAGTAATATAACAATGTGATTCCCTTTACATTCCCTTTGCTATCTTGGAGAATGAAAGGTATTCTTATAGGAATCTAAAGGGAGTGTAAAGGAGGTTTTTTAATAGTTTTTTGCAGATAGAAAAAGATGTGTTTAGTTATCATTTTTTTATTGACAAAAATCGTATACCTTACAAAGTTGTATTAATAAACCTTTAATCTTACCCTGTGAGGTAGAAAGGATGGAAATCATGCTAAGTAGAGCACCATAAATAAGCTCCTAAAAGAACTGTTTTTAATTTTTCATATCAATGAATAACAAAATTTAACTAATTAGGAGAAAAAATGAACAATATTAGCTTACTTGGCAGAAACCTTTACGATTTAGATGACTACACCCCAGAAGAAATAATCAATATACTTGAAGTCTCTAAAGTCATGAAAGAGATAAATTCACGAGAATATAAAAAGCTACCTACCTTTAAAGGTAAAACCATATGCACTTTATTTGTAGAAAACTCAACGCGCACTCGCATGTCTTTTGAGCTTGCTGCAAATCGCTTAAGTGCAGATGTTGTCACATTTGAAGCAACAACTTCATCGCTCCAAAAAGGAGAAAGCCTACAAGACACAGTTACTACCCTAAATGCTATGGGTATCGATCTTTATATAATTAGACACAGCTCCGCAGGCAGCCCACAAATAGTAAACAAATATACAGGTAAACCTGTTATGAATGCAGGAGACGGGCGCCATGCACACCCTACGCAGGCTTTGCTTGATATGTATTCAATTTACGAAAGATTAGGGTCACTGAATGGTCTCAAAATAGCAATAATTGGCGATATCGTCAACTCAAGGGTTGTACGCTCAAATCTAATAGGAATGAAAAAGCTTGGTGCTGAAGTTACAATCTGTGGTCCACGCACTCTTGTTCCAAACCATATGGACACTGTATATGGTTGCAAAGTAACTTATGATTTAAAGACAGCCTTAAAAAATGCAGATGTCGTAATGGGGCTTAGAATGCAGCTTGAAAGGCAAACTGAGGGCTTATTCCCCAGTTTAGAAGAATATACAAAACACTATGTTTTATCAAAACAAACAATAAAATGGGCAAAAAAAGACGCATTAGTCATGCATCCAGGACCAATGAACCGCGGTGTTGAAATATTACCTGAGTTAGCTGATAGTTCCCAAAGCATAATATTAGACCAAGTATCAAACGGTGTAGCAGTGAGAATGGCTTTATTGTTTTCAATATTAGGTGGAAGATTTTAGGAGGACCAATGAAAATACTTATAAAAAATGCAAGTGCATATATTAATAAAACTTGGATTGACACAGACGTTTTGATTGATAAACAAAATATCATCAAGGTTGAAAAAGAGATTAATGATAAAGCAGATTTAACTATCGATGCAAAGGGTAAAAAGCTCATACCTGGCTTTGTTGATTTGCATTGTCATTTAAGAGACCCTGGGCAAACATATAAAGAAGATATCCACACAGGCACTCGTTCCGCTGCAAAAGGTGGCTTTACAACTATTTGTGCTATGCCCAATACAGAGCCTACAATCGATAATATTGGTGAAGTAGAATATATTCAACGCAAAGCAAAAGACTTAGGACTTTGCAAAGTTAAAGTGATTGGAGCCTCAAGTAAAAAGCTCGAAGGTAAAGAGATAGCAGAAATTGCAACCATGAAAGAGGGCGGAATAGTCGCTGTATCTGATGATGGGGCGTGTGTGCAAAACTCAAAACTGCAATCAAATATAATGCTCTATGCACAAAACTTTGATATACCTGTAATCATCCATGCAGAAGACTATAGCCTGGCAGGTAAAGGGCAAATTGCGGGTGGTATAATGGCGACTAAACTCGGTCTATCTGGGATCCCTGCTTTAGCTGAAGAAGTGATAATATCACGAGATCTGATGCTTTCTGAAGCGACTAAATGCCAAATTCATATTGCTCACCTATCCACAGCCAATTCTGTTGAAATGATAAGACAAGCAAAAAAGAAAGGGATAAAAGTCACTTCTGAGGTCACGCCTCATCACTTAATTTTTAATGAAGAAAGGCTTGCAACTTTTGATACGAACTTTAAGTGTAAGCCTCCAATTCGCTCTGAGAAAGATAGACAAGCATTAATCGAAGGACTCATAGATGGAACTATTGATCTAATTGCAACGGATCATGCCCCTCACGCAGATTTTGAAAAAGAAAAAGAGTTTGACTTTGCACCATTTGGCGTAATTGGCTTTGAGACTGCTTTCCCTGGATTGTATACTCATTTAGTAAAAAACAATATCATATCTTTAGAATTGCTAATCGAAAAACTATCTACAGCGCCTGCTTCATGGTTAAAACTAAACTCTGGGGCGATCGAGGTTGGAAAGGCTGCAGATCTTGTTTTGGTAGATTTGAATCAATCAATAGAAATAAATAATGAGACAATTAGCTCCAAATCAAAAAACTCTCCATTCATAGGAGAAACCTTGCTTGGAAGAATTGAGTTGACAATATGTGATGGAAAAGTAACATGGGAGATAAATGATAATAAGTGATACTGCTACATTGCTTGAAAGGAGAACGGCTTGAAAGACCACAAAGGTTTAATAGTCAATAATATAAAGCTCAATGATCATTACTATATTTTGTCTGTAAAAATAGATGAAGACCCTAAAGAGCTCGGGCTTGCTGGGCAGTTTTATGAGCTAAAAGTAAAGAGCTCACAAAGGTTTAGAGTACCAATCAGTATTTACGACATACATGACAATATAGTCGATTTTATGATAAAAGACATTGGTAAAGCCACACACGAGTTGAGCCTATTTAAAAAGAATGACAGCATCTCTGTTTTGGGACCATTAGGAAAACCTTTTACAGAAGCAACTAATAATCAAAAGTGTTTGCTCATCACTGGTGGAGTTGGTTATGCCCCTCTCAATTACTTTAAAAATACTTTTCCCCATGCAATGATTACTTGGTTTCATGGTGGCGCAAATAAAGACGAAGTATTCTCTGCAGATAGGATCTATACAAATGACGGTTCTGAGGGTATCAAAGGCTTTGTAACACTTGATCTTAAGCAATATCTAAAGGAAAACAAGGTCGATAGAATATTAACCTGTGGACCAAGGATTATGATGAAAAATATTGTGCAAATAGCCCTTCCCTATGTTAAAGATATTGAGGTTTCTTTGGAAGAATATATGGCATGTGGCATTGGAGTTTGCTTTGGTTGTGCTGTAAAAATAAAGAATGGTGATGACTTTGTATACAAAACTGTCTGTAAAGATGGTCCAATTTTTCAAGGAAGCGAGGTAATGTGGGATGAATAGACTAAAAACAAGTCTTGGCAAGCTTAGCTTTAACAATCCAATAACCGTAGCTTCTGGTACATTTGGCATCGATTATCAACAATTCTACAATTTGAATTTATTAGGAGCAATAGTAACAAAAACAATTACACCAGAATTAAAAAAAGGCAATCCAACTCCACGCGTTTATGAAACAGAATGCGGTATGCTAAACTCTATTGGTTTACAAAACCCTGGTATTGATGAGTTTATAAAAACTACAGTTCAAGATTATAAACATTTCACCAATCCATTGATTGTTTCATTTTCTGCCTCAACAATAGATGAGTTTTGTGAAATGCTACTAAAATTGGAGGCTATTGACTTTATCAAAGGTTATGAAGTTAATGTTTCATGCCCAAATGTTGAAAATGAAGGGCTTGCCTTTGGGGTAGATGAAAAAATAGTATACCAGCTTACAAAGAAGCTTTCAGAGCTGACTAAAAAAGAGCTAATTATCAAGTTATCTCCAAATGTAACAGACATAGTCAGTATTGCCAAAGCTGCAGAAGAAGGTGGTGCAAGCTCTGTTGCCTTGATAAACACACTACTTGGTATGGCAATAGACTGGAAAACAGGTAAGTCAATGATAAGACGTGGTGTTGCTGGATACAGCGGTGTCGGAGTAAAGCCTGTTGCTTTACAAATGGTATATCGCGTACATCAAGCTATCTCAATTCCGATTCTTGCCATGGGTGGAATTCAGAACTATCAAGATTGCCTTGAATTCATCTATGCAGGTGCCTCAATGCTCGCTATAGGAACATCTCAATTCTCTGATCCGACATTACCTATTACGATCATAAATGATTTGAAAGACCACTTTGATAGCAATAAGATTACCATTGATGAAATAAAGGGTAAGGTATGGGGAATCGCCTGATAATAAACAAAATATACGAATTATTAGCAAAACAGTATAATAATGATAATTGGTGGAAAGCTGACAGTGTTGATGAAGTAATTATTGGGGCGATTCTAACTCAAAATACAAATTGGAAAAACGTTGAAAAAGCTATTGCTGTACTAAAAGAAAAAGGGCTTTGTAGCCTTGCAGGAATTACTAAAACAAAAGAAGAAGACCTTGCTGAATATATCAAAGCATCAGGTTTTTTTAAAGTAAAAGCAAAAAGGCTGAAAGCAGTTGCTGATAGCTTATACATGATTAACCTTGATAAATATGACAATGAAGAACTAAGGGCGTTTTTGCTCTCAATACACGGTATTGGAAATGAAACTGCAGACACGATTATGCTTTATGGCTACAATTTACCAAGCTTTGTGATAGATGCCTATACAATGCGAATTTATTCAAGAATTGGCATAATAAATAAGAAAGACAAGTACAACCAAGTTCGCCAGCTATTTATGGATAATATTAGTAAAGATATCGAATTATACAAGATATACCACGCATTAATTGTTACTAATGCCAAAGAAGCATGTAAAGTAAAGCCTCTTTGCACAAAATGCCCACTAAAAGCCCTATGTAAATTTGGAAGTGATTATGAAAACATTGATTCAAAGAGTAAGTGAAGCAAGTGTAACCGTCGATAATAAAGTAATAAGTTCTATTAAACATGGATTGCTCATCTTTTTAGGTATTCACCATGATGACACCAATGAGCACATTGATTGGCTAACATCTAAGATTATTAATCTCAGAATATTTGAAGATCAAAATGGAAAAATGAATCTTTCCCTCAATGATGTTGGCGGAGAGATTCTTCTTGTATCTCAGTTCACGCTATACGCCAATTGTGACCGTGGTAGACGCCCGGACTTTATTCAATCTGCAAAGCCTGAGCTGGCAAATGAGATGTATCAGAAGTTTGCCAAAAAGCTTACTTCTTTAGGTGTAGAGACAAAGCTCGGTATTTTTGGTGCTGATATGAAAGTATCACTTATCAATGATGGTCCTGTCACCATCATGCTTGAAAAATAATACTATTTTAATTCATACTCTGTGGATACTGTAACAGATATTTGCTTTTGCTTTGATGACGTGCTGTAAATGCCATATGAAGCCACTTCCGTAGATAATGGTTCTGTTATTTGAAAAACACCTACGCGTGCACTAATGATCTTCCCAACTTTACCACTAGAACTTTCTGCTACTTTCATTGCTCTAATTTTTGCATCTTTTGTTGCTTCAGCAATAATATTATGTTTGATTTGAGGGAGCTCTGAGATATAATATTCGATATTTGAACTTCTTAACATTATACCCTTATTGTAAAAAGTTAAAGGATTAAAGTCAAGTTCTTCTATAATTTTAAATTGTAATGTATCTTGTAAAGTATAAACAAGATTTTGTTCAATTGAATAACCATTTATAATGCCAGACTGGCTATATGTTGCAAAAGAATAGGGGCTTCTAACTTTTAAGTTATTTGGATCAAGACCAGACTCATGCAGGATACTTTTAAAGCTATCAACGCTTTTTGATAAAGTCATATATCCAGAATTAAGATTGTTTTGATCTACCTGCACTCCTAATTGGACTTGCCATTTAAGAATATCTGATGGATATTCCATGCTTGCAAAACCAACAACTTTAACAACATCGCTTTTGTGTTGTGCTTTGTAAAAGAATTGACCAAGGATTAATGCTGAAATTATTAATCCTACACTTATAATAGTGCCTATTGTTTTAGTCATTTTTATCTCCCTTTTTTATAAATATATTATTGATTATTTTTTGAGGCGTTATTGATGCTGTTTCGTATATTTCATTAAGCGAATCCGCTGTTTCACCTAAAAGATATGAGCCACTTACAGCTGCGTGATAAAGAACCTCTCTTAGATTGCTATTTGTACGCATGTTTTGGGCAACAAATGAAGAAATAATACCTGCCAATACATCTCCACTGCCACCTGTTGAAAGTCCATCATTGCCATTGGCGATGATACTTATGTCCTCATTATTTGAACAAAGACTAACTGAGGACTTTAATAGAACTGTAACGTGATACTTTGTTACAAACTCTTTTAAGTACTCTATTTGATTTTCTTGTATATCAGCTTGATTATGATTTGAAAGCCTTGCAAACTCAGCAATATGCGGTGTCAGCAAAACATTCTTGCCTTTCATTTCTTCCAATAATTCTCTGTTTTTAGAGATAATATTCAAGGCGTCAGCATCAAGTATCACTGGCTTCATTTTTGCCTGTTTTAAGGCTGTTTTTACAAGTTCAAGACTATATTCTTCAGTGCCTATACCAGGACCTATTAAAATACAATCCATGTCTTGCAGCTTTTTCTCTAAGCTTATTGAATCTGGTAAGTGGTCTTTTTCAGGTATTGTTACTTTAATGACTTCAATTAAAGAAGCATCATATCTCTTTCTCATTGCAGAGGAAGAAAATAAATATATCAAGCCTGCGCCAGCATTTAAACATGCATTAGCTGACAAAACTGCAGCGCCAGTGAACTGATCAGAGCCAGCAAAAATAGCGACTTTTCCATAGTCACCCTTATGACTTGTTTTAAAACGATTAGGATAAGAAATATCTTCTCTATTAACTAACTTTACCTTACTGTATTCCTCTGATAAGAGGTTATTTGGAATACAGATATCTACAATCTCTATCTTACCACAAAGCTCTTTGCCTCTATTGATCAGGTGTCCATACTTATAAAAGGCAATGCAGAGTGTATAGTCAGCTCTTATTGCGTTTATGTCAGCACTTCCTGTATCAGCAGACAAACCTGATGGTAAATCTATTGAAATAGTGAGAGAAGATTCGTCATTTATCTTTGCAAAAAGTGTTGAGTGTAAAGCTGGCAATGCACCATTAAAGCCATTACCAAAAACTGCATCTATACATACATTATTATTAATATGAAAGTCAAAAGCCTGCTCAATAGAGTCAAGTTGGTTTATCTCAATGTCTAAAGCCAAGCAAGCTTCGTAATTATTCTTTGTTGATTCTGAGAACTTGCTTACATTGCCTAATAGAATAATCTTGGTATTGATATTATTCTGCTTGAGCCAACGCGCAATCACAAAACCATCTCCCCCATTATTACCATGACCACAAAAGATAATTATAGGGTTTTTATTATTCAACAACTTCATGATACTGATGATCTTATCAGCGCATACCTTACCTGCCACTTCCATCAAGATTAGAGATGTTCTTTTAAGAAAAGACATTGTATTTGTATCAAGCTCTTGCATTTGCTGCTGGTTTAAGACTATCATCTTTACTCCATATTTAGTTTTAACTTAATGATATCCCAGACAGAGTCCATTTCTTCTAAAGTAGATGTTTGTAGTGACATACCATGTTCTTTATAGTATTGTTCTAACATCATAAACCTTTGAGTAAACTTATCATTACTCTTCCTTAAGGCTGTGTCAGCATCAAAACCAAGCTTCCTTGAAAGATTCACAAGAGTAAATAGCAAATCACCAATCTCTTCTTCTATATTATTACTATCATTATTACTAATTGCTTTTTGCAATTCTTGAGTTTCTTCTTCAAGTTTATTGAAGACAGGTTTATCATCTTTCCAATCAAAACCAGTTGCAGCAGCTTTTTCCTGAGTTCTTTGAGCTACAATCAGTGATGACATAGCTTTTGGTACTCCTTCTAAAATGGATTTTCTCTCCTTCTTTTCTTCCATCTTAATCATTTCCCAATTATTCTTTACTTCACAAGCAGTTTCAGCGCTTTCATTAGCAAAGATATGTGGATGTCTTCTTATTAGCTTCTGAATAATTGTCATAAAGACTTCATTTTCACTAAAATAATGGCTTTCTTTAGCAATATTAATTTGCAAACAAACATGTAAAAGCAAATCACCAAGTTCTTCAACTAAATCTTGATGTCTATCATTATCAATTGCCTCTACACATTCATATAGTTCTTCAATAAAATTAGGTACTAATGATTTGCTTGTTTGGACATTATCCCATGGGCAGCCAGTTTCAGGGTGCCTTAGTTTTTTTACTATCTCAGAAAGAGTGTCAAAGTTATATTTCATTGTGTGTCCAGCTGTTGAATTATTGACATCATATTTGTCTTAATATCAGAATCAACAGAAACAGCTGATAGCTCTCTTAGTATTCTTGAAGTTACTTGTTTAATTATAAACTGTTTGTTTACAAAAAAGTAGTTGAATAAATACATCAAGTAAAATCTTGCTCTGTCTTTTGCAAAGAGCATTGCTATTAATGGCATATTCTCAAAGTTTTTTTCTTTAGTTAAAAAATATAAGAGATAATCTGCAAGTACCTGGTTTTCTTTGTAAGATAGTAAAAAAGCTATCACTGCTAGTCTTTCGACAAAGTCTTGATTACTAAGGCTAAACGTAACAGCCTTATTTAGCAGGTTATCTTTAGATTTGATAATTGATTTTATAATGCTTTGTTCCTTTTCAGATAATTCTAAGTAATTTACGTTCAAGATGGCTAATATCAGTTCTTCTTTGACTGATAATTGATTAATATTATTTGCATATTCTTGTTTTATGCGAATTATTTCATTAGCACTGAGGTTTGCTTTGAGATCTGAATCAAACTGTCTCTTTAGCCTTTCAATTTCTGCCAAGTAATCATCATGGCTTAATACGTTTTTCTTAATAAAGTCTTTAATTTGTTTCTCTTCGTATCTCTTGTATTTATTATAAAACATCGAGTATTCTCGCTCAAACCAATCATCAGACAGTCTCCATGTATTTTCTTCAAGCATATCGTCAATCATTACACAAAATGGCTTTTTCGGAGTCTCTGCGCCTCTTTGTAACTTCTCGATAGAAACATCTGCTGTAACTTTTACATATTCATCGCGGTCAATACTGAGTTTCTTTAAAAGATTTAAGCTACCCTTAAAAGGAAGGTTGCCAAGTGCTGTAGCTAATGCTATTTTCAAGCGTGGTGAAGATGAATCAGTATACTTGCTTATGAGCTTGATGACTTCTGGATTACCTGTTGAACCAAGTGCCTTAATAACTTCAATTTGAATATCTTCAAAAGGTGAGCTTAAGTACCTGTTTAATATATTAATTGTTTTTTGATCTTCAATTTGAGCTAATGCCTCAATAGCAGTCTTTATAATATCATTCTCGTCAGCTCTGATTATCTCATCCAGCTTTTCCCAAGCAAGTTCAGAGTTTTCAACACTGATAATAGATCGATAAATATGGGCTTGAACATCAAAAGAAACATAATCAGTTTGAATCTTTATAAACTGGTAAAGCTCATCATTATTTGTACGAATAACAAAGTCAATAATCAGTTTTTTAATTTCATTATCACTTTTATTCCAAAGGTCTTTTACAAAGTCATTTATCTGATTATTGCGAGTACAAACAAGAGCGTCTAGTGCAATTTCAATATTTTGTTTACTTTGAAACATACAAATCTTTTTTACCAAGTTAAATGCAACGGGGTCAGGATAATCGTAAAAAGCTGTTATTATTTCTTTATGTTCGCTATTATCCATATTGATTACTTCTTTTTCAAAAGCATCCATGAGCTTTATGTCTTCGTTTTTTGCAATAATAAACGTCGCTATTGTTCGGCATTTCAGTGATTTACAGTGAATAAGCATATTAACTTTTGATTTGACATCATTATATGGTAATAAAGAAAAGAATATTGCTATATAATAAAGCTTTTCAAAGTGATTTTTATCGAATGAGTCGTCTATTACTTTGTAAGCTTCTGTTTCATGATAAAGGAATAATTTTGTAATTGCAAATCCTGCAACAAGGCTATTAGCATCTTCAGACAACTCTTGTACAACTCTCATTTGCTCAATACCTGCAAGCTGTATAAACAAAAGCTTTGCATATTCTTGTATGATTGTGTGATTAATTGTAAAGTATTTTGACAAAACTTCCCATGCCTCAAAATCACCGAGGTTTATTAAGGCTTTAGCTCTCTCTAACTCCAAAACAAAGTTTTTATCAAGTTCCATATTTTTCAATATAATAATAGACAATGGATGATTTATCTTTGCAAATGCTTTTATACCTTCTAAGTAGAGATTATTATCTCCATTTCTCAGTAATTGGATTATGACTGGTATAACCTTGACTGTGTTCAAACTGGCAAGTATTCTGACAATATTATATCTATTCTTTAATTGAATTTTCATATGGATTTCGGTTAGTATTTTGAAACATAGTTCTTGGTCAAGAGATGCGATAAAGTTCATTGTGAGCTCACTGACTAAGGCATTATTATCTAATGCCAAAGCTGTCAGAGTAATCTCATCAAAATCATCTTCAAAATAATGCAACGAACGCACTAATTCCTGTTTATCCAATACATTTTTTGAATATGCAAGGTTTTGCAAGTGCTCGCTAATATCTTCTCCAAAGCTTTTTAATGCTAAAATTACTTGTATCTTCAATGATATGTTTTTAGACTTTATTAAGTCATCCAAAATTGGTCTTTGCTCATTTAAATCAAGCAAAGCAATCAATTTACAAATCATTTTTTTAGTATCATCACCAGAATTTGCTGCCACGCTCTTCAAGTCTGGCAAGCTTGTAGATAAAAGTTGTTTTAATTCACTTGTTATGATTTTCAGCAAAGAGATATTCTCTATCCAACTGTGCATAAATGAACCAAAATGCTGTACTGTAATAAGATTATCTTTTTCGTTTTGTTCTTTTTCAATCAATGCTTGAATATTTCTAGGGTCAACTTCATCCTTTTTTAGCTTCAGATACTTCTTCTCAATGTCAAGACAGGCGGCCTTCATATTTTGGACGGGTCTTTTATTTATTTGTTTAGCAAAATATCTGAAGTTTATCTCTCCACCAATCATCGAGAGGGCTTTTAAATAGAATTCTATCTCAAAGCTTGGATTATCATTATTCGAATCTATCATATTCTGTATAAATAGCGAGCTTTCCTCAAGCTTATCCAGAATCCCTTTATTATTAATAATCTCAAAGAGAGTAAGGTTTAATGTTTTAGTTAAATGATTGTTCTCATTAAGACTCAGTTTCTTGGCTATTTTATCATTATATTTTTTGTCCACAATTGATATAACCCATTCAAAACTTGGATAAAACCTATTTAGCCATAAAAGGTCATGAAAATAAGTATTTTTAAAATAAGAATCAATCCATTTGTTTACCATGGGTCGTGAAAGAATACTTTGTATTTTCTCTGCATCGCCATAATTAAAGTTTGTAAAACATGAGAAAAACTCTGGTTCATACAGTATTTCTGAATCCAACATTCTAACTAATTGAAGTTTTTGTTCTAAAGTTAAATCTACAATGTTCATGATAGTTAAAAAACATTCCTTGTTTTGAGGCTCAAGACAATTGTGTTTTTTAATAAATTCAACTAAAAAATCTATATGGTTATCAGTTATAGTGTGATATTCTTTTATAAACTCTAAGACTACATTCTCTAAGACTGCAGTATAATGTTTCAGTTGTTTAGGCTCTTCTGTATTTATATCACCATACTCATCTAAAATCATTTTTAGTCTTAAATACCTTTCATCGGGAGAGTACTTGTCTTCTTCATTATCTTGAGGCGTCTTAAAATGGGTCAAGATACTTTTTAGGTTTCTTCGCGCATTTGGATCAATCTCATTATTTTTGACAAACATTTCAATATGCTTCTTTTCTACCCTACTTTTTATATAAGAAAGCAGCGAAGATTGAAGTTTTGAGGCTTCAAGCCAAGAAAGAATATATTGAAAATGATCATTAGTCAACTTATGTTTTTTTAGCAAATCAAGGATAACATAATCTCTCACATCTTTGTCTTTTTTTGCTATCTCTATAAGTTCATCCACACCATCAAGTTGTAAAAGTCTTTGAATTATTTTATTCTTGTCTGCAGAATCAACCTTGTATGACTTTAACAAACTTTGTGGGTTTTTCAAAAAAAATGGAGCTATTGCACTAAGCATAAAACCTTTCCTATATTATTGTTTTTTACTCGCTAATTTTGTTACAATAAAAGAAGCAACGTCTGTTGAATAAGAGCCTGCGCCAAAGCCTGCATCATAACCAAGCTCTATTGCCAATTCATGATTAATACGAGGGCCACCACAGATAAACAACATTTTATCTCTTAATCCTTCAGCTTCTGCCATCTCTATAAGTCTTGTTAAGTTTTTTATATGAATATTCTTTTGGGTAACGATTTGTGACACCAAAATAGCGTCTGCATTCATCTCCCTTGCCTTTGCCAGCAAGTCCTCTGATAAAACTTGAGCGCCCATATTTAAGGTATTAAACCATTTATATCTTTCAAGTCCAAATCTATGATTATAGCCTTTCATATTGAGAATAGCATCTATACCAACAGTGTGTGCATCAGACTCGATACATGCACCAATTATTGTTATTTTTCGTCCTAATTGTAGTTCGACAAACTCATCGGTTTCTTCCATTGTCATAACATCTGTATCGACAGTTTTAACTTGAATTTTAGTCAAATCAACAAAAACGCTTGTATTAGCATAAGCAACAATATGCGCAAACCCTTCAGAGAGATCAGCAATATAGCATATTTCAATTTCATCCAATCCCATTTGTTTTAATAATTGCCTTGCTGCCTCTTTACCTGATTCATCTGCTTTTACGGGCATAGAAAATGATATTTGCATACGCCCATCATTCATAGTGTCGCCATAAGGACGAATAAATGTTTTATCTATTTTTGTACTCATTTTACTTTCCTTTAATCTAAATTTAACTCTTGCTTAATCTTATCCATGAATGGATTTATATAGTCTTCAGACTTGCGAAAGACGCCATCAAAGCCTTTGCCGCTCGTTTGAGTTCTCTTAATATTTGCAAACTCACCTTTTTCCAAAGCATTGAAAAGACCCTGTTCTGCAACTCTCTTTAAAAATACAATAGCCTCATCCAAAACTGCTTCTGCTCGCTTATTGATAAAACCCTCTTTATCTATTGAAATCTCACTTGAAAAATCTTTCACTGCATTAAAAACATATTTTGCATTATCTATAGCCAAAGCACGATCAGCGAGATGTGGCGTATGTACTGCTTCTGTTAACATACCAAGTAATTGCACACCTTGCCCTGTCATTTGAGCGACCATATTAAACATTGCATTAATAATATAAGCCTCAAAAATATTGCCCGTTACATGCTTAGTTGGAGGCATATATTTAATAGGTGAGTGAGGGAAAAGAGTCTTTGTTAATAGTGCGTGTGATAGCTCATATGAAAAAGAATTTTCTATACAAGGATCTATTTCAAATGCATGACCAATACCCATTTTCTCGGGGCTTACTCCTGATAACAAAGCAAAAGACTCATTTATTAATTGAGATGCAGTAACAGTATATGCTTTTTCTATTGCATCTGAGGTTGTTAAATAATTATCTTCACCTGTTTGAATTTCAATGCCTGCAACTGCATTTATCATACGAGAAAAATATTGATCAAGCAGTGTCCTTTGTGGATTTATATCTCTAAATAAAATCCCATACATTGCATCATTGAGCATCAAATCGAGCCTTTCCATAGCGCCCATTGCTGCTATTTCTGGCATACAAAGCCCTGATGCATAATTGGTAAGGCTTATGTACTTGTTTATCTCTGCCCCAACTTCATCTAATGCTTTTCGCATAATTCTAAAGTTTTCTTGTGTCGCAAATGTTCCACCAAAACCCTCTGTAGTAGCGCCATATGGCACATAATCGAGCAATGATTGTGCTGTTGATCTAATTACAGCAACGATATCCGCTCCTTGCTTTGCTGCTGCTTTAGCTTGTAATACATCTTCATAGATATTGCCAGTCGCTACAATCACATAAAGTGATGGTGCGTTTCTTGGACCGTATTTTTTGAAATAGCTTTCTCTTGTTGCTCTTTGCAGTTTTATATGATCTATCATTTTCTGAGCTAGATCATTCATAACCTTGATTACTTCAGCTGTCGGTTGTTGTGTGACTTGAGTGAGCTCCAATTTACCATCTTTCACTGAATTTGCAACGTCTTGAGCAGACAGACCTGTATAAACGATTGCGTTTGAAATCCAGTATGCTACACCTTTATCAAGTGCATTTTTGCTTTTCAGCTGATCTACAATATAATTTGGTATTGGTGTGCCATCTTCTAAGGCACCATCGATGCCTAATAATCTTAAAACTGTTCTTTCAATTGTAACTGAGCTATAAGAATTTAAAAGTTCTTCTAATGAATGAGTAATTTGTTTTGCAAACCCTCTAGCAGAAGCAATCTTATCTTGTGGAATAGTTAAATGTAACAATTGTCCTCCTTATAATAATCATTTAAACAACTATTACACAAACAAGCTTGTTAGTCAAGTAATTTCTGTTATTTTTAATAAATAAATTAAGTTGTATATTGAAAAATGATTAATACAATCTATATTTCTTTTAATACCAAACAAATAATCATTAAGCTTAAGCTCAGTTAAATGTTCAATGATCTTTCACTTTAATTGTGATGGCAAATACATATTCTTATTATCTAATATAAAACTATAGTAAATAAATGATGTTTATGGCTATCCCAGCATTAGCAAAACATAAAATGTTTGCTTAGTAACTTTCACAATTAAAAAGTACCCACATTCCCAAATAGACTCTCTTTTTTTGTGCCTAATATTTATACTAAGAAAAGTGCTAAATAGCCTTCATCAACATTGTGACAATTGTAGCAAATAATTAAAACAACATTTAAAAAACTATCTTGAAAATTGCCCTCTTTTTACTATTAAATGAGACATAAAAAAGAGCAAACAACTCTGTTTTTAACTCTGCTTTTATTGCTTTTCACTATTTTTCTTTTCATATTTGTATATCACTATTTTTCAGTATTATAACCATATGTTTCCCTTTGCATTCCCCTTGCTATCTTGGAGAATGAAAGGAAATCTTATAGGAATCAAAAGGGAATCTAAAGGAGATTTTTTATAAATTACATTGCAATAAAAATGAAGTCTGCCAATATATATAGAGGGGGTTGATTTAATTTATGATTCTGCTTTATTCTTTTAAAAGCTATTTTGGTTACTATGCAACAG
>Ga0116183_1001884_pt1 | contig 23193 bp, 24 predicted proteins | sample AD_UKC078_MetaG_FD_89753 | JGI IMG/M metagenome (GOLD analysis project Ga0116183, IMG submission 89753) | Active sludge microbial communities of municipal wastewater-treating anaerobic digesters from USA - AD_UKC078_MetaG | ecosystem: Engineered > Bioreactor > Anaerobic > Digestate | place: USA... | reverse complement strand
GGTGACTTCTTAATGAATCATCGACATGGCTTGTTGACTGGATCACTGATGTTGAAAAATCAAGCTTTCTCACGATCCCTGCCGGCAGAGCACCTTTTATGAAATCGTTAGTGTTTTCAATGTTCTGAAAGGTCTTTCCAAACAAATTGTTGTGCACCGGCTCATTCTTGCTCATAAACATCTCCTAATTAGAAAAATTACAAAGCTAATGCACAATAAACAATGCGGATGAATTAGTCAAGAAAATGATCGGATGGTTTCTGGGGTCTTTGAAGGAATTCAGCATCCGCCTCAATAAAATTGAAAAAAAACCTGTTACAGTTATCATACGCTGTATTTTTTAAGATGGAGATCCGATGTTAAGGTGTCCGGTTTGTGCGAAAGTTGATATGGCTGTGCTTGAACTTAACGATGTTGAAATAGACTATTGTTTTGACTGCGGCGGGATATGGCTGGATGCCGGAGAACTTGAACTTTTGATGGGCTCTTCAGAAAAAAAGAACGAAATTCTTTCGTCTTTTCAAGATGTTGACAAAACTAATAAAGAAAAAAAGAGAGCATGTCCGATATGCAGAAAGCCGATGAAAAAAGTGATAATTAAGACAGAGAACGGTGAAGTTCTCATTGATGAATGTGCTGAAAAGCACGGCATCTGGTTCGATAAAGGTGAATTGTATCAGATAATAAGCTGTTCTTCGGAAGATGCCGGAAGTCCGGTACTTTCGTTCTTAAGGGATATATTCTGTTCAAAACATGTAGACAATGGAGGATAACAGATGACAGCGGCACTTATTTTTGTAGGAGCACTTTTTTTACTGGTTCTTTTTGCGGCAGTAATTTTCATCGGTATCTACAATGCTCTGGTCGTACTTCGCAACAGGGTTAAGAATTCATGGAGTCAGATTGATGTTCAGCTTAAAAGAAGGCACGATCTCATCCCGAACCTTGTTGAAACTGCAAAAGGTTACATGAAGCATGAAAATGAAACATTCGTGAAAGTAACAGAAGCAAGGTCTAAAGCGATGAATGCCGGAAACAGCGGTTCAGTGAAAGATATCGGAGCGGCTGAAGCGGATCTTAGCGGTTCACTTGCAAAACTGCTTCTTACTGTTGAGAACTATCCGGAATTAAAGGCGAATCAGAACTTTCTCGCTTTGCAGGAAGAGCTTACTTCAACGGAAAACAAGATCGCTTTTTCAAGACAGGCATATAACGATGATGTCATGATGTTCAACAATAAAATTGAAATGTTCCCTTCAAGCATAGTTGCCGGAATGTTCAATTTTGAGAAATCGGAATTCTTCGAGATCGAGGATAAGCAGGAAAAACTGGCTCCCAAAGTAAGCTTCAACTGATCGGATTAACTGGTGTTTTAGATGTGGGAGCTGATCGAACAGAACAGAAGGAAGTCTAAGGTCGTATTCATTGCGATGTTCTTCCTTCTTGAAGCACTTTCGATTTCGATCGGTGGCGCTATCTATTATCCTGACGGTTTGTACTGGGGTGCTCTTGCCGGATTTGCATTGTGGGCAATCCAATCCGCTGTCGCATATTATTTCGGTGATGCGATAGTTCTCAGTGTCAGCAAAGCGACAAAAGTGACAAAAGAGTCGTATCCCCAGCTTTACAACATTGTGGAAGAGATGAAAATAGCGGGAAGCCAGACATTCATGCCGGAGATATATGTGATAAACGATTCAGCAATGAATGCCTTCGCAACGGGAATAAGACCTGAAAAATCGGCAGTCTGCGTTACTGCAGGGCTTCTTGAGACACTCAACAGGGATGAACTTCAGGGTGTCATCGCACACGAAATGAGCCACATCATAAACAGGGATGTCCTTTTCATGACTTTTGCCGGAGTGATGCTCGGAAGCATTAACTTAATCGCAAAAGGTTTCATTGTCGGGTCAAGAGGTTCTCTGAATTCAAGAAGGAGCCGTCTCGGGTCAAGGGCCTCAAATGTTCATCCTGCAATTATGCTGATCGCAATAGCTTTTGCGATAATTGCTCCGATCTTAGCCCAGCTTTTCTATTTTGCTATCTCAAGGAAGAGGGAATATCTTGCGGACGCAACAGCAGTCCGGCTTACTAGATATCCTGAAGGTCTTGCCTCCGCACTTGAAAAAATATCGGGTTCAGCGGCGAATCTTGTTTTCTATAACAGGATAACAGCCCCGATGTTCATAATCAACCCGATGGCTCTTGCTGACGAGGGCTCGCTTTTTTCAACTTCAACCCATCCTCCGACACACCAGAGAATTGCAATTCTCAGGGCTTTACATAACGGAGGAAAAGTATCGTTTCGGGATTATCAGCAGGTGTTCACAAAAACGGCAAATGAAAGGAAACTTCTCCCTGATTCTGCTCTTGCAGACAAAGGTGATGTTCAGGTGAGAGCAGGTCTTTCCCCTGAAGAAGTGTTGACGGCGGCAACGGTCGCTTCACCCAGAAACATCAGCGATCTGATAATGGCTACAAGCGGGTTTCTGTTCATGCCGTGTGCCTGCGGACTGAAAATAAAAGTGCCTCCGACAATTGGAAAATCTCAGATACAGTGCCCAAGATGCGGAAGATATCTCACAGTTCCGTCGGTAACTTCAGGAATAAACCATTCTGAAGAAAAAACGAAGCCGGTTGACGGAGCATTATCGGTTTTTAAAAGAATTAATCCCGATTCGTGGGAAAGCTGTCTGTGCTCATGCGGTCACACTATTCAGCTTTCGCCGATATTTCGAGGAAGACAGGTTATATGCAAAAAGTGTAAGAATAAGATACAGATCGATTATCCCGAGTAATATTTGGAGAGAAAAATGTCAGTTTACAATGAATTGAGAGATCGCGGTTTTATTTCAAATGTGACAGATCCCGAGATTGAAAAATATCTAAATGAAAATAAAGTGACGGTCTATTGCGGTTTCGATCCTACAGCGGAGAGTCTTCATGTCGGGAATCTTGTTCCATTGATGGGGCTTGCCCATTTTCAGCGTCACGGACACAAAGTTCTCCCACTTATTGGCGGCGCAACAGGAATGATAGGGGATCCGAGCGGAAAGTCTGAGGAAAGAAATCTCCAGTCAATTACACAGGTTATGCATAATGCTGATTCAATAAAGGGGCAGATGGAGAAAGTTCTCCATTTTAAAGGTGAAAATTCGGCTTTTATGGTGAATAACTATGACTGGACTCACGGAATGTCGATAATCGACTGGCTTAGAGATATCGGAAAACATTTCACTTTAAGCTATATGCTTGCAAAGGATTCTGTAAAAAGCCGTCTTGCTTCAGAAAACGGGATCTCTTATACGGAATTCAGTTATATGACGCTTCAGTCGTATGATTTCCTCTATCTTTTCAGGAACTTCGGCTGCACAATGCAGTTTGGCGGCAACGATCAGTGGGGAAATATTACGGCAGGAATAGAACTTGTCAGAAGGGCAGATGCAGGAAAGGTTTTCGGAATGACTTTCCCGTTGATGACAACTTCCACAGGTGAAAAATTCGGCAAAAGTGCAGGAAATGCTGTGTGGCTCGATCCGGAAAAAACGAGTCCTTATCAGTATTACCAGTACTGGATAAATACGACGGATGAAGATGTTGAAAAGATGATGAAACTGTTTACATTCATTGATGTTTCTGAAATAGAGAAGGTCTGTGGTGAGCATAAGTTGCAGCCCCATTTGAGAAAAGCGCAGACACTTTTAGCGGAAGAAGCGACAAAAATACTTCACGGTGAAGAAGGTCTTAAAAGTGCACAAGCTGCAAGCGCGGCACTTTTCGGAGGTGATCTCAAGGGCTTAAGCGAAAAAGAACTCAAAAGTATTTTCAACGATGTTCCTTCAACCGTCGTTCCCAGAGAGGAAATTAAAAACGGCATAAATATAGCCGATCTTCTTGTCAACACCAATATGCAGCCATCTAAAGGAAAAGCGAGAAATCTTATCCAGCAGGGGGGCTGCTACATAAACAATGAAAAAGCGGAAGACCCTGAATTTACAGTCAACACCTCTCTTCTGATGCATAAAACAATGCTGATAATCCGTTGCGGAAAGAAGAACTATCATCTTGTTAATGTGAAATAAGAACAACTAACCCATTGATTTTTTTTGAGTTTAAAATACAATTAGAGCGTAATTGCTATTTTTAGATAAACGGGTGAGCGGGGGATCAATGAACATCAGGTTTTTTTCAATTGTTTTAATTGCGTCACTATTTTTATTTTTATCTGTTTCATGTTCAGTTGAGGATTCTGACGATTTGTCGGATGAGATCAATTCAGGAACTGATGAGGATGGCAACGGAACACTTCCCGATAATTCGGCGGGGGATGAGCAGATTCTTCCCGGAGATGAAAACGGGCTCCCTGACAATGAGGATCCTGATGATGACAATGTGATTCCCGGAGTTGACAGCGACGGAGACGGTATCCCTGACGATGTTGAAAAACCTAACGGTGTTGCAGTTGATACTGATGATGACGGAACTCCCGATTACCTTGACACCGACAGTGACGGTGACGGAATTCCCGATTCAGTTGAGGGAGTTATCGATACGGACGGTGACGGAACTTCTGATTACCGCGATACCGATAGCGATGGAGATAATATAGAAGACAGTGTTGAATGTCCAAGTCAGCCGTGCATTGATACGGATAGCGACGGAACCCCCGATTTTCTTGATGAAGACAGTGATGGTGACGGAATATCAGACCTTGTTGAAGGGACAAAAGACCCTGATGAAGACGGCATCCCCAACTATCTTGATGATGATTCTGACGGTGACGGCATTCCTGACAGCACAGAAGGGAATAAAGATTCAGATGAAGACGGTTTCCCCGATTATCTTGATCTTGACAGTGATAACGATGGTTTGAGTGATTCCAAGGAGTTAGAGCTTGGAACCGACCCGACGAAAGCAGATACCGACGGAGACGGCTTTGATGACAATACAGAAATTGCGGCCGGTAGCGACCCTCTGAAAAAAGATCCTGAATTTTATGAAGGTCAGTTCTATGTCGTTCTTCCGTATATGGATGCTGAAAAGAACGATCTTCTTGAATTTGATACAAAAATAAAGAAAGCGGACATACTTTTTCATTTTGACCTTACCGGTTCAATGGCAAGTGCGATTGACACAGTGAAACAGGATATCAGCAGCATAATAATTCCGGGAATACAGGCGGTTCTCGATGACCCCGCTTTTGCCATTGCATCTTACAAACACATTGAATCAACTCCTCATGTCATGAATCAGCCGGTAACAACTGATGTTGCAAAGCTTCAGGCGGCACTTAACAATATGACAGCTCCGGGAAGCGGATCGATCGATTCTCAGTACGAAACTTTATTTCAGGGAGCAAGCGGTCACGGATTTGACGGAGAGCTTTTAAAGTTTGATTGGGATGATTGTTTTGACAACGCATTATTGTGTTTGTATAACTACGATCAGGGCAATATGGATGTTTATTATGACCCTTATCACACCGTAAGTCTTGTTCCTCAGAACTGTACAGGTCAGATCGGTCATATCGGAGGCGGCTGTTTCAGGGATGCCGCTCTTCCAATACAGATACTGATGACAGATGAAGCACTTTATGATGTCAATGAGGATATATTGAGTGACAAGGGGATAACTGCCTATAATTACAAGTGGAATTCTTCGAAACCCGATCAGGGGCATTATCGCGAGGAAGTTAAGAAAGCAATGAATGCCGTCAACTCAAAGTTCATAGGGATAATGGGAACTTCATTGACAAGTGAACTGCTTGATATTATTCAGGATAGAATGACTGAAATTGCAGATGACACAGATTCAAAGACTGCATCTGGAGAACATTTCATTTTCCAGGTCGGGTACACAGGCGGCGGATTGAGCAATGAGATGGTGACAGCGATCAACGACCTGCTTTTAAACATCAAAAGAGACATTACTACTCAGAAAACAAGTGTTGCGAACAGTTTCAGTATAGACACCACACAGTTCATAAAGAAAATAAAGCCCGATTCATCAATTCCGCCCAATAATTACGACAGCTTGGATGAAGAGTGGTTTTACAATGTCCGCCCTAACACAAATATTCTTTTTGATGTAACTTTTGAAAACACGATCTTTGAACCGACTACGACTGAAAACACCCTTTTCAGAGCGAGAATACATGTTTACGGTGAAGGGGCGATCCTTGACTCTCGTGATGTTTTCATCATTGTTCCGGGCATTAAAGACGATGGCGGTATTCAGAGTTAATGAATAAATTCAAAGAGTTATCTAGTCTCATAGACAATTTTGGATCTCAGGTGGAATTCTGGAAAAGAGAAAACCCCGGTCTTTTGGAAAAAATACATTGTGTAAATGTGGAAGTGTGTAAGGGTGAAAATGGATACAGGATAGACAATGCGATTGTTTTCAACAGGAATTTAAGGAAGTTATCTGAAACAGGTCCGAAATATATCATTGTCGCCGATAATCCCGGAATGGATGAGCAGAAAGAGGAGAATTCCTGCTATCTCATTGGAAAAGCAGGGCAGATGACACGGAATTTTTTCATTAATAATAAACTTGTTGAGGATTTTGATTCGGAAGTTGCAGTCCTGAATAAAACCTGCATCCATACAAAAAGCACCATTGATCTTAAAAAGCTCAAGAGTTTTAAGCACTTAATTGACGAAACTCAGGTTTTCATGGCAGACATTGCAGTTGACATGCAAAAGATCTTTGACTCAAAACTGTGGGTTATAGGATGCAGTGAACTTAAGGAAAAAGGGATATTTGCAGCATATCTGAAAAGGTTGAAAGAGCGATATGAAAATGATGCGGAAAGCCACAGGGACCAACTGTTTTTCTATCCCCATTTCTCATACGGCAATTTTCAGAAAAATCTCAACGCAGTGCTGTCGCAACAGCCGGAATTAACTGTTGAAAAAGCACTTGTTCAAGCAGGAATCAAAATAAATTACTGAGAGGTGAAAAATGAGAAAACTTGCAACGATCAGAAAAGTTGATGCGATTAAGCCGATTGACGGCGCCGATGCAATTGAACTTGCAGTTTTCGGCGGCTGGCAGGTTGTCGTGAAAAAAGCGACTGAAATAAAAGCAGGAATGCTTGTTGTATATTGCGAAATTGACTCAGTTTTTCCTGAAAAACCCGAATATGAATTCTTAAGGCAGGACAAGTTCCGGCTAAGAACAAAAAAGTTCAGGGGTGCACTTTCGCAGGGGCTTGTTTTCAAAGTTGAAGAGGTTTTAAAGGACGGAGATTTCAAAGAAGGTGACGATGTGACGGAGCTTCTGGGGATTACTCTTTATGAGCCGCCGGTACCTGCCGCAATATCGGGTGAAGTCGCAGGAGCATATCCGAGCTCAGTTCCTAAAACTGATGAAGAGAGAGTTCAGAATATTGATGTTGCAGAGTTTTATGACATCGATTTTTTTGTCACTGAAAAGCTTGACGGGACATCGTGTTCGTTCATTCTGGATAATAACGGTTTTCATGTCTGCGGCAGGAACTGGGAATATCTTGATGCACCGGAACAGACTTTCTGGAAGCTTGCAAAACTTTATGAAATCGAAAGTAAATTGAAAAAATATTATGATAATACAGGCAGTTATCTTGCACTCCAAGGTGAAGTGATTGGCAACGGAATTCAATCAAATGTATATAATCTCAAAGGGCAGGACATTTTTATTTTCAACATTTTTGACATCACAAAACAGCGTTACCTTTCATCAACTGAATATAGAAAAGTGTGCGAAGAATCCGGATTGAAAACAGTTCCGGTCGTTGAAGAAAAGATGACGATCAAAGGGAAAAGTCACGATGATTTTCTTAAATTTGCAGAAGGGAAATCACTGTTAAATCCTCAAGCCGAAAGAGAAGGAGTGGTTTTTCGATCCTTTGATCAAACTGAAAGAAATCAGGGAAAGATCTCATTCAAAGCGATATCTAACAAATATCTCCTTAAACACGGTGGGTAGTTTCATTCACCGAAAAATATCGCGACTTTTGAACAGCCGGTTCTCAAATTTTGTGGTCTTTTTTTCTATTTTCCCATCAGCGTCATGACAAGGATTATGAATACTCCGGCAAGACTTTCTCCGGCGATTATTCCTGATGCGGCGGGGACCACATATTCAGTGAGTGCCGCCCTTTTCTTTTCAATGAAGAGGACAATGAGAGCTCCGATGAACATTGAAAGGGAGTTCCAGAAAGGGATTACAAATGCAAGTCCGATTCCCATTGAAGAAGGTATGTATCTTGAAGCTTTGGGAAAAAGTTTATCTATCACCGGAATTATTATGCCGACAAGAACTCCGACGATCATTGCAATTTTAGCTGTATAGTGAAGAGAAGTTATTCCCTGAGCGAGGAGTTTTGCAACTCCTGACCAGACCTGTGCGGCAGGAGCAGGGAAATAATCGCTTCCGAGCACATCAGGTGTCGGAACGATAAGATAAAAAGCGGGAACAACAACTGCGGTTCCTGCAAAGATCCCGATGAACTGTGCAAGGAACATCTTTCTTGAATTTGCTCCCAGAAGATATCCGGTTTTAAGATCTGTCAGAAGGTCTGCTGAAGAGCCGGCTATACCTGAAGTTACGGAAGCGGTCATAAGCGTTGTCACCATACTGCCGGGAGCGATCATTCCGTAAAATGCCTGAGTAACCTGACCGAGTGCTCCGACCGGAGTTGTGTCGGTTTCACCCGTTGCACGGCAGGCGACAATGGCAAGAAAGAAAGAAAGGATTATGGCAAGAATGCTCATCCAGATGGAAATTCCGAATGAATACCACATGATGAATGCAATTCCGGCCCCGCCTATCATAATTCCCCAGAAGAACCAGCTCATAGGCACTTCAACTTTTTCAATTGCTGTAAGCTCCCGTTTTTCTTTTGAAAAAATGTCTTTTACGCCTGAAAATGCCTTCATCGCAGTTTTCCACTGCATGAAAAACGAGGTGAATCCGGCCGAAACCATGACAGAAGCACCGAACCATAAGCTCCAACTGTTGATCCCTCTGTATCCGAGCTCTTTAATCGCACCCATGTCAAACATGATCGGGGCTAGAACGAGGTAATTCAGTATCGCACCGAAAAGGATGCTCCATGCCGTTCTCCAGCCCATTATTCCGCCGGCTGCAACCATTATTAAGCTTGTCTCCATCGAAACAGTGTATTTTGCCAGTTTTTCACCGAAAACAGCGTAAGTGTACTCTATCCACTCAAAAAGGTCGCGGACAACAGTGAGCACTACCCCTATCAGAGCAAAACCGAGCAAGCTGTTGGTCTGTTTTCTGCTCTCTTCACCGGCATATAAACTTTTAAGTGTTTCAGCTGTTGCAGTTCCGGAAGGGAAGGGGAGCTTTTCCATGTTTATCATCTGTTTTTTCATCGGTATCGCCATAACTACTCCGGCAATGCCCAGAAATATCGTCCATCCGGTAAGTACCCAGAAATCAAGATGTTTTCCGGTTATCAGAATATAAGCCGCAATTGCACTCACCATTGTTCCTCCGGTTGTATAGCCAGCCGAAGAAGCTGTTGATTTCATTGAATTATTTTCAAGAAGCGTCATGTCGGTCTTTACAAACCACGGGAAAAGTTTTCTAAGTACTTTCCAGATGCTGAATGAAAGAACACATGCAGTAATTGTCACGCCGAGTCCCCAGCCGGTCTTCAACCCGATGTAAAGATTTGTCAAACTCATGAATCCGCCGATTATGGCGCCCATGATTATGGCTCTGAGCGTAAGCTGTTTCACATCACCCTGATAAACATTTTCAAGCCATAGTCTGTCATCTTCTTCGTGACTGTTGATCTTTAATTTTTCATCTGACATTTTCGTAAGCTCCCATATCTGCGGTTTGGTTTATTATCCTGTCATTTCCAAGAAGGTCTTTCAGCACATTTTCAGCAATTCCATCTGTTTCAAAAGGGTCGTTTGTCCCTTTGTCAATGCATGGTGAATCGGCAGAAAGAGAAAAATCGCCAAGATTGATGTCATGAAACATCGGGTCAAGGTCGATGTTCCATTCCTTGTCGTCTCCGCAATCATTATCCCATGAACCGAAAGCGATACATCCTTTTATATTTGAATACGAAACTTCGGTCAAAGTGAGATCGTTTGATATTTCATTTCCGGAAGTGTCTGAATAATTGTCATAAATTATTGAATTTATTATATAAGTTTCTCCGTCAGTTCCAGTGCTGTAAACTCCTCCGCCATAGCTGTATTCCCCTCTTGCGGCATTAAGAGTTATTGTGCTGTTGACAATGTTCATAATAGTCCACTGTGCTGTTACTGCTCCGCCTGAATTAGCAGAATTTCCGGCAAAAAGGGAGTTGATGATGTCGATCGAACTGGTGTTGACAGATATTGCGCCGCCGAAACTGAAATCTTTTTCCGGAACTCTGTTGAAAAGGAATTTTGAATTTACTATTCTTGGGTGACTTTCCTGATAGATCTCTATCGCTCCGCCACCCATTTCAGAACGGTTGTCAATGAAAAGAGAGTTGACAATGTCAGGATCGCTCTGATAACCGTTGCTGATCGCTCCGCCGTTCCTTGATGCAGTATTGTTCCTGAAGATCGTTCCCGTTATTGAGGGATGGCTCATGTCAAGATTTACCATTGCTCCTCCGTCAACAGAGGTGTTGTTCTCAAAAAGTGAATCTTCAATTTCGGGACTGCTCCCTTCATTATTGAACATCGCTCCGCCGAAACCTGTGTTCTCATAAACAGTAAAATTGCCTGAAAAAGTTGATGAAACGATTTTCGGAGAGCTCATGGAGTTTCCGATTCCGCCACCGCGGACAGAGCTGTTATTCTCAAATGTACAGTTTTCGATTCTTGGGGCTGAATTGTTCATGTTGGCCATTCCACCGCCTATGAATCCGTAATTATTGCGGAAAACGACATTTCTTATAATAGCTGTCACTTCGTTATAATTGTTTATGCCGCCACCGAATTTCATGTGGACATCCTTAATGCCGCTGTCGCCGTAGTCAGCATTCCCCCCTTCAATTATACAGCCGTCGATGACTGAAGTTTCGTCGATATTGAAATTAAAGAAGACATGATAGCTGTCGCCGTCACTTAAAGTTCCGTCGTTATCGAGATCTCCGCTTAAAACAGTTTCATTTTTTGTGAAATCCCGTTCCCCGATTTTTGATTCTGTTCCTGAAAAGCCACAGATTATTGAAACATTATTCCTCATTGCAAAGTTGATGCATCTTTGTCCGCCACATTCATAGGCATTCATCTCCTTTTTCGGTTTATATGTTCCTTTTGCCACCCATATCCATTGAGTTGAAGAAGGTTCTCCGGCACTTTCAACGGCATCTGTGAGATCTGTGAAAGCGTCAACCCACGAAGTTCCGTCATTTTTCCCTTTTGCGTCCGCCTTTACAAAGATAATTCCGGGAACAGGTTTGCACGAATCCTTGTCCCAGTAGAAGTTATCGGCACAGACGCAGAGATAACCTTTTCCGTCAACGAGGCATTGTCCGGTCGAATTTTCAACTGTATCGCAAGGATCGTCAAGGCACGGATCCTCAGCACATGTTCCATTGATCCAGTAATGATCTTCAAGACATCCGCATTTGAATGAATCTTTGAACGGAGTGCAGATCCCATCTGAATTTTCCATCACACAGGGATTCGGAGTGCAGATATCATTTTCCCAGTCGGGGATCTCCTCATTTTCGTTTTCATTATTTTCATCAACGGGATCTGTGTCTTCTTCCCCTTCATTGACCGGATCGTCGGAATCGTTGTCAGGAACAGGGTTTTCGTTATCAGCAGGGTCAAAGCTGTCATTATCGTCATCATCAGATTTCTGTTCATAATCAGGGTAAATGTCCTCTTTTTTTTCGTCCGAACACCCTGAAATCAGACTTAAAAGGATTAGAAAATAAAAAATCTTTTTCATTCAAACCTCAAAAACTCGAAAAATATTCCTGAACATATTAACTCATTACAGTTTAAATAAAATATTTTTTACTCATTCGGGAATAAATCAGACATTTATTTTGTTACTTATGACGGTTGGTCACTGCCGTTCGGCAAGTTCAGAAAATTCTCACGCCAAAAGTCCACACACGATTAATCCCCGCCCAGGGGATTTCCTTTGATTTAAAACACTTCATCAAAAAAGATCTGTCTGCACTTTTTTATCCGTTCTTTTCTTTGCGGTTTTTCGGGGTTTGGATGGGTGCAGTTGGTCAGGAGTGCGGCAACGGTTTTCTTTTCAGGGTCGATGAGTACTGCTGTTCCTGTAAATCCGAGGTGTCCGATAAATGAGTTATCGGCTTTTTTCCCATAATTGGAGTCGCTTCCTTCGGGGCGGTCAAATCCGGCATATTGAAGTGATTTGGAAATGCTTGAAAACCATTGTAAATCAAACAACTTGTCAAAATATTTAACAACCGACGAACTGCTTGCAAAAAGGCCTGCGTGTCCGCAAATTCCCCCTAAAAAATGGCAGTTTTCATCTTCAACAGTCATTGAAGGATAGTCATTCCTTAAATTTGAAAAAGCGGTTTTGGGAGCCCGTTTGTCAGGAGAAAAAGAGATGTTGAAATTCAAATGGTTATCTTTTTTAAAATTTTCAAAAACGGCATCAATCGTTTTTCCTGTTATTTTTTCAATTATAAAACCAAGAAGAATATAGTTCAGGTCGCTGTAACATTTTGATCTGTCATTTGTTCGACTTGCGGAAATGATCTTTATGACCTCTTTTTTCTTTTCTTCAAGCGACAAATTCTTTTCAACCATTTCATAAATTGGAAGCCATGCAGGAAGCCCCGAAGTGTGAGATAAAAGTTCAATTATGGTGATGTCGCTGCTTAAGTTGTTGAAAAAACCAGATATTTTGTCGTAGGGATTGAGAATTTTCTTATATATCAATCCATAAACAACAGGAACAGTAAACACGACCTTGGTCAATGATGCAAGATCAAAGCATGTATTATCAGAAATTTCATCATGACTGTTAAAATCATAAGTTCCTGAAGATCCGCAGGAAAAGTTCGAGTTTTTAATTAAGCCCCACTGCCAGCCGGAAAAAAGTCCGGCATCTTTTTCATTTTTAAAATGGTTGGAAAAAGAGAACAAATTCATTTTGACACCTGAAACAAATTCACGCTATACTACTGATATTTTTTAATTTTTTAAAGTTTTTCACTTCAATATTTGACAACACATAATTCATGAGTATATTTCCCCGAGTTTTTTGAGGTGTTTTGACAGTAAGGAGTGAGCTATGAAAAGCACATACAATCCAAGTAAGATTTCAAGAAAGAGAACCCACGGTTTCAGAAAGAGAATGAAAACTGCTGACGGAAGAAAGGTCATCAAGGCCCGCAGAAAGAAAGGAAGAAAGATCCTCTCCGTAGCAATTTACAAAAAGTAGTCAAACAAGATCTTTGGACTTCTCATTTACAAAGTCTGATAAAATAAGGAAAAGCAGAGATTATTCCTTATTAAAAGAAACGGGCAGTGTTTTCAAGACAAAGCTGATGGTTTTCAATTATTCAGTGTCTGAAAGAACAAAACTCGGTGTAATTGTTACAAAAAAAGTGGGCAATTCAGTTTTCAGGAACAGGGTCAAAAGATGGATAAGAGAAGTGTTCAGGACTGAAAGAGGGAGATTTGTCACGCCGGTCGATCTTGTCATGATCCCCAGACAGAGCAGTTTGTCGTATGAAGATATCAAGAGAGATTTTTTATATTTTGCGGTAAAATTAAATGGGAAAAGTTCTAATCGCATTAATTAAAATATACAGAGTGGCTTTTTCTCCTTTTCTGGGGAAAAACTGCAGATTTTATCCGTCATGTTCGGCATATATGATAGAAGCAATTGAAAAAAAAGGGGCTTTTAAAGGTTTTTTTCTTGGAATATGGAGAATATTAAGGTGTAATCCATGGAATAAGAGCTGTGGTTACGACCCGGTAAAATAGGAGATAACAGAATGGAAAACAAAAATTTTATTATAGCAGTGGTTCTTTCGGTCGCTGTGATGTTCATCTGGTCATCATTTTTCGCACCCCAGCCGGAGCCGGTTCCGGAAATTAGTGAGGAACAGAAAAGTGACAGTGTAACAGAAAAACCGTCCGCTGTGGCTGAGAAAGTTGATCAGGAGCAGGTTAAAACTCAGGAATTGCAAGCTGTTGTTCCGACAACGGATATCGGCCACCCTGAAAAGACCGGTGTTATAAAAAACGGTTCGCTTGAGCTTGGATACAGTTCTGTAACAGGCAAAATAACAAGATCTCTCATAATAAAGGAAAAATATCTTTCAAAAAATGTCGATCTTTCACAGGCATTGGTAAAAGATTCGTTTTTCCCTGAAATGAGTTCAGTGTTTGGAAAAGAGCCAGAATACGAAGTTATCGCGGCGGACAGTTCTTCGGTTTCTTTTAAATATGAAAACGGCGGAGTTGCTGAAATAAAAACAATTAAACTTCTTGAAGATTTCAAGATAGTTGTTGAAAAAACTGTCACAAACAATTCGACAGGAACTATTTCGTGGAAACCAACGCTTTCGTTCAATTCACAGCATGACAACAAAGATATACTCTCGGCTTACAACAGAACATTCAATGTTATCGCCCATAAGCAGGGTGCCGGTTTTGAAGAGATGGAAGACAAAGAAGATATTGAAAAATTCTTTTCAACCGGAAATGAAGTTGACTGGATAGGTATTAATTACGGTTATTTTATTTTTGCCGTTATTTCCCCGGATAAGAAATTCAGTGCTTCTGCCGAGATAGATTCCTCTAAAAACAGCTCTTTTTTCAAATCTGAATCCGCTTCAAAAGTTCTTCAGCCGGGAGAGAGCCACACAGAAAAGTTCACTGTTTTTTACGGAACGAAAGAAATGGAACTTCTTAAAGAGGAGGGCGTAGGGCTTGAAAAAAGTGTAACTTTCGGATGGACCGGGTTTTTAGCTGAACCGCTTCTGATCGCACTTAATTTCTTCAACGGCTTTATTGGAAATTACGGGCTTGCAATAATTTTTCTTACAATTGTTGTGAAACTTCTGATGTTCCCTCTTTCTAATGCAAGTTACAAATCAATGAGCAAAATGAGAGTTCTTCAGCCGAAGATCAAGGAGCTGCAGGAAAAATATAAAAAAGACAAAGAAACTCTGAACAAGGAAACAATGCTTCTATATCAGAAAGAAGGGGTCAACCCGCTTGGCGGCTGTCTTCCGATGTTCATTCAAATGCCTGTATATATTGCACTTTACTATATGATACAGAATGCGGTAGAGCTTTATAACGCTCCCTTCCTTCCTTTCTGGCTCACAGACCTTTCAGAAAAGGACCCTTTCTATATAATTCCTGTTTCTCTGGGGCTTTTGATGTTTCTCCAGACAAAGCTTACTCCGCAGACAATGGATAATGCTCAGGCAAAAATAATGATGTACACCATGCCTGTTGTGTTCACCTGGATATCTCTTGTTCTTCCAAGCGGAATGACTCTGTACTGGTTTGTCAACACACTGCTCGGCATTGCTCAGCAGCTCTATGTAAATAAGAAATATTCCTGAAAAACATCAATAGATAAAAAAATCCCGTTCAACATCAGAAAGAAAACTTTCTAAAGCGAACGGGAAAAAAATCTTTTAAGCAGAAACCGATTATTATTCGGCTGCTTCTTCAGCAGGAGCTTCTTCAGCAGGAGCTGCTTCTTCAGCAGGAGCTGCTTCTTCAGCAGGAGCTGCTTCTTCAGCAGGAGCAACTTCAGCAGGAGCTTCTGTGGCTGCAGGAGCTGTTTCAGCAGGAGCCGGATCAGCTTTCTTCTCAGCGCTTCCGCAGGATACAGCAAAAAGCAGTGATACGATTACGATTGCAAGAAACTTCATGTTTTCCTCCAAAAAAATTTCAACAAAAGTCAAACACGTAATAAAGCCAAAAACTTCATACAATTCGAGAAGATATAGCACATTTTTTTAAAAAGTCCAGAAAACCTCAAAAAAAGCGCAAAAAATTTTGTTTCTTGACTGATGTTTCCTTAAGTGTTAAATGGTTCAGATTACTTTTTCGGGTGGAACATGTATGTTTTAACTATTTCTTTCTGCGGCAGAAACTATCACGGATGGCAGTTTCAGGAAAATGCAGTTTCAGTTCAGGGTGTTTTGAAAAATACATTGTCCGAAATTTTCAGAAAAGAATGTCCATATCCTTCAGGTTGCAGCAGAACGGATACAGGGGTTCATGCCCTTGAGTTCATTGCAACGGTTCCTGCATTACAGAATATTCCCGCCGAATCTTTAAAAAAAGGGCTCAACTCTCTCCTTCCTGATGATATAAGGATACTGAGTGTTGAAAAAAAGGATAACTTTCAGGACGGAAGGGAATTCGTTTTCGGAAAACACTATAGGTATCTGATCTGCACTAAGCCGGCACACTCTCCTTTTTCATCCGATCTTTCATGGCACAGTGCATATGAACTTGATATTCAGAAAATGGAGCATGCACTTCAATATTTTACAGGCACTCATGATTTTGCAAGCTTCATGGCTTCAGGAAGTGATGTGAAAACAACTGTGAGAACAATAAGGAAAACCCGTATTTTTAAAACAGACGGATATATTTTTATCGATTTTGCCGGAGATGGATTCCTGAAACATCAGGTAAGGATAATGTCGGGAACGCTCGTAGGTGTCGGAAAAGGGAGGATAGAACCTGATTCAATTCCTTCGCTGATAAATGCAAAAGACAGAAATGTTGTACCCCATACTCTTCCGGGGAAAGGGCTGTATCTTTACAAACTTTTCAAATCGACCGGTGAAATGCTCAGTTATGATTTTCCTGATACTTTTCAGGATATGGTCTGGTAGATTATTTTTTTCTGTATATTTTTAAAAGATCTTCCCCAAGGAACATTTCGCCCTTTAATTGAAAGTCGTTTCCGAAAACATGAAGTGATTCATTATCGAAGAGTTTTACTCCGTTAACGAGTTTTTTCGGTGATGTGTTTGTCTGGAATTCATCAACGGCTTTTTCAATGATAAAGGACTTTATGAGAGAAGCTCCGCCTTCAACCATTATCGAATTGAGACAGTATTTTTTAAAAAGGGAGGACAGAGCATCGTAGACAGAAAAACCATTTTTTAAAGTTTCTACAACTGCTCCCGATCTTTCAAGCTGATCTTTAATTTCTGTATCTGAAGATGAAGTTATTATTACAGGGCTGCTCTTTATTACTTCTGCATTAAGGTTCAAAGAGAGGTTCCTGCTGAAAATCACAGGCCGCGGACTTAAACCGTCAGCAAACCTTACTGTAAGAAGGGGATTATCTGAATTAACTGTTTTTGCACCTACTGCTATTGCCATGTGCTGTGCTCTGAGTTGATGAACATACACTTTAGATGCGTCACCGGTTATTTTTGAAGGTGTCCCCTCTTTTTCTGTAATGAAACCGTCAGAAGAAACAGCAACTTTTACTGTTACCCAGGGAAGCCCGGTCCTGATGTTTTTGAAAAAGAATCTGTTTATTTCTTCCACATCTGCGGAAAATTCGTACATGAATTCAATTTCAACTCCGCGTTCTTCAAGAAAACATGCTCCATTGCACGCTTTTCCGTTCTCTTCATGTTTTGCAATGAAAACTTTTCTGATCCCTGCTTTCAGTATTGCCTGACTGCACGGAGGTGTCTTGCCGAAATGGTTGCATGGCTCAAGAGTGACCGCCATGTTTAGACCGGAAGCATTAAAATCAATTTTTTTAAGAGCATCGATTTCTGCATGATCTCCGCCGTAACATGATGTGAATCCTTCTGCCAGAACGGCTCCTTCATCATTGAAAACAACAGCCCCCACTTTCGGGTTGGGATATGTTGAAGTTGTACATTTTTTTGACAGTTCAACTGCCAGTGTCATCATTTTGTTTTTAAGATCACTGCTTGTCATTTTCTTTAACTATGTAAAAAGAAGGTATCTGTTTCTGGAGTACCGCAAGTATTTTTGTCAATTCTCCGGAAGTTAGTTTTTTCTGTTTCACAGTAAGAATGAATTCGCTCTTTCCGGCTGAATTTGAAGCAGAAATTGAATAGTTCTTTTCTGATATGTTTACGGATGTTTTAGAATTGAGAGCAGAATGGGTTATGCGGATAACATAAGTTCCGTGATATCCTTCTTCGGAATTTACCGGGACAAGCCGGGGTATCCGGACCCCCTTGATATTTTTTCCCCTTATAAAATAATTGCTCGGTACAGGTGTTTCAATGTTTATACCGGATGCTTTCAGACCGGTTGTCTCTATCAGTTTTTCCGGTTCGTATGAAACAGGGGATTCCGTTATCATATTAATCTCAAAAGACCTGTCATCGCTGATTCGAAGATCGAATGTTTCTCTTAAAGGATAAACTGTTTTCCAGTCACCTGATTCATAAATAAACTGAGGGTGTTCCGGTTTACCCATCTGGTCTGTATAATGATCGTCACCGCTTTTCCTGAGCTTCCTTCCTGAAGGATCAGCGTTTTCTTCAAATGATGCTCCGGAGTTATAGAAAAGGATGGTCTCACCGTTATTAATGTTTTTCCATTGACCTGAAACAGATGAAACCTGCGCTGATTCGTTTATGGTAAACACTTTCCTTGAAGGGAAGAACATTACAGATCTGGAACACAAAGTTCCATCCTTGGAGAAAAAGACATCAGATCCCGGTCTTTTCAATGGCTTTCCACAGTCAAGCATCTCAAGTACCGGAATATTCTTTATCTCGATCAGGTTTATTCCTGTTTTCTGAAAACAATGTCCGAATTTCTCAAGATATTTTCTTTTTACTTTAAAATCGTTCGAAGAAAGAAGAATTTCCTTATAAAGAGTTTCTTCAACAGCAACTTCCCTGTTTTGACAGATAGATGAATCTTCCGAAGAAATAGTGCTTAAAAATAGCGCAAAAATAAACGGTAACACTACCAGACGTTCTTGGGTTTGATCCTTGCCGCATTTCCTTTGCGGAGACGCTGATAATAAAGTTTCCCTCTTCTTACGAGACCTCTGTTGACAAGCTCGATCCTTTCAAGCATCGGTGAGTGAAGGGGAATTATTTTCTCTACGCCGAATTCACCCGAGAATTTTCTTACGGTTATTGTCGTTCTGTTGTTGTTTCTGCCGTTTTTAATTGCAATAACATCACCTTTGAAAACCTGGATACGGGTTTTTTCACCTTCGATAATTCTTGTGTGAACTTCGATCTTGTCTCCCGGTTTTACATAATAATGATCGATTCTTTTCTGCTGTTCTTCAAGTTTCTGAACTAATTGCTTTACCATATCTCACTCCATCAAAAATACGGACGCTGATATTATTCAGCCACATACAGTCTGTCAATAAAAATTGAAACGGCACTTCTGACACTTAAATGGTTATAGCCACTTCCGGCATCAATCGGCTCAAGTATAAAATCCAATGAATCCAAATAGTTATCGTCTATTCCGCCAGCTGTCCCGAACAGTATCAGAACGGGCAGGTTTTTCTTTTTTTTAAGGTCGGAAATCGTAATGGAATTTTTCCTTTTTCTTGCAGTTGTCCCCACAATAAGTGGTTCACGGTTTTCAAGGGACTTTATTTTTTCGATAACTTCTTCCAGAGATTCAACTATTTTTAATATTTTTATTGCTTCACAGCGGTCGGGGTTGTTTTTTTTGCCGGCTCCGTCTGTCCAGTGACCTGAAAGTCTTGAAGCAATGCTCCTCATTTTTTCATCAGGATGGACAATAAAGTAACCGCCCAGCCCGTAAGTTGAACAAACTCTTGAAATATCGTGAATATCAAGATTCGTAACAGAAGAAGTGATGACTGATCCTTCCCTTATGACCGGATGATGGATCAAAGCGACATAAAAATGCTTCATTTCAGACCTTCCCAGAATGAAGGAGGCAGAGAGCTCATAAGATCAGGTCTTCTTTCTGCGGTTATCTTCAGGGAGTTTCTGATCCTCCACGATTCTATTTTCGCATGGTCGCCTGTTGTAAGTACCTTCGGTATTTTCAAGCCCCTGAAAACTCTCGGCATTGTATACTGGTCATGCTCAAGAAGAGGGATGGAAAACGATTCATTCTTTGAAGACTCCTCATTTCCAAGAACTCCCGGCAGAAGTCTTACGACTGCATCTATAATGCAAACGGCCGCGGTTTCTCCGCCTGTCAGAATGTAATCGCCCACAGAAACTTCAACAGCTCCCGAAATATCAATGAAACGCTGATCGATCCCTTCGTAATGTCCGCATACTATTATAAGATGTTCACAGTTTTGAGAAAGATCTGCCGCCATCTGCTGATTAAAAACTTTCCCTCTTGGAGACATGAGCAATGTGAGTGTTTTGTCGTTCTTAGGAACAGCATCCCATGCGGCCGTGATAACTTCGGGCTTCATCACAAGCCCCGCTCCTCCTCCATAAGGCGAGTCATCGACCTGTCTTCTTTTTCCGATCCCGAAGTTTCTTATCTGGTGCATAAGAATAGAGACAGCTCCGTTTTCGACACCCCGTTTCATCATGCTTACCGAAAGAGGGGACTGAAAAAATTCAGGGAAAAGTGTTAACACATCAATTTTCAAATCATGGCTCCTTTATAAGTCTGATCTCGCTATTCTCAACCACAATGAACTCTTCAGTGAAAGGGACGAAAAACTTCTCTCCGTCGTTACCGGCAATTTCAAAAAGGAGATAGGACGGTGTTTTTGAAAAAGAAACTATTACGCCGATCATTTCTGAATCACGGGAATAGACTTTCTCTCCGATCAGAAGATCTACCGGCTCTCCTTTTATTTCATTCCGGTATATGCAGACGGATTCTCCTGAAAAGAAACCGGCATCTGAAGTATCGTCAACACCTTTAAGCTTAATGTGAAATCCTTTTGCGATCTGCTGAATTGAAACAACATCCCATTTTGTCCCGAAAGTCTCATGATAAAGATGCTTAAGATCCAAAATGAATCCTGAGTCTGTAAAAAAAGGTTTGAACAGCATGGTGCCGTCCCTTTTTACAGGTTTAATGAATTGTCCGACAACTATCAGTCTGTTGCCGTCAATCAATCCTCTACTATCTCCAGAACGCACTTTTTCTGCTCGCGGGAAGTTGATGCGCTCAGAAGAACTCTGATAGCTTTCGCTATTCTTCCTTCTCTTCCGATTACTTTCCCGAGATCTTCTTTGGCAACTCTGAGTTCGATCACAGTCGTTCTTTCTCCGTCAACTTCTGTAACAGAGACTTTGTCAGGGTTGTCAACAAGTTGCTTTACGATCGTTTCGACAAATTTTTTCATAGCTTCCTCCAAAAAATCAGTAGACCGGTCAGCCTTTCTTAATTTTTCTTACAAGCGATGCAACTGTGTCTGAACACTGGGCACCTTTTGAGATCCAGCTTTCAAGCTTTTCCGTATCCACAACTATTTCAGCAGGGTTTACGCACGGATTGTAATGTCCGAGTTTGTCAAGGTAGTCACCGTCTCTTTTTTTCCTGCTGTCAAGAACAACAATACGGTAAGAGGGTTTCTTTTTTGATCCGCCTCTTGTCAGTCTGATACTAACGCTCATTAAAAATCCTCCAAATAATCTGGTTATCCTATTCCCTTGAACTTCTTCATTAATCCGCCCAGTCCGAACCGGTTGAGATTACTCATCATTTTTTTCATTTCAAGGTACTGTTTCATAAACTGGTTTATATCCTGAACCCTTGTTCCGCTTCCGTTTGCAATTCTTCTTCTCCTTGAAGCGTTAAGGATCTCGGGTTTTCTTCTTTCTTCTTTTGTCATTGAAAAGATTATCGCTTCTATTCTTGAAAGCTCTTTTTCAAAATTTACTTTTCCCTGTATCTTTTTAACTTCCTTTCCGATCCCCGGAATCATTCCGAGCATATCTTCCATCGGGCCCATTCCTTTTATCATTTTCATCTGGGAAAGGAAATCTTCGAGGTCAAAGCTGTTCTTTACCATTTTTTTCTGAAGGCGCATGGCTTCTTCAGCATTTATTTTTTCACCGGCTTTTTCAACGAGTGAAAGAATATCTCCCATTCCCACTATTCTTCCTGCTATCCTTTCGGGGTGGAAAAGTTCAAACTGATCGATCTTTTCACCGACTCCGACGAATTTGACAGGAGCACCAGTGACAGCATTGATAGAAAGGGCTGCTCCGCCTCTTGCATCACCATCCATTTTTGTAAGGACGATGCCTGTAATTGTGAGCCGTCTGTGAAATTCCGCAGCTACATTAACTGCATCCTGACCTGTCATGGCGTCTGCAACAAAAAGGATTTCAGATGGTTCGACGGCATTTTTTATGTTTGTTATCTCATCCATCATATCGACATCTATCTGCATTCTGCCGGCTGTATCGATGATGATGACATCGGCAACTATATTTTTTCCGAATTCAATGGATTTCTTAGCAATATCAACTGGATCCATTCCGGTTTCAGAAGGATAGACATCAACTCCGATCTGACTTCCGAGCTTTTTGAGCTGATCGATCGCGGCAGGTCTGTAGACATCGGCAGGAACGAGAACTACCCGTTTTTTCTGCTTATTCTTAAGCATTGATGCAAGTTTTGCCGCCGTTGTAGTCTTTCCGCTTCCCTGAAGACCCGCCATGAGAATGACAGCAGGAGGACGGACATTGATATTTAATGAATGGTCCCCTTCACCCAGAGCATTTACAAGTTCCTCATGGAATATCTTTATGAACATCTGTCCCGGAGTAATGCTTTTCATCACATCGGCTCCGAGTGCTCTTTCCTTAACTTTTTCAATGAGTTCCTTGACAACCTTGAAGTTTACATCAGCTTCAAGAAGAGAAAGTTTCAGCTCTCTTATTCCTTCACTGATGTTCTCTTCGGTAAGTTTGCCAACCCCTCGGAGCTTTTTAAATGTGCTTTCCAGCTTTTCAGTAAGCTGATCGAACATACAGTTCTCCTAAACAAAAAAGCCAAAAGATTATAGTGGAGAGCACCTGTTAGTCAAGAAATTATGTGAATTTAGCTAAATTAATCAACAAATTCAAGGTGTTGTGCTGGTGGCGCCTGCTGTTGACAACAATTAAGGAAACAGTTGGTTATTTAAAACATATTAATTTTACTTAAGTTTTAAAATCATCCTTGACATAGATTTTTAGTATGGTATTTTACTTTCCGCCGTTGACCCTGTCCGGCCGCCGTTGACCAAGTCCGGCCATTGTTTAGCATGATT
>Ga0116183_1001879_pt1 | contig 23223 bp, 22 predicted proteins | sample AD_UKC078_MetaG_FD_89753 | JGI IMG/M metagenome (GOLD analysis project Ga0116183, IMG submission 89753) | Active sludge microbial communities of municipal wastewater-treating anaerobic digesters from USA - AD_UKC078_MetaG | ecosystem: Engineered > Bioreactor > Anaerobic > Digestate | place: USA... | reverse complement strand
GTCTACAAAGCCTTCAACGAGGCCAAGGCGTTTGTGAAGAAGGACGGTACCCGTCCCGTGCCCATGCATTTGCGCAATGCGCCCACCAAACTGATGAAAGAACTCGACTACGGCAAGGGCTATCGCTATGCCCATGACGAAGAGGGTGGGTTTGCAGCCGGCGAGCGTTACCTGCCCGACGGAATGGGTGACCCGGACTTTTACCGGCCGGTAGAGCGTGGGCTGGAGATCCGCATTGCAGAGAAGATGCGCGATCTGAAATCCAGAAATCATAAGAAAAACTAATAAAGCATGAAATGCCGAAGCTAATGCAAATTCTGTATGCAATTTGAGGGTAAACCCACCCCAGACCCCCAAGACCCGGCTGCGGGGCATCGCTAGAATCGCGGCACCGCTTTGCCATGTAACGTAACGCCAGCGAACCTGACATGGCAGGTTTATTGCATTCCATGGTGTAACGCCAACAGTGTTTACGACCATGACTGTTCACACACAAGAACAACGGAGTTTTTTATGGATATCTTGATACAGCAGATCATCAATGGTCTGGTGTTGGGTAGCATGTATGCGCTGATCGCGCTGGGCTACACGATGGTGTACGGCATCATCAACCTGATCAATTTTGCCCACGGCGAAGTGATGATGGTCGGGGCACTCACCAGTTGGACCATCATCGGTCTGATGCAGGATTCCATGCCGGGCACACCCGGATTTGTGATCCTTTTCCTGGCACTCGTGATTGCCTGCGTGGTGGCCGCGACGCTGAACTTCACGATTGAGAAGGTGGCCTACCGTCCCTTGCGCAACAGCCCCAAACTGGCGCCCATGCTGACGGCCATGGGTATGTCCATCCTGCTGCAGACGCTGGCCATGATCATCTGGAAACCCAACTACAAGTCCTATCCCACCCTGCTGCCCAATACGCCTTTTGACATCGCTGGGGCTGTAATCACGCCGACGCAAGTCATGATTCTGGTGGTGACAGCGTTCTCGCTGGCGGTACTGATGTGGTTGGTGAATTACACCAAATTGGGGCGTGCCATGCGCGCTACGGCCGAAAATCCACGCGTAGCGGGCCTGATGGGTGTCAAGCCTGACATGGTGATTTCGGCGACCTTCATCATTGGCGCCGTGCTGGCGGCCATTGCCGGCGTGATGTACGCCTCGAATTACGGCACGGCACAGCACGCCATGGGCTTTCTCCCGGGGCTGAAAGCCTTCACGGCGGCGGTGTTCGGCGGCATTGGCAATCTGGGCGGTGCGGTGGTGGGTGCCATCCTTCTGGGCCTGATCGAATCCATTGGTGCGGGCTACATCGGTGCGCTCACTGGCGGTGTATTGGGTAGCCATTACTCGGACATCTTTGCCTTCATCGTATTGATCATCGTGCTGACCCTGCGTCCGTCCGGCTTGCTGGGTGAACGCGTGGCGGATCGCGCCTGAGGAGTAACACCAGATGAAACAACAACAGAAAATCATCGTCTTCATGCTCGCAGCCGTCGGGCTGCTGGTTCTGCCGCTCGTGCTGCAGGGCTTTGGCAATGCCTGGGTGCGTATCGCCGACATGGCACTGCTCTTCGTCCTGCTGTCGCTGGGCCTCAATATCGTGGTGGGCTACGCCGGTCTGCTGGACCTGGGCTATGTGGCGTTCTTCGCCATTGGTGCCTATATGTACGGGCTGATGTCGTCGCCCCATCTGACGGAGACGTTTCCGGCGCTGGCGGCCATGTTCCCCAATGGCATGCATACCCCGCTGATTGTGGTGGTTCCGTTGGCCGCGGGATTGGCGGGAATTTTTGGTGTGCTGCTGGGTGCGCCCACCTTGCGCCTGCGTGGTGATTACCTGGCGATCGTGACCCTGGGTTTTGGCGAAATCATCCGGGTGTTCATGAACAACCTGGACCATCCGGTCAACATCACCAACGGTCCCAAGGGCATCAACCAGATTGATTCGCTACATTTCTTCGGGCTTGATCTGGGGAAAAAAGTGGTTGTGGGGGGATTCGAAGTCGCCTCGGTATCGCTTTATTACTACCTGTTCCTGGCGCTGGTGGTCATCAGTGTGATCATTTCCCACCGTCTGGAACTGTCCCGCGTGGGGCGCGCATGGATGGCCATTCGCGAGGACGAAATTGCCGCCAAAGCCATGGGTATCAACACCCGTAACCTCAAGCTGCTGGCATTCGGCATGGGGGCCACCTTCGGCGGTGTGTCCGGTGCCATGTTTGCCTCATTCCAGGGCTTCATCTCGCCAGAATCCTTCAGCCTGATGGAATCGGTCATGATTGTCGCGATGGTCGTTTTGGGTGGTGTTGGTCACCTTCCTGGTGTGATTCTGGGGGCGGTGTTGTTGTCGGCCCTGCCCGAAGTGCTGCGCTATGTGGCCGGTCCGTTGCAAGCTATGACCGGTGGGCGTCTGGACGCTTCCATCCTGCGCCAGCTGCTCACAGCGCTGGCCATGATCATCATCATGCTGATGCGCCCACGCGGCCTGTGGCCATCCCCCGAACACGGCAAGTCCCTGCAGGCGACCAAACCCTGAAGGCAATCACCATGACAGACACAGTACTCAATGTATCCGGCTTATCCAAGCGATTTGGTGGCCTCCAGGCTCTCAGCGATGTGGGCATCCAGATCAAGCGCGGCCAGGTGTATGGCCTGATCGGCCCCAATGGCGCCGGCAAGACTACCTTTTTCAATGTGCTGACCGGCATGTACACACCGGACAGCGGATCGTTTGAACTCGCTGGCAAAGCCTACCAGCCGACTGCCGTGCATACAGTGGCCAAAGCCGGTATTGCGCGCACTTTCCAGAACATTCGCCTGTTCTCGGAAATGACGGCGCTGGAAAATGTGATGGTGGGACGCCATATCCGCACGCATTCCGGTCTGATGGGCGCCATCTTCCGCACCTCCGGTTTCAAGAACGAAGAGGCAGCGATTGCCAAGCGTTCCAAGGAGCTGCTTGACTACGTAGGTATTGCCAAGTTTGCCGACTACAAGGCGCGCACGCTGAGTTACGGCGACCAGCGCCGCCTGGAAATTGCCCGCGCGCTGGCCACCGATCCCCAGCTGATCGCGCTGGACGAACCCGCAGCCGGCATGAATGCGACCGAGAAGGTCATGCTGCGTGAATTGATCGACCAGATTCGCAAGGACAACCGCACCATTTTGCTCATCGAGCACGACGTCAAACTGGTCATGGGCCTGTGCGACCGGGTCACGGTGCTGGACTATGGCAAGCAGATTGCCGAGGGCACGCCTGCCGATGTGCAGAAGAACGAAAAAGTGATTGAGGCCTATCTGGGCACGAGCGGGCACTAAGGCCTCGAAGGAATGACGATGACAAAGAAGACTCTGCTCAAAGTGACCGGGCTGAAGGTGTCCTATGGGGGCATCCAGGCCGTCAAGGGTGTGGATTTTGAGGTGCACGAAGGCGAGCTGGTGTCCCTGATCGGCTCGAACGGTGCTGGCAAGACGACGACCATGAAGGCAATCACCGGCACGCTGGCGATCAATGGTGGCGATATTGAATACCTGGGCAAAAGCATCCGGGGCCAGGGTCCCTGGGACCTGGTGAAGCAGGGTTTGGCGATGGTGCCCGAAGGCCGGGGTGTGTTCACCCGCATGACCATCATGGAAAACCTGCAGATGGGTGCCTACATCCGAGACGACAAGTCTGAAATCGAGGCGGACATCGAAAAGATGTTCACCATCTTCCCGCGCTTGCGCGAGCGCAAGGACCAGTTGGCCGGGACCATGTCCGGCGGTGAGCAGCAGATGTTGGCCATGGGCCGCGCGCTGATGAGCCGCCCCAAGGTGCTGCTGTTGGATGAGCCTTCCATGGGTCTGTCGCCCATCATGGTCGACAAGATCTTTGAGGTGATCAAGGATGTCTATGCGCAGGGCGTGACGGTGTTGCTGGTGGAGCAGAACGCCAGCCGCGCCCTCTCCATTGCGGACCGTGGGTATGTGATGGAGTCCGGCATTGTCACCATGACCGGGGATGCCAAGCACATGCTCAATGACCCCAAGGTCCGCGCCGCATACCTGGGTGAATAGGCACGTACTTGCGCTGCTGTTTGTCACCCTGGTGTGGGGGGCAACGTTTCCGGTTCTGAAGCTCGCCACGGCGCATCTCAGTGGCGTGGAAATATCGGCACTGCGCTTTGTGATTGCAGCCCTCTGCATGGCACCCTGGGCCCTGCGTGCATCGTGTCGCGCGTGGACAGATGGCGCTGTGCTGGGCGCGCTGGTTCTGGTGTCCTATGTGGCGCAAGCCTGGGGGCTGGAGCATATTTCTTCCAATCGCAGCGCGTTTCTCACCAGCCTGAATGTTCTGATGGTCCCTTTGCTGGGGATCGTCCTGGGCAACCGGCTGTCCTGGACGGTGCTGCTGGCCGCCGCAATGGCGTGTGTGGGCATCGGTTTGATGTCCTGGGACGGTGGTGCCCACCTGCTGGCGGACAGTGCAACTGTTTTTGGTGCATTGGCGTATGCCGGCTATGTCATCTTTTTGTCGCGAAAGGCAGGATTGCACAGTGCCCGTACTCTGGCGGCCACCCAGATCGTCTGGATGGCCTTGCTGGGCTCTGTCTGGGCATGGGCAGCATCTTTGGGAACAGACCGGATGCACACCTTGCCTGAACGTATCGACACCCAGATACTCTTGGGGTTGGCCTACCTGGGTGTCGTGGCCACTGCGGGCATGCTGTTTCTTCAGGCCATGGCGCAGCGGCATGTGTCGGCCGACAAAGCCGCGCTGATCTACGCCATGGAGCCTGTATTCGCTGCCTTGTTTGCCTGGATATGGCTTGCGGAATCCCTCTCCTGGATGGCTGCTTTCGGGGCGGTGATTGTGGTGTCTGCGGTCCTGTTGAGTGAGTGGAAGTCAGGCGCGGGCTAACATCCATTCACATTCGGTGTGGCCACAAAACCGGAGGTGACCAGGGCAGCAACAGGTCCTGATCGGGCGGATCAGCCCTGCTGCTTGTCTGCCTCGGAAGTGAACGCGTCGGCGTAGAACTCTTCTTCGGGCAGACCGGCAGTGGCACAGAAATCCCTGCGTGCTGAATCCACCACGATGGGTGCACCACAGGCATACACCTGGTACCCGGAGAGATCCGGGTGGTCCTGCAGAACAGCCTGGTGCACAAAACCCGTGCGGCCCGCCCACACATCCTGCGGCAACGCATCGGAGACGACCGGGATGTACTGCAGCGTAGGCATGGTTTCACACTGGGCTTGGACCCAGCTGTCCATGTAGAGATCCGAGGGCCGTCTACCCCCCCAATACAGAGAGATTGCCCGGCTGGAACCCGTCTGCTTTAGGTGCTCGATCAAGGTCTTGATCGGTGCGAACCCGGTGCCGGAAGCCAGAAGGATGATAGGTTTGTCCGAGTCTTCACGCAGGAAGAATGAGCCATAGGGCCCCTCAATGCGAAGGATTTCCTTTTCCTTCATGGCGCCAAAGACATGGTCGGTGAACTTGCCGCCGGGCATATGGCGGATATGGAGTTCAAGACCAGCACCCGCTTGTGGAACACTGGCCATCGAGTAGCTGCGCCGGGCGCCGTCGCGCAAAAGGATCTCGACGTATTGGCCGGGCCGGTAGGTGAAGTTGTCGTTCGCTGGAAGTTGGAGCTGCATCAGCACAACATCGTCGGTCAGGCGCGTCAGGGTGCTGACCCGGGTCGGGAGTTTCTTGATGGGTATGGCTCCGGCTTCTGTGACCTGGCGTGATTCCAGTACCAGATCCGATTGAGGCGTCGCGCAGCATGTCAGCACATAACCTGCAGCTTCTTCCTCTGTGCTCAAGGCTTTTGACTGGTGTGTTCCATGGGTCACCGATCCAGAGATTTTTTTGCATTTGCAGGAGCCACAGGCGCCATCCTTGCATCCGTAGGGTAGGCCTATGTTTTGGCGCAAACCTGCTGCCAGCACTGTTTCATCGGCCTGGGCGGAGAATTGCCGCCCGGATGGCTGCACGGTCACTGAAAAACTGGAGACAGAAGTAACGGTGGCAGTCATCTATTGGGTATCCTTGGGCACAAACTATGGACAGCCCCCGATTTTGCCTTCAATCCAGAGCCCCCTAGGCGCTTTGCCATCCCGATTCCGGCGTGAACGCGTCCTGATCGTCGGTTGTGGCGATGTGGGGCAGCGTGTTGCCGGCCTGCTGCGTCGCAACGTGCGTGTGGTCGCACTGACTTCCAGCACGGCCCGTGTCTCGGAATTGCGAGCCCAGGGAGTTGTGCCGCTGCTGGGAAATCTGGATAACCCGGACAGCCTGCGGCGTCTGGCGGGCATTTCCACACGCGTGGTGCACCTGGCTCCACCCCCTGCGCAAGGCTGGCAGGACCTGCGGACCCAGGCATTGCTGCAGGTGTTGCGTCTGCGCACGTCACCTGCTGCATGTGTATATGGGTCGACCAGTGGCGTGTACGGAGATTGCGCGGGGGCCTGGATCGACGAGACGCGTACAACCAATCCAGACTCCCCCAGGGCACGCCGCAGGCAGCACGCAGAGGATTGTGTGCGTTTCTTCGGGAGGTCTGCAGGAATCCGCACCCATACGCTGCGCATTCCCGGTATCTACGCCCCGGATCGGGAGGGCGGGACCCCCAGGGCCCGTCTGCTCAAGCGCACACCGGTTTTGTGCGCAGAGGAAGACGTGTACACCAACCACATCCATGCCGATGACCTTGCACGAGCCTGTGTGCTGGCAATGTGGCGCGGGCGGGCACAAAGGGTGTACAACACCAACGACGATACAGCGCTCAAGATGGGGGATTACTTCGACCTTGCCGCCGATCTGTATGACTTGCCACGCCCGCCCCGGGTGTCACGCGCAGGGGCCACAGAACAGTTGCCATTGATGCTGTTGAGTTTTATGGGCGAATCCCGGCGCATGGTGAACCGGCGTCTGAAGCAGGAGTTGGGGCTGCGCTTGCGCTATCCCACAGTTCGGGAAGGGCTGGTTTCCTTGGCGTAGGCCCAGTGCAATGCCTTCCATACCAGCCAGCTCGAAGCCAGGGTGATCGGGTAGGCCCACAGTGCGTCGCTGAACCAATGGGCCATGTCGGACATGCGTGCAAAGCCGATCACCCAGCCCGCCAGTGTTCCCGTGACGGCCCATGCCACCTTGCGCTTACGGTGAATCAGCATCAGGGACGTAAAAAAGAAACCACATGCCACGTGGCCGCTGACAAAAGAGCAGTTGGCGTCACACTGGTTTGTCATCACGGCAGCGCGGGTAAATTGCTGGGTACCACCGAAATTTTCAACCTGGTACGGGCGCGCGCGCTGCCAGTGGTCCTTGAAACCCAGGTTCACCACGGCGCCTGGCCCCAGAATGCCGGCCAGCACCAGAAAAGCCATGGCCAAGCGCAGCGGCTTGCCCTGTTTGCGGAAGCTTGCAACCAACCACACCACCAGCGCAAGCGCAATGCCGACCCGGAATGCGGCCGGTACATACAGATTGATCAACTCCACCCACCACCACCCGATGGAAGCCACTGCTGGATTGGGTCCGGCAAACAGGCCCGCCGCTTGCAGATCCAGTGTGGTCCATACGGTCGGAATCAGGGCCAGCAAGACGGAAATGCCCCACACCCAGAAGTACAGGGTGGGCGTTTTGCCAAATTGTTCCGGATTGTGAGACGTTGCGGGCATGAATGCAGTGTGGTGGCGGTCAAACCACCGATTGTGACGCAGGCTTATGCTAACCTTTGCATCCATACCAACAAGCTCCCTGCAGGAGCGCAACACAGAACTGCCATGACTATTCTTGTCACCGGGGGAGCCGGTTTTATTGGGTCGAATTTCGTTCTGGACTGGCTGTCACAGTCCCAGGAGCCTGTCGTCAATCTGGACAAGCTGACCTACGCTGGCAATCTGGAAAATCTGGCCAGTCTGGATGGGGATGCGCGCCATATTTTTGTGCGCGGGGATATCGGCGATTCGGCCCTGGTTTCCGGTTTGCTGGCCCAGCACCAGCCGCGCGCGATTGTCAATTTCGCTGCGGAGTCGCATGTGGACCGGTCCATCCACGGGCCAGAAGACTTTATTCAGACCAATATCCTGGGCACTTTCCACATGCTGGAGTGCGTGCGTGCCTATTGGGGTGCCTTACCGACTGAAGCCAAGGGCGCGTTTCGATTCCTTCATGTGTCCACCGACGAGGTCTATGGCTCACTGTCGAAAACCGACCCAGCCTTTACCGAAGAAAACAAATACGAACCTAACAGCCCCTACTCGGCCAGCAAGGCCGCCAGCGACCACTTGGTGCGTGCCTACCACCACACCTATGGCCTGCCGGTGCTCACCACCAACTGCAGCAACAACTACGGCCCGTTCCATTTTCCTGAAAAACTGATCCCGCTGATGATCGTCAATGCCCAGGCGGGCAAGCCTCTGCCGGTGTACGGTGACGGCCAGCAGATCCGCGACTGGCTGTATGTCAAGGACCATTGCAGCGCCATTCGCCGCGTGCTGGACGCCGGGCAACTGGGTGAAACCTACAACGTGGGTGGCTGGAACGAAAAGCCGAATCTGGACATCGTGCACACTGTGTGTGCACTGCTGGACGAACTCAAGCCCCGCGCCGATGGCAAGCCTTACCAACAGCAGATCACGTATGTGACGGACCGGCCCGGCCATGACCGCCGATACGCCATTGACGCGCGCAAGATCGAGCAACAGTTGGGCTGGAAGCCCGCGGAGACCTTCGAGACCGGTATCCGCAAGACGGTGCAGTGGTACCTGGACCATCCGCAGTGGGTGGCCAATGTGCTCAGCGGCGGTTACCGCGACTGGGTTGAAAAGCAATACGGCGACAGTGCCAAGAGCGTGGCATGAAGATACTGTTGTTGGGCCGCGACGGCCAGGTTGGCTGGGAGCTACAGCGCAGCCTGGCGCCTTTGGGTGAAGTTGTTGCGTTGGGGCGCGATACAGCAGCCAATCCGCAGGGGTTGTGCGGTGACTTGACACAGCTGGAGGATCTGGCTGCGACGGTGCGCGCGGTCGCGCCAAACGTCATCGTCAATGCAGCGGCTCACACGGCGGTCGACAAGGCAGAGAGTGAAGTGGACCTGGCACGGGTTATCAACGCAGTCGCGCCCGGCGTGCTGGCCGACGAGGCGCAACGCCTGGGCGCGTGGCTGGTGCACTACAGCACGGACTATGTGTTTGATGGCAGTGGTGAGGCACCTTGGAAAGAAACGGATGGCACCGGGCCGCTCAGCGTGTACGGGCGCACCAAACTTGCGGGCGAGCAGGCGGTCGCACGCTGCGACAAACATCTGGTGTTTCGCACCAGCTGGGTATATTCCGCACGTGGCGGCAACTTTGCCAGAACCATGGTGCGGCTGGCCCAAACGCGAGAGTTGCTGCAGGTCATCAACGACCAGTATGGCGCGCCCACCGGTGCGGACCTGCTGGCCGATGTGACGGCCCATGCCATCCGCCAGGTGGCGTACCACGGTGCAACGGGTGCCATACGGGACGCCGGCGTGTACCATCTGGCGGCAGCGGGTTGCACTACCTGGTTTGACTATGCAAACTATGTCCTGGCCCGCGTACGTATTGCGTACCCAGCTATTCAATTGATAGCAAAAGAGGTTCGCGCTGTGCCTACCAGTGCATTTCCCACCGCCGCCAGAAGGCCGCACAACTCGCGTCTGGATACGGTCAAACTGCGCGACACGTTTGGCCTGCATCTGCCGCAATGGCAGGATGGCGTTGCCCGCATGCTTTCGGAGATTGAAATTGTCTAAAAAATCCCTGTCACCCACGACCACCCGCAAGGGCATCATCCTTGCCGGAGGCTCCGGCACCCGTCTGCACCCGGCGACGCTGGCTATCAGCAAGCAATTGCTGCCGGTCTATGACAAGCCCATGATTTACTACCCGCTGAGTACCTTGCTGCTTGCAGGTATTCGGGATATCCTGATCATCAGTACCCCGCAAGACACCCCACGGTTTGCGCAACTGCTGGGTGACGGAAGCCAGTGGGGTATCAACCTGCAATACGCAGTTCAGCCCAGTCCCGACGGGTTGGCGCAGGCCTTCATCATTGGCGACAGTTTCATCGGCAACAGCGACAGTGCGCTGGTGTTGGGCGACAACATTTTTTACGGTAACGACCTGCATACGCTGCTGGCCAACGCGGATCAAAAAACCAGCGGTGCGACCGTATTTGCCTACCATGTGCAAGACCCCGAACGTTACGGTGTGGTGGCGTTTGACGCGGAGGGCAGGGCCCGCAGCATTGAAGAAAAACCCCTCCAGCCGCAGAGCAACTACGCCGTGACAGGCCTGTATTTTTACGACAAACAGGTGGTGGATATCGCCAAGGCCGTCAAACCCAGTGCCCGTGGTGAACTGGAAATCACCGCAGTCAACCAGGCGTATCTGGACCAGGGCGAACTGAACGTGCAGATCATGCAGCGCGGGTACGCCTGGCTCGATACCGGTACGCACGACAGCCTGCTGGATGCTGGCCAGTTCATCGCCACACTGGAGCGCCGACAGGGTTTGAAGATTGCCTGCCTGGAGGAAATCTGCTGGCGCAACGGGTTTATTGACGACGCACAGCTGGCCAAGCTGGCACAGCCCCTGGCGAAGAATGGCTATGGACAGTATTTGCAAGGCTTGTTGAAGGATGGCATGCCATGAAGGTCACTCCCACTGCCATTCCAGAGGTGCTACTGATCGAGCCCAAGGTGTTTGGAGATACCCGCGGGTTCTTCTTTGAGAGCTTCAACCAGCGCACGTTTTCCGAAGCGACAGGTTTGAACGTGCAGTTTGTGCAGGACAACCACTCCAAATCGGCGCAAGGTGTTTTGCGCGGGTTGCATTACCAGCTGGAGCAAGCCCAGGGCAAACTGGTGCGTGTGGTTGCGGGTGAAGTGTTTGATGTCGCCGTAGATTTGCGACGGTCTTCCCCCACGTTCGGCAAATGGGTGGGACAGATTCTGTCGGAGCAGAACAAGGCGCAATTTTGGGTTCCCCCCGGATTTGGACATGGCTTTGTGGTGCTGTCCGAATCAGCCGAGTTTCTTTACAAGACCACCGATTACTACGCGCCCGAGCACGAGCAGTGCATTGCATGGAATGACCCGGATCTGGGCATCCAGTGGCCGTCACTGCCTGACGCACCACGTCTGTCGGCCAAGGATGCGGCGGGAAAGCCGTTCCGTGAAGCCCCTGTGTATGAAGGAAGTATTTCCCCATGAAGTTTCGTTTCCGGTTGGCAGCGGTGGTGCTGGGTGCGGCCTCGGTTCTGCTGGCTGGATGTGCCGTGCCCACTGCGCAATCCCTGTCCGAAGATACCTGGGTCGCGGTGGCGATTGATGGTGTGGCTGCAGTCGTTCCGGCACCGCCCACATTGCGTTGGACGGACACGGGCCGTGTCAGCGGTAGCGGCGGCTGCAACCAATTTTCTGGCAAGTACACCCTGGAGTTCGATCGCATGGCATTCAGCGCACTGGCGGCTACGCGCATGCTGTGTGTGCCAGCGCCTCAAGGACAGGAAGACAAGTTTTTCAAGGCACTGGAACTGACACGGCGGGTGCAGCTTGCGGATGGGGTGCTGCTGTTACTGGATGAGCAGGGCCAGCCGTTGATCCGCATGGTCAAGGGATCAAGGTAAGTCGGTCAGTGCGATGGTATGGGCCAGTGGTACGCCCTGCGGTGCCGTGTAATCAGCCACCACCCAGGCGCGGTTTGGATGGGCTGCAGTCTCCTGCAGAAGTTCGTGGACAAATGCAATCGACTTTGCATCCAGCGCAGCAAAGGGCTCATCCAGCAGTGTCACCGTGGCGCCCGCCGCAAAGGCAGCCAATAGCCAGACCTTGCGTCGCGAGCCGGTAGACAACATGTACAGCGGCTTGTCCATATGCCCGGTCAGGGACAGTCCGTCGACCATCTCCTTGCCCAGTGCCATGTCGAGGCGGGGGTAGCGTGGCGCCAGACGCGCGAGGAACTGCATGGGCGTGATCGATTCGGAGTCCTCTGCGCGTGGGTCGGTGCGAAAGACCTGTTCCCGGTAGAGTTTGGGTTCTTCATCGAGCCATACACCCCCACAGTGCAGCCTGCCGGATTGGGCGTGCTGCTCGCCGGCCAACAGGCGTAGCAGGGTGGTCTTGCCCGTGCTTTCATCTCCCTGGAGCAGCGTTATTCCTGTCGGAATCGCGCAATCCCAGTTCGTGAACAGGGTGCGCTGCGGGTAAGCAAAACACAAACCGGCCGTCTTTAATACGGCAAATGGAGCGGCACTCATGCGGCCTGGGTGCGGGCGCGCTCCAGCGTTTGCGCAGTGTGCTCGGGGTCCAGTCCGTACATGTCAGCGAATGCCTCGACCGTTTTGCCACTCGTGGTAAAGGCCCGCAGCAGCGCCTCTCCCTTCGCAGTGCGTTCGCGGGCCAGGGCCATACAAGCTTCGAGCAATTCACTGGCTTTGGCATCACGTGTCCGTACGCGCTCGGCGTAGTCCTGTGGTGCGAGGCCCGATGCCTCCCAGGCCTCCAGCATGCGATCGAGGAGCCTGGGTTGGAGGTCTTCCTGCGTGCGACTCTGGCGGCGGCGAAAGACTTCCACCAATGCATGGTGAATATGCTCTGGCGCCATGGCTTCCACGGCCTGACCCTGCAGGTCATGCCGCATCTGGCCGGAAGCGACCGAATTCAGGTAACGGGTGGACCGCGTGTGGGTCGACAGCGCGGCCTTCAGGGATTCAGTCTCGAACACCTCCGGGTGTGCGGCGAGCAGGTCCTGGAAGATGCCGCGTTTGAGCGGAAGGAATACGGCACCAAAGAGGTGTGGGTACAACTCTGCCAGCTTCTCCAGCACGGGCAGGCTGGCATCCCGTTTTTGCGGCGCACGGCGTGGATTTCTTTGGGGAACTGGGGAAGTATCTGCTTCTGGCATGTGGCGCACCACCAAAGGTTGTAAACGGTTCGCGGCAATAAAAAACCCGCTACGTCAAATAACGTGCGGGCTCTCGGCTCTCGCATGCCACCTGAATCAGGTGGTGCCCGGGGCCGGAATCGAACCGGCACGCCTTGCGGCGGGGGATTTTGAGTCCATAGGCGATTCTAAGCTGGACGTGACTCTCGGGCCGATTGCTTCCGCATAAATTCTGTACTTGGCCAGAAGTATTTAGCTCTTGCCATGTGCTAATGCGGGAGCGATTAATTGCACTGCTTTGAGCCCTGTGCCTTTGGTTCGGTAGCGTTCTACCGTGAGAGCCTCGCTGATGTATTGCCCCCCCCCAGATGCTCATTTTTCAGTCGGCAACACAGCAGGCCATTGGGTCGAGTCCGATTTCTTCATTACAGGAATCCATGTTCCATGTGGCAGGCGCGGTGTATCGGAAATCAGGTAGCTGGAAGAAGCATTTTGGGAGGCCTGGCTGGCTGGGGTTGGATGAATGCTGCCCAAATGGCAAGGTATGCGGATGACGACTGATCGAAAGTGTCACGCTAGCCTTGATGTCGTTGAAATTCCTATCCGTTCAGTCTGAATTGGGACTGGTGTCTGCGACGCTACGCAGCGCATGGCGCTCAAGCATGCGGTAAGCAGTGCGCTCGGATACTCCCAACGCATCTGCGACACGACGTCGGTTGCCCCGGTATTTGGTGAGCAAGTGATCGAGGTAAGTACGCTCAATGACTTCCAGCGTGGGCTCTCCGGGAAACACCAGGTTTGCGTGCTCTGCACCAGTTGCGGCTATTTGATTTTCCGATGCGGATTGCGGATGCGCAGGCTCTTTAACCGTTGGCAGGTGCTGGCATTCAATGACATGGGCGTCTGCTGCCATGATGAAGGCACGCTCAATAACATTGCGCAGTTCACGTACATTACCGGGCCAGCGGTAGGACTGTAGCTGCTCTATGGCTTGGGGGCTGAGTATTTTGAGTTGTATCCCTTGGGACTGGCCACGACGCGCGAGAAAACTGTTAGCCAGGGCTGGAATATCCTCGGTCCGATCACGCAATGGCGGCACATCAATAACAAATGTGGAAAGACGGTAATACAGGTCGGTCCGAAAATGGCCTTCGTTGGCGCGTGCCAGCAGATCACGGTTGGTGGCTGCGACTATGCGCACATCTGCGCGCAGGTCGTTGGTGGCACCAACCCGCCGAAATCGTCCGGTCTCGATCACGCGCAAAAGTTTAGCCTGTACCGCTGGGCCGGCCTCACCGAGTTCGTCCAGAAAGAGTGTGCCACGCACGGCAGCTTCTATCAGTCCCGGTTTGCGTCGATCGGCTCCCGTGAAGGCCCCGCGTTCGTGACCAAAAAGCTCGGACTCAAACAGGTTTTCTTGCAAGGTGCAGCAATCAATGGGGACAAACGCCTCGCTGTGGCGTTGACTCTGTGCATGCACGGCCTGCGCTACCAATTCTTTGCCGGTGCCGCTCTCGCCCTGGATGAGCACGGTCACATCGGTGCGAGCCACTTCGGCAATCATCTGGCGCAAACGCTGCATGGGTGCACTGTCACCAATCATCACCGGGCCGTGGCGTGCGCGGTGACTTCCGCTGAGCCATTCTTTCTGGGATTGCAGGTGGCTTTGCTCAATCGTGCGGCGAATCACCAGTTCCAACTCATCGAGATTCACCGGCTTGACCAAATAGTCGGACGCACCATGCTGCATGGCCTGTACCGCCTGATTGACGCCACCAAACGCTGTGAGCATGACAACGGGGCGGGCCGCTGAAATCTCGCTTAGTGGTCCAAAACCCTTAGAGTCGGGCAAGTTGACGTCCAGTAGAACCAGGTCAGGTGCAACCCGCTGCAATGCGGCGCGTGCTTCAGCCCAATTGAACGCACTGACCACGTCATAACCGGCCTTTTGCAATTGATGCACCAGCAACTGATTCAGAACGACGTCGTCTTCCACAACCAGCAAGGAAGGCCGGTGTGACGCGAGGACGGGGTTGGTATTCATGGCACTTCAGGATGGTGATGATGGCAGGTCGTTAGGTTATGCCCAATGCCAGCGGAAGCGTGATGGTAAACACAGTATTTCTCCCCAATTCACTTGCGACAGCGATGGTGCCACCACAACGGTCGACAATGCTTTTACAGACCGCCAAGCCCAGTCCCATGCCCGCCTGTCCATCGGCGCGTCGGCTAAAGAATGGCAAAAAGATACGCGAGAGGTTTTCTGGTGGTATTCCGACGCCAGTGTCGGAAACACGAATTACAACCATAGAAGCATTGCTGGTTTCGACCTCAATACGGACCTCACCTCCCTGTGTCATGGCGTGCATGGCATTGTGCAACAGGTTGACAAAGACCTGACGCAATTCCGCGTTGTCACCCAGTATCCAGATCGCTTGCTCGGGGTGTTCAAAGTGGATGTCCACCTGCCGCATGCGCGCTTCTACTCCCAGCAAGGCTACGGTGTCATCAATGGCGGCGGCAAGCTGGACCGGAACAAGCGAGTCGCCCGGTGGATGACTCATCTGCATGAGTCGCTGGGTGGTGGCTACACAGCGGTCAATCTGGCTGTCCACCAGTTGCAGGTAGTGGATCAGTTCGTCTCTATCGATGTCGCCCTTGGCGAGACCGCGCAAACTGGCCTGCAGCGCCAGCCGGATGGATGCCAAGGGGTTGTGAATTTCATGCGCCACACCGTTGGCTAACAGACCAATGGTGGAGAGACGGTGCTCTTGAGAGTAGCGGATGACCTCATTGAGTGGGCGCAGTATCTCGACTGTGAGCATTTCCCCATTGAAGCTCAGCTGTGCTGCGTCAATTTCTACGGGCAGATCGCTTCCGTCACGATGACGCAGTTCCATGACCGAACGCAGGGTTTGGTTCTCGCGCGCTTGTAGTACGGGGCATGTGAGCAGGGTGGAGGGACAAGGCTCGTTCGCTCCCCGTCCGACTTCGTAACAGCAGCCGCGCACCGGAGTTTGAGGGTCATGCCCGATCAGACGGGCGTAGGCCGTGTTGGCGAGACGGATTTGCCAGTCCGGGCCGATCACCAGCAACGGATCAGGCACGGCATTGACAAGATCCTGCAAAAACTGCTGCTGCCTTAAAAGGCGCGCCACCGTCTGCGATATTTGGTCTGCCATCACATTGAACTGCTGTCCGACGCGTCCAATCTCGTCACTACTGGAAGTCAGAACGCGCACGTCAAAGTCGCCTGCAGCCAGCTGCTGGCTGACTACGGCCATGTGCTGCAAGGGTTGTGTCACAACGCGGCGCATGGTCCAAGCCATGATCGCACCAAACAGCATCAGTGCGCCAAGCCCGAGCACCAGCAATAGAGCCTGGCGCGAGCCGCCCAGCCTAGTCGGCACAACCTCGAAGTCAATCATCAGAATGCCATTGACCGGGTGGGACTTTGACTCGCCATGGCACTGTATGCACTGTGATCGGTTGAGAATGGGGTAGTGCACCTGCAGGGCAATTCCTTGCGGTGTATCGACCCAATGGTTCTGCAACGTGGCATCCGCGCAGTCCGACTTCTGGCAAGTCAGAGGTATGCGGTCACCCATAGCATTCGCGCGGGATGCAAAGCGCACATCACCCTGTACGTTGAGTAATCTAGCCTGGGTGATGCCGGGAGCCTGACCCAATACCTCCAATGTGCGTTGCAGGCTGGGTAAATCACGCTGCAACATGGAAGTGTGCAAACTCGCTTCAAAAACCTGCACCAGGCGCGCGGCGGCCTGCTCCTGTTCGGCCTTGACAGACTGCTGTCCTAGCCACAAGGCCATGGTGACAAGCAATCCGCCCGACATAACCATTGCGACGATAACTCCGGCGACCAGCCGTCCCGAGATGGATTGCAGAAATCGTGTTTGCCTCCCGTCTAATGGCGGCGAGTTGGTTTCGGTTTCGGTCTTCATCGCAGTGTTGGCAGGAATCATACCAATGGGTCAACGTGCGCAACGGCCGCAGAAAAATCCTGAACGATACGCTGCGTATGATGGACCCTGCCTGCACTGCAAATGGGGCATATGAGACGATTCGCCTTGGCATTGCCAGATAGCATGCTCGCCGGCAGATAAAACGGTGCTTTGCATTGGCTGCACACCAACGCCTCCAGCGCGATGGATTGCGGTCTCCGAACTACGCTGGCCGTCGCATCAGGCTCATGGATCGCAATGGCTTCGTGCTCGCATACTTGCGTGCACAAGCCACATCCCGTGCAACGCGCGTGCTGCAGGGCAATGCTTTCCTCTTCGCCTGCCCGTAGTGGGTCCGAGTGAAGTTCCAACGCCGCCTGGGGACATAGCCTGACACAGGCCATGCAGCCGGTGCATCGTACGGGATCGATTTCAAGCTCCCACAGCGACGGTTTAAGCCGCGCGTGCGGATGGTTGGCGAGGTGCGCAACAATGTTGACGCGTTGACTTGTCATATCTGCGGACACAGTCATGGCGGAAGAAGAATTGGTGGACGGGCGTGGTGCCAAAATGCGACCAAAAAGCCGCCGCCGTGCCAAATCCGGCGCTTGTGCGTCGGAGGTCCGCTCCTTCCACTGTGTTGGCGATATGCGCTCAAGGCGCGGCGCGGACGTACCGAGCCGCTGGGCCACGGGCTGCCAGCGCTGAGACAGACTTTGGCCGCGTGGAGCACGGTCACAGGCACTGCAGTCGGCGCTGGCCAGTTGCACCCGATCACAGTGGTGGCGAAGGGATTGCTTGATCACCCAGTCGGCGCCAATTGCATGCAGGCAGGCCACAACGCCTACAGCGCTTGGCGCACGGCTACCTGCAACGCGCTCGCATGCCAAAATCAGACTGCGGTCCACCACATGGGGTGCAGGCTCTGGAATCGACAACGCTTCGTGCGGACAGGCTGCAACGCAATGGCCGCAATGGTCGCAAATGTCGGAGTCAAGACTCAATCCATCGTCGCCATGATTCCAGGCGGTGCGTGGGCAAACATCCACACAGGCCCGACAGTTGCTGTGCACAATTCGCTGATGGATACAGCGTTCTGCATGGATGGTCAGGGGCGCGTGCGACGATGCTGTCCAACCGTCTGTGCGCATATTGCTCAACACAGCCTAACCAATGCCGCAGCCGGTCTCGCTAGACACTGTGGATGCGGCAAAAACCGGTGGGATCACCGCCACGCGGGGCAGTCGCTCCACACAGGCTTCGACGCAAGCAAGGGTCAAGGTAGCCAAGTCCGCGTAGAAGCGGGTCTGGGCACGCTGCCCCACCTTTTCTGTAAACATCGGCAACCACACCAGCAAATGGGATCGCAAAAATCGCGATGCTTCCCGCCGCTCGCCGCGCTCCAGCAACAGCGCCACGAATCGCAACTGATGAGACAAATGGTCGTCGGGCTGGTGCCGCCAGTTTTGCACCACCACGCCGTGGCGGGTATAGAAATCGCGCACCGCAAAAGTCGGGGCCTGCATCATCAGTTGGTCTTCATCGCGCCAAACCGACTCGTAGGGAGCGGCGCGCAAAGCGTGGGTGAGGTAAATGCCTGCATAGTCAGCGGCGAGGTCATCGGTGCAACGGGGAGCGTCTTCTTTTGGCGTCTCGGCAAGCGCAGCCAACGCCGCAGCCATCTGAGTCACCGCCACATGTTCAGGTAGCAGCAAGGAGAGCGTTTGCGGAAATCCGCTGCGATACAACTCGACAAGCACTGGAGGCGTGCGCTCTATTTCGTGCAGCCATGCCAGTGCCCGCAAATCCTCGGCGGCCATGACGTCATCCGCTGAAACCACCGGTTGAGACGCTGGCAGGGCGCCCGCAACGGTGCTCACAAGTTCACCTTGCCTTGCGGATGCGCTACAAATACGATGGAAGGATTTGTCAGTTCCGGGTTGGCCATATTTTTGACTTGTCGAACCGGTTTGTCGCTGGGTGTCATTGCCTTGGTTGGATGGGTGCCAGCGCGCAGCTTGTCGATGGGACCAATGTCAAGCACGCGCATCATGCACGCATCCACGCAATACGGTTTGCGTCCTGCTTCCAGTTCGTCAATGCACATATTGCACTTCTTGACTACATTCTCCCTCACGTCGAACTGAGGTGCACCATACGGGCACGCGGCTTCGCAACGGCGGCAGCCAATGCACAGCGAGGAGTCAATGTCTACCACGCCATTGTCGGCCCGCTTCCAGATCGCACCGGTGGGGCAGGTTGGCAGACAAGCCGGCTCGGCGCAATGGTTGCACGACATGTTGACTTTATAGGCGAACACTTCGGGAAACGTCCCGCCTTCGATGTACATGACACGGCGAAAGCGTGGCCCGGGAGCCAGACCGTTTTTGTCCTTGCAAGCGATTTCGCAGGCGCGGCAACCAATGCAATCCATGTTGTTATGGATGAACCCCAGTTGCTGCAAGGGTTTGACGGGCTTATAGATGGTCGCATCACGCAGTGCCTGTGCGTCTTTGACTTGCGCTTTGGCTGACGGTGTGAGCTTGTTAATGACTTTTTTCTCTGCCATGGTGGACTCTTATGTGGGTTATAGCGGTCACGATTCGCGCCGGAACACATGGGACCGGGCGTTGGCGAGTTGGTCCCATCCGGGGCGGTGGACCAGTTCGGTTTTGCGGATGTTGACCAGAATGGTGTTGTAGGCAAAGGCACCAGCTGGGCTGGGCTGGTCAGCAGTCAGAAAATCGGGGTTACCTGCGCGATCAATTCCGTTTTTGTCCCGGTCCATCCATGCGCCCTCGTAAATAACTGCCACACGCGGCATGCAACGCTCGGTCACGTACACGGGAACGATGCAACTGCCACGGTCGTTGTACACCTCCACGGTGTCACCCGTTTGCACGCCCAGTGACTTGGCATCACTGGCGTTGAGCGTCACTTCCTGGCTACAGGTTTCCCGCAACCACGGAATGTTGTGATAAATCGAATGGGTTCGCTCCCGTGGATGCGGTGTGATGAGGTGGAAGGGGAATTTCTTAGTCAGCGGGTGGTTCAATGACTCAAAGGGTTCTATCCACTTGGGAATGGCAGGTATCTCGTAGCCGTATTGGGTGCGTTTCCAATCGGTAATACTTGCAAGATTGGTCGAAAAAATTTCGATCTTTCCCGAGGGAGTCGGAAAAGGGATGCCCTTTTCAATTTGATCCTGAAAAGCAACGTGGGTGCGTGCCAGTTTGAACTTGTAGATGCCGTGCTTCTTGAAGGTTTCCCACGACATATCCACATGCTGGTGGTGCATGACCTTTTCATTCCACCAGACGGTGAGGTACTGCTCGTCCACTGCATCAGGATTGAGGAAGTAGGAGCGGTCAGCCCGTGGGTTGTAGCGCCGGCCCATCCCCTGCACTGTGGGGTCGAGCATTTCCAGTCTATACGAGAGTTCTGTAAAAATCTGGAAGTCGGTCTTGCTTTCGCCCAGTGGTTCGATCACTTTTGGGCGGTGGATGTAGTAGTGCCCCTTGTACCAGGGCAGTGCCACATCGTGGCGCTCAAAATGGGTAGCGACAGGGAACAACACGTCGGCCCAGATCGCTGAAGGTGTGATGGTTGAATCCATGCAAACAACCAGTTCAAGCTTCTTGATGGCCTCGATTTCCTTGTTAATGTTGGTGAGTTGGTTGAACCAGTCAGAACCCTGCCAGAAAATTGCCTTGATGTTGGGAATGACTCCATCTAGCTGGTCGTTGCGGGGCCACAAACCAGCTTCCTCGCGTTTGACATGGGGGTAGTTCAGCACGATGTGCGCCCATCGATCTGACTTTATGGATGCAAACCAGACGTTGGCGAACTCGTCGTAAGGGTATGCAACGGCCTCGGAATGCCACGCCTTGCCGACACCTTCTGCGCAGCCGCCGAGTATGCCAATATTGCCGGTCATGGCCTGCAACGCAGAAGCCATGCGACTGTATTGTTCGCCATAGGAGGCACGTCCTGGTGCCCAGGATGCTTTGAGTGCTGCGGGCTTGGTGGTCGCATACATTTGCGCCAATTTACGGATGTCTTCGGCTTTGACGCCGCATATGGCGGCGGCCCATTCCGGCGTCTTGGGTACACCGTCAGAGGTGCCCATGATGTAGTCCCGAAAGTTTTCCCGGTTGGCAAACCGGCTAGGCATCGTTCCCTTGTCCATGCCTTGAACAAATTTGTCAATAAACGCCTGATCCTGCAAGTTGTTTGCGAAGATGTGGTGCGCCATGCCAGCCATCATTGCCGCATCAGTATTGGGTTTGATGGGTATCCACCAAGCATCGTACACAGAGGCCGAATCGGTGTGTTGCGGGTCAATGAGCACAAACTTGCAGCCGCGCTGCTTGGCCAGACGCATGTAGTAAAACGTATTGCCGCCGTGGAAGGTATACGCGGGGTTCCACCCCCACATGATGATGAGCTTGGAGTGGGCAAAGGCATCGTCTTCGTTGCCGTCTTCAATCGTGCCAAAGGTCATACGGCTTGAAAACGTGGTCGCCTGGTAAGAAGGAACCGACCACGAGTTGGTGCGGCAACCAAACATTCCTAGAAAGCGTCCCAGCAATCCTTCGATCTGGTCAGATTTGTGCAGCACACCGTACGAAGCGCCAGCGTAGGACTGGTCCAGGATGGCCGTTGGGCCAAAGGTACGTTTGATCTGGACCATCTTGCTGGCGACGAGATTCAGCGCTTCGTCCCAACTGGCGCGGCGGAACTTGCCTTCGCCGCGCTCGCCCACACGAATCATGGGGTAAAGCAGACGCTCAGGGGAGTAGATGCGGGAGCGATACGAGCGGCCACGCAGGCAAGCACGCAGTTGCGGCTCCAGTTCGGTGTCCTTGCCGTAGCTGCCGCCTTCTTGATAGCTGCCGTTGTCGGTAGACAGGCGCACGATGACATCGCCCTTTTTGTGCGCCACCAGTACATGGCGAGAGCCGCAGTTGTGGGCGCAGGATGTCACCACGGTGGTGAGTTGGTCGTCGGTGTAGTACGGTGCATAAGCATGGGCTTGCGCATCTTTGGGTGCAAGGCCTGCACCCACTGTAGTCAGGCCGACACCTGCAGCCACCGTGCTAGTGATCCTCAGAAATTCGCGGCGCTTGTAACCCTCCGTTGTGGAAGTGACCGACGCATTGAGGCTTTGGTCCTGGTTCATTTGGTCGATCCTTGCAGCACATTGTTGGTTAAGAAGCGGATTTCTGATTCAGTTGGGCGATTTTTGGCCCAGTCCGGTACTTCATTTGGCATACCATCCCACGGGTGCCGTGTATAGGGATAGAACGTTCTGTACCAGGAGCGTCCGCCATGGCAACCAAAGCACGCATCACCGCTTTTTGCACCGGCCTTCTCGATCTCCGCTGCATTCAGGTAATTGACGTTATGCCGGTTGGTTCGAATGTTCGCATGGCACAACAGGCAATTGTTTTGAAATGTCGCTTTGACCTTGTGCCATGGTCCTGGCAAGCCCATGACTTCGTGGTTCATGGCGCCATGGCACATCAGACATGTCTTCTCGACGCTTGCCATTTTGCGTAACGTCAAAGGTTGATTCTGGTTTGATGCCGACGTGGCAGGTGCCTCATCACGCGGAGAATTTCCCTGATGACAGGTCGTGCACTGGAGGTTCATTACCTGCTTTGCATACGCAGTACTCATATGCCGGCGGTGAAATGTATCCTGCTCACCCTGGTAGGTGCTTACCTGCTGGTACCAGGCATTCGATTGCGACGCCTTGACGCCTGCGATTGATTCTTTGCGAACGGTAGGTTCCAGCACTTCAGCGTGACATGCCAGGCATTGCGCATTCGTGGCCTTGTCAATGGCTGGCTTGAAATGAATCGGGTGGTAGGTGGCTCGCTGGTAATCAGTCTGCGTTGGAGCATTCTGCGCATGGCAAACCCCCGCAGCCGCCACCAAAAAATAGAACCCCGTAACTCCCAGGCGCACGATGCGGCAAAACACTCGCAAAGGTGATGAAATCATGGCCAAGCCTATCTGTCCTAACTGTTATTGGCTGGGGGCAAGTGAAACCAGTTTCACTGCCCCCAGTGGTTAAGCGCATGGCCGGACTACTCCGACCAAATCACTGCACTTACTTCTTCGGCGTTGCCAACTTGCTGCATTGAATAACGCCCTGTGAATTGCGGGTCCACTGGATGCAGTTGTCCATGCCACCCATACCGGACATGCCGGACATGCCGGACATGCCACTCATGCCGCCCATGCCTGACATGCCACTCATGCCGCCCATGCCTGACATGCCACTCATGCCGCCCATGCCTGACATGCCACTCATGCCGCCCATGCCGGACATGCCATTCATACC
>Ga0116183_1001877_pt1 | contig 23257 bp, 25 predicted proteins | sample AD_UKC078_MetaG_FD_89753 | JGI IMG/M metagenome (GOLD analysis project Ga0116183, IMG submission 89753) | Active sludge microbial communities of municipal wastewater-treating anaerobic digesters from USA - AD_UKC078_MetaG | ecosystem: Engineered > Bioreactor > Anaerobic > Digestate | place: USA... | reverse complement strand
GCCGACTTCAACAATAAAGAATCTAACGCAATATCTATGATAATGGCGCAGATACCAGGCTGGGTTAAATCTGGTAAAACTAAGGTCATGGGTCCTTATTCTAAACAGCGATACTTTATTCGTAAAAAGTAGGAACAGGAACAAGCGGAACAAGAAATATATAACTGTTCGAAAATCGTAAATTAATTCAGTAGAGATAATTAAAAGCATGTTTTAGAACTTTATAGAAAATCTTGTTCTTTTTGTTTCTTGTTCTCTAGCAAAATGACTCCCCCCCGGTCTGCAAATAAATAGTATTTGAGAGTACCGGTGGGCCTACCTCAGAAATACGCGAGGCCATTTTTTTCAAAAATCAAAATCGATTCTGGAAAATTATATTGGGCTCTTTTTTATTGTAAATAATAAAAACAACAGGTAATATATTTACACTGCGATAACCGAATACATTTATGTATCATCGTAGAGGCAAAAGCCGTTGTTCTATTAAATCTAAATATCATGAAAAAAAGCCAAAAAGTATATTTACCATTTAAGAGATTAATCGGCATCTTTGGTTCCTTAATTGGTATCATTGTATGCTTTGTTTTTTTGTGGTGGTGGATTATTCCAATTAATGCAATTGTAACTAAAGGACACCCGTTCTTTGTTCAGGAGAGATACGGGAAACATAAAAAAGTCTTCAAGATGATTAAATTTAGATCAATGAAAATGAACGCTAATCCAAACCTTGCTCCTTCAGATATGGATGAAGCAACTCAAAAATCAATGGATATTGGATTTGGCAGATTCTTAAGAAAAACTTCTTTTGATGAAACACCGCAATTGCTTAATATTTTTATTGGACAAATGGCATTCATTGGTCCAAGACCTGGAAGTGCACATAATGAAGAATATCTTAGGGAATGTAGAGAAAAATATAGTCCTAGTGCATTTGATGTGAAGCCGGGTATTAGTGGTTATGCACAAATTAAAATGAAACGTGAACATGACCCCGAATTTAAAGCAGAATGGGACCACAAATACGTTTTGAGAATGTCATTTTGGTTTGATACTAAATTGTTTATTTATACGATTTTAAAATTGTTTGGAGCAGTAAAAGGTAGATAATTATGCTTGGGAAAATAATTAAAAAGATTAAACGTAATCGCATTTTAAAACAGATTGGTTCGAAAGGAAGTAATTTGGTTATTGGCGATAATGTTCACGGCAATTTATCGAATGTTGTTATAGGTAATTCATCCTATGTTGGAGATAATGCTTTTTTTAATTGTCTTTTGGCAAAAGTTGTAATTGGTAACTATGTTATTATTGCTGATGATGTGCTCTTTATTACAGGTAATCATAGATTTGACTTAGTGGGCAAAAGAATATGCGAAATAGCAAACAGTGAAAAAAGACCAGACGATGATTTGGATATTATTATTTGTGATGATGTTTGGATTGGTTCGCGTTCAATTATTTTGAAAGGCGTGACAATTGGTGAAGGATCAATTGTGGGCGCGGGATCTGTTGTTACAAAGGATGTGCCACCATATACCGTTGTTGCTGGTAATCCAGCCAAACCAATTAAAAAAAGATTTAATGATGAAGATGTTGCAAAACATAAAGAGATGCTTAAATGAAGACATTAATATTTATAGGAACATTTGCTGAAGGAGAACGATTAAATAAAGCTTTCTCATATCAGAGAGATACATCTCCTGTTTTGTCTGGAATTGCATATACAACAAAGCTTTGGAATGAACTGTCAAAAAAATATGATAAATCAATATCGATATCTAATTTTCCTTGTTCGGCATATCCGTATAGCAAAATTAAATATGTTGAAGATAGTTTTTGGGATACGAGAAGGCTATCGGCTTCATATTTTAATATGAAATTTTTTAGAAATATTTCTGCAAAGAAAAACTTTATTAGAAGTATTAAAAAGAACCTCCTTCCATATTTGAAAAATGATAAAGACAAAAATGATATTACTATTTTCCTCTGCGATCCTTGGAGCCCTCTTGTTGATGCTGCAGTTTTCCTTAAAAAGAAACTAAACAAAGCAAAGTTGATTGTCGATCTACCTGATTTACCTTTATTTACAAATAGGCTCAATAAAAGTGTTGCATTTAAATTTTTTAAAGGAATTAATGCTAAACGAGTGATGCGCGACATAAATAAGCATGCGGATGGTTTTGTATTTTTTTCAAAAAATATGTGCGATTTTTTTGATCTATCGAATCGAAAATATATCATTCATGAGGGGATAATTAATCCCAATTCTTACGACTATTCTTTCAACGATAAAAAACACGAGATTAATGTTGTTTATACCGGTTCATTAGATGAGGCTTCTTCGAATGTGACTTTAATGATACAGGCAATCGATGAATTAAACAAAAAGAGCCAGCATTTAAGTTACAATCTTTATTTAGCTGGTGGTGGGCATCTAGATGAGAGAAATATAAAAAACGCTTCTGCTGTTCATTATTTAGGCCAACTATCTCTAAGCAAGACAAAAGAACTTCAAATGTCTGCAGATATTTTGATTTCCTTGAGACCAAATACGCCAGAATTCAATTATGCATTTCCATCGAAAATGTTTGAGTACATTGAATGCAAGCGTCCTATTGTTTGTGTGAAGCTGGACTGCTTTCCCGAGTTGATTTCCAGTTATTGTTATTTAATAAAAAAACTTGATGTAAATTCAATAGTTCATACTATAGAGTCAATTAATTTTAATGATTTTTATAACAATAAAATCGTAATCACTTATGGCAATATTGCAGATTATTACAGTGTTGAGTCATTGGCAAAGGCAATTTATTTATTATGAGTGCAAAGAAAAATGTTCTAATTTTTACTCAGTGTGATATGTTGAACTATGGGAATAGGCTTCAAAATATTGGGCTTTCTTTTTATTTATCAAATAATTTTGAAGTCAATATTTCTAATTGCTTTCCATCGGATATTGTTAGAAGAAGAAGTAAACTATTTTACCCATTTAAGAAAATATTATTTCAATTTAAGCTGTTTTTCACAAAGCCTTTTGGTAAATGGCTTAACAAATATCTTTTGTTTAAAAAAAATACTAAGATGTTTCGTGTTGAGCGAGCATTATTACTCCCTGGAAATTCATTGAAAAGACTTAGTTCTAGATATGATTGTTTTCTGCTTGGTAGTGATCAAGTAGTTAACAGCGACTTTGGTTTGCCTGACAAAATTGTTTCTTTTTATGAGGCAAAAAACATTCTGAAAATTACGTACGCAATTAGCTCGGGGAACGATTCTTTAAATGATAAGAATTACCCTTTATTTATTAAATTGTTTCCTTATTTTGATGGTAGGTCAGTTAGGGAGATGTCAATTATTCAAAAACACAATGATATCTCTGTTGAAAAACATATCGACCCATCATTTCTTTTGACAAAGGAAGAGTGGGTAAGTTTGTCAGAAAAAAATGCCACCAAGAAAATAAAAAAATATAAAGACAAAAAGTATGTGCTTGTCTACTGGTTGGGTGATGAAACTTTACTGGATAGAGAATTAATAAAAGATTTCGCTGAATCAAAGAATTTAGAAATCATTTATTTGCGTACAAATTCTTTTCAAAATTATAAAACAATCATTGATGCTTCTCCTTTTGATTTTGTTTATTTAATTTCGCACTCGCAATTTGTAATAAGCAAGTCGTTCCATGGCTGTGCCCTATCGATTATTTTTAATAAACCTTTTTTTGGAATAGATAAGTATTCTGATCAAAGAATTACCGACGAGCGCTATTTATCTTTAATTCAGACATTGAAAATACCAGAGCTGTGTTTTTCCGGAATCTCTAGAGAAACTCCCGATTTTTCTTGGAATGAAATTAATGAATGTATTAATCAAGAAAGGAGAAAAGCTCAGGAGTACTTTTGTAATTTCTTTAGAAAAAAAGAAAAAAATGATTAAATGAGGATATATGAAAGACTATTTGAAAATTATTAAAAAAAGGCTACAAGATATTTGGAAAGAAGTATTGAGTGTTTTTACTCGTTTTGGCTTTTCTTTTAAGAAAACATTTAAAAAGCCCGCTCCGTACATTCTTTTTTCTTTATTTGTATCTTCTTTAGTTTTTTCTGAAATAGCCTATTCTAGAAATTCAGTTAATCTTGCTTACGGTTTTGCAAATTATTGTCAGGATACAATAATATCCGAGCATTACGATGTTGTGACCTTTGGTGCCCGTCCGGTTGAGCCAAATGATTCAAAGAACTTTAATCGCTATTCTACTGTGTGTAGAAATATTAATAATGCATATTATAAACAGGCCGTTTCTTTTACTAAAACTGTTGATGAAGATGGTGCTGATTTAGCTTTTGATGTTACTGTTCCATTCGTTGATGAGGTAGTAGAACACATTACATTGGGTACTTTTTTTGATTATAGAGGAGAGAGTCGTGATAGGAAATATTTGGCGACTATTAGATTAGAAATAATGGATAAAAGTAATGACAACATTGATTGGCTTAACTTTCCTTTTGAGGGGAAAGATGCGAGTTCATACATACCATTAAGCCTTGCTGAGACGATTGTTTCTAAATCTAATGGGTTTTATGACAATGTTTTCGATTTAATCGGAAGCAAGTATTCAATTGAATTGGGTGAAAAAAAGTACAACCTTTCTATAAATAATATATATAGAACAGATACTTATTCGGGACCTTATTTTAAAGCCACGGTCGGAGAACCTATTATTACTGATTTAAAAGCAATATCTTCGGAATATTATTCAAGACTTTTGATAGGGTCGTGTAGTGATGCAATATCAATTGTAGGTATTCAAAATTATCTTGGTAGCATTTTTGAAGACGGTGATAGTTATGATCTTTATTTATCATCTGTACAAGGAAAGAAAAAAGCGTTGAATACACCTTATGATTTTAACGAAACAATAAAAGAAATATCTTCAAGCTCGATGTCAAATGTTTTTAAAACACTCTTTATCTTCCTTACTTTCTTTGTTTTTGTAATTCAAATCGTTGTTTGCTATTGGTTCTATAGAAAACATCGACTAATTTGGTTCGATTTTATTCCATCGTTAGTTATTGAAGAAGTAGTATTTTTAATTTTATATTCAATTTTTTATTTCAGTCTTAGAACAACCATTCGCGTTTATATATGGTGTAATTTATTGACTATGATTGTTGGCGTACTTTCACCGATTTTATTATTTTTCATCTTAAAGTTTCTTTGCAGGAGGGTCGAAAATGATTAATAAGGCTTTTCGAAACCTTTTAACTTTTTTCAAACAATCTTTCCTCCTGTTTTTTGATGAAATTAAATCTGTAAAAGCACTGGTTAAAGATAAAAATGTTCTTGATATATTGTTGTTGATATTTCTTTTTGCCTATCTTTTTTTAAGCAACATTTTTTCTCGAAAGCCATTTAACTATGTGTATAATGCTATTTTTATTCTGTTCTCAATTCTTTTAATAATAAAACTTATTAAAACAAAGCAGTTTGTAATTAATAGATATCTTCTTTTTTGGTTATCTTTCATTGTTATAACCTTGCCTATTAATCTTTCACTGAAAGTTTATTCTTTGACTCCATACGTGAACTGCCTTAATGCTGTTATACTATTTATTTACATTTCAACTTTAACAAACGAACTAAAAAAAGTGGCCATCAGAATAACATATTTTGCTTTAATATGTTACTTTGTTGCAGTTGTTATTTTGTGTACGAAAGACCTTCTTGTTTATAAATCTTTTGTACCCTTCTATGATTATCGAACTTTAGGAAATCTTGATGGCCTTTCCAATTTGTTAGCTTTGTGCTTTCTTATATCCATGTATTACTTCAGAAAAGGAAGTGTTTTATCGCTCGTGTTATCTCCGCTATTAATTGTTTATATTGCATTATCTTCGAGAAGAACTGCCTTTTTATTGGTTGTTGTTGGCTTTTTTGCATTAATTATTTCATTTCTTAAAAATAGATCAATTAAAACCAAGATTATTTGGTGGCCAATAATCATTGCGATTTCGATTTCCTTTATGTTTATGCCGTTTATGAAAGAAATGAGAGAACGGCTCTTAAGTTCAATTAACATTTTTAGTAATACCGGTTCTACTGATGGCTCATCAGAAGCAAGACTTGGTATGATCGTTAGAGGGTTCTTTTATGGAATGACCAATCTCTTTAGGCCTTATGGGTTTGAAAGAATTTCACTTTATGTATATGAACCTAGTCACGATACATTTGGCGACTTGGCTTACGCATACGGAGGAGCGATTGCTGTAATTTATTCTATCGGATTAATTATTGGCGCCATTAACATGGTAAAGAAAGATAGTGAATATAGATTTTTGCGGGCATCAATTGGCTTTTCTTTTATCTTTATGTTTTTCTTATCGGCAATCTTTGTTACAAGAACGTACTGTATTATAATTGGCATTATTTGTGGTTTGGAATATGGAGTTATTAAGAAAAGAACGCCAATTAGAACTGATAGTTATTATGAGGTGGCCATTTGATGAAAATTTGTTATTTAATCCAGGATTTTAGTTTAGGCGGTTCTACAACCGTTGTTTACGATTTAATTAACAATGCACCAGCATCCGACACCATTTTTTTGTTACTCTTTTTTGATATTTTCGATCCTCGATATTCTAGTATAAAAAATAAAAAAAATGTTCAAATTATATTTCTTCACAAGACAAAAACAGTTGATTTCAAATTTCTTAAATCACTTAAAAAAACAATAAATGATATACGACCAGATATAATTTCTTGTCACCTCTCATGTGTTTTTTATTTATCACTTGTTTACGATTTTAAAAAATCAATTGTTTTTCATACCATACACAACAGACCAAAAAAAGACTTACCGTTTATTTATCGCTTATTTTTAAGAAAAAAAATAAGAAATAGAGACATTGAACTTATTAGTTGTGGCGAATCGGTCAAGGAAGAAGCTGAAAAATACTACAGAGTCCCAGTGCATAACATACAAAACGGCATCGATATTAGCAATTCTGTTCAAACAATCAATAATACTTTTGATGAGGTTACTTTTTTATCAATTGGCAGGCTTACAAAGGTAAAATCAGTTGATAATGTTGTAAAAGCATTCGATTTGGCCCACAAGAAAACAGGGCGCGGCAAGCTCATTATTTGCGGGTATGGACCTGAAGAAGATTATTTAAAAACCCTTGTTAATGATAGAAATCTATCGAGCTGCGTATCGATTCTTGGTAAAACGAATGATGTTGAAAGGTATTATCGCCAGTCTCAAGTGTTTTGCTTATTGTCAGAAAGAGAGGGCTCACCAATAGTGCTACTTGAATCTATGAAATACGGACTATGTGCAATTGGGTCTAATGTTCAAGGAACTCGTGATTTAATAATTGATGGTCAAACAGGTTTTTTGGTTGATTATAATGATGTGAATGGTGCGGCTGAAAAGATGATTCTCTTTATTAATGATAAAAATAAATTACTTAAAATGAGAGAATCGTCATTAAAGAATGTTACCAATTTTGATTTAACAAAAATGGTAAAAACATACTATAATTTATTCGCGGTTCGATTGAAGGAGAAATTGAAATGAAGAATGTTCTTGTTGTTGGTGCGCATTACGATGATGCCGAGTTGGGCGTTGGTGGAACATGCGCAAAATTGGTCAGCCAAGGCTGTAATGTATACAAATTAACTTTGACTGATAATGTGACTGACTTTAAGCAAAAAAATATTAAAGTTGATAATGAGTCAAGCAAAAAATCTAGCAAATTAGCTTGTGAGATCCTTGGTGTTAAAGAAATAACAGATTTCGAAACACTTCCATGTAACGAACTTAAATATTCTGCATCACTCATGCAAAAGCTTGAATCTATTATTTTTGATTTGAATATTGACACTTTGTTTTTTCATTTTGACCATGATTTAAACACCGATCATTTAGAGGCCTCAAAGTTGTGCTTGATTGCTGGTAGACATTGTAAAAATCTATTTATGTATCAAAGCAATGGTTACATCCCAGAAAATCAATTTCACCCGACCATTTTCTTTAATATTGACCGCTTCATCGAAAAGAAAAAAGAAGCCTTAAAACAATATGGTTCAGAGCACAATCGTTTTAATAGAATGTTTGATATGAACATTAAAAGAAATGAGGTTTGGGGATATGGTTGCGAGAACTTGTTTTCTGAAGGTTTCGTTCCTGTAAAAATGGTTATTGAAAATGAAGATTGATGTCATAGTTTTTACTTGTGATAAATACTCATCATTATGGAGCTATTTTTATTCTTTTTTTAATAAGAATTTTCCGACTGAATTTGTCGATAAAATTTATTTTATAACCGACAAAAAACCTAGTTGTTCTTCTACTATCGATGATTCATTATTTATTGTGAATGACAGCAATAATTTTTTCGAACGGATTGACCCATTTTTACTAAAATCAAAATCCGATTATTTTTTATTTTTGTTAGATGATTATTTTTTGACTAATTCAATTAATAAAAACGTTTTCGAATCATTGCTGGATTTTTGTTTAAAATCTTCTGCGGATTATTTAAAACTTACAATAACTCACAATAATACTTTCTATAAAAGAAAAGTGAACGGAGATAATAATTTTCATTTAATAAAAACTAAAAAAGAATATAGTGTAGACCTCTATCCTTCCATTTGGAAAAAGGATTTCATTTTAGATATCAAAAGAAAGTGGAATTTTAAAGGGAGTACTATTTGGGATTTTGAGGGAAAGATAAACAAAGTTAACAAAAGCAATAAGTGTTTTATTTATACCGGTAGGGAAATTTCCTTTGTGGATGTGATTAGAAAAGGCAAACTCAGAAGAGAGGCACATAAAGTTTTATCATCTAAGTATGGTTATGATTTATCGACTCAATGGCAATTAATGTCTAAGAAAGAGAGTGTTAAAGATAAAATCATACCGTTTCTTTCTATGTACTCGCCGCGTTTTATAAAAGAGGTATTTAAGGCTAAAGGAAGAAAAAAAGGCAGAAGCTATTATAGTGATTAACCATGGATAACAGTGCATTAATAACAGAAGGACGATTCAAAAAAAGCACAAGAAATATTGCTTTTTCTCTTTTGTCACAAATAATAATTGTTTTATTTGAAGCTTTGGCTCGTCGTTTTTTTCTTCAAGTTTTTGCAAGTGAATATTTGGGGCTAGGCAGCACATTCAGTAGTATTCTAAATATTCTTTCGTTCGCAGAATTGGGGATTGGCTCGGCAATCGTTTTTAGTTTATATAAACCAATAGCAGAAAATAACCAATCGAAAATACGGTCCTATATGAAAGTTTATCGAAACACATATTGGATTATCGGCTCTATAGTTTTGATTTTTGGAGCAGCACTAACGCCATTTTTAAATCTTTTCGTTAAAGAGATGCCCGACATTCCGTACGTTCAATTAATTTATTTGCTTTTTGTTTTTCAATCAGGAATTCAATACTTTTTTAGCTATAAAATCACATTTTTGAATGCCAACCAGCAAAACTATATTTTCCAAAGAATGCAAATAATTGCTTCTTTTATCAAGCTAGGACTTCAAATATTGTCAATCTTAATATTTAAAAACTATTTTATGTATTTAGGTTCGGCGATATTAGTAATTATTGTTCTTGATTTGGTGTGTTCAATATTTGTAAATAAAAAATATCCGTTTATTAAAGGAAAGGCTGAAAAGCTTGAAAAAGAAGAAGTCGAACATTTGAAAAAAAATGTTTTTGCTCTTCTACTTTATAGAGTTGGAAACACGCTTCTAGTAACCATTGATACTATCGTGATATCAAAAATGCTTGGTATCATTCCTGCTGCAATATACGCAAATTATCATCTTATTATTACTTACTCTGATACTTTTTTTGTAACGGTGTTGGGAACAATTACTCCTTCTCTTGGAAATTTTATGGTTGGAGCAGATGCAGATAAAAAAAGAGAACTGTTCAAAAGGCTCCAAAATGTTTACTCGTGGATTACCACTTTAGTTGGAGTTGGCATGATTGTTTGCTTTAATCCATTGATTTCATCCTGGCTCGGCGACAAATATCTTTTAGATCAAAGCATTGTTGTTATGCTAGTTATTAGTTTATCACTCACTAATTTTCAAAGACCGTGCTCTTTGATTCGTGATGCAAATGGTTTGTTTTGGTATGGTAAGTTAAGGCCGTTAATAATGGCGATAATTAACATTGTTGCATCTGTAATTTTAACTTATTTCTTTGGAATGATAGGAGTGGTTATTGGTACAATAATTGCAAAATTGTCGACATTTGTTTGGTATGATCCGTATATAGTTTATAAGCATGTCTTTATAAAAGGGCTGGCAGAGTATTTTTATGATTACATTGAAAAATGGATAATCTTCTTGCTATTAGCTATTGTCTGCGTTGCATTGTGCAATAAATTACCATTTGTGGGATGGATAAACTTTTTCGCAAAAGCAATTATTGTAACTATTATTGTAAACCTTGCCTACATAAATATTTTAAAAAGAACCGGCGAGTATATTTACCTTAAAGATCACTTATTTAATATCTTTAAAAAATCTAAATCGTAATTAAAAGGTTTTGATGTCGGCTTTTGAAGGTTTGGCTGCAAGAAATCTGTAATATAATGCTTTTCAAGAGATAGATTATTTCTTATGCTTTCAAATATTTTCTTTCCCTTTTCATTATTAATTAATAAAAGAGATGTTCCGTTTTCGTCATTGAATAGACTATTAGTTTTTTCGATGCCCCAGCAGTCCCCAATTGAAATATCTCCAATTCTAAAAATAGTTGTATAGCAGCAACTAAAACACACCGGTCTTGTTATAACATTTTTAAAATATAAACTTGCGTATTTATCTGCCTCTTTGTGAGGAACGATTCCCCCGTTTTTAAGTTTTATCAATGTCGCGGCTCCTGAATGCCACCCAAACTCTTTGCTCCTAAATTCAATTTTTTCAATCAATCCGTATTTTTGTTGTATGTTCGAGATAAAATTATCAAAGATTAGTGGTGATGGAGCTCCGTGGCAAACGATATCGATGGTATAAAGATTATCTTTTTTTGTTTTATTGAGATCTAAAAAAATATTCAATGCGTGAATTTGGCACGATGTTCCGGTAAATAAAACTAATTTACCAGAGTTTAAATACCCAGTGATTTTTTTAAAAACATCTTTTAAATTGCTTTGGACATATTTTGCTTTTCTCATCTGATCACGAACCTCTTTATCAAAAGTTATTGCGTGAAAAACAGATTTAAAATCATCACTATAAACTGCTCCGCAAACACAGCCGCCTTGTTCTAAAATAAAGTTTGAAATGGCTGTAAATACGCCACCAGATGTGCTTTTAAACAGCGAATCTTTATCTTTTATTCTAGCTGCATAACAATCAAATAAAAACGGTACTTTTTCATATTTATTAATTGATGGACATGCTTTTACGCACAATCCGCAATTTACACATTTAGTCAAGTCTACAAAAGGATTTAAAAAGCCGTTAGAATATTGCATCTGTATTGCTTGTTTTGGACAAATGTTATAGCAATTAGAGCAGCCGAAGCAGGTATCGTTATTAACAAAATTTTTAATCATTGTCGCCACCTATATTTCTTTTTAAATACTTTTTGGAAAAGTCTATTATGGTACTTAAATTTGAGTATGCAACTTGTCCATCAATACTTTTGTATGAGAAACTTTTATCTGTTATTAATTTGTCTTGTTCATTAATTAAGGATATCAAAGATAAAATTCTTGCGTTTCTGGTTTGGTGGGCACAAACGACTACTTTTTTCCCAAATATTAACGAAAATGCAAAACCATGATAGGAGTTTGTGATTACAACATCTGCGTTTTTTATATGCGATAAGAAAATTTTAGGATCGAAAGCAGTGATTGTTTTGCCATACCTTTTATTAATCATTTTGCAAGCTGACAATATTAATACCGGCAATTTGAATTCCTTTTTAGTCTCTTCAATTGCTTTTAATAACCACTCTGTTTTCTCGACTGCATAGACTAAAATGTATCTTCTTTTGATTGGTTTTGTTAAAGATACCCAGTCAGATTTTTTTAAAAGAAAAACAGGATCAACAACGATATTTCTCTCTTTTAATGCTATTAATTCAGATACCAATTCATAGCCGCTAGTTTCTCGGAAAGAAATACTTCTAAAAGATGGCAAGAAAGACATAATGGCCCATTTTTCCAGATCTAACAATTCGCTTTTCCCAAAGCTAGAAGCATATGAAATTTTTTTAATTCCATCAAATGGAAGATAGTAAGTAATTGTATTACCAGAAATAGATGTGCTTAATATTTGGTCGCTACCTGAAATGATTACTGAGTACTTATCAAGATCAATATAATCACCATCACCATAATATTTATTATGTGATACAACATAATATTGCTTTTGGAATTCTTTAAATAACCGCTCTCTTGCGTTTGTTTTCCATGATGCTGGCCAAAAATATTTTTTTGCAAAGCTAAAAACTCTTCTTTTCCAACTCTTCTTTTTTAAATAGTTGTTTGGATAAAAATCTATTATTTCGCATGACGAAATTTCATTTTGGATGAAATGCTGCAAAGCATATGCTTGAAGATTTGCGCCAACATTAAGCACCCTGTGAAATGTTAATATCCCAATCGTTTTATATTTATTTTGCATATATGGCTCTTATAACTTTTATTAAATTCTCTTTCTTGTGTAAGTCGGTGTTATAATGCTGTCTTTTCCAACCGTTTGCCTGATAATCATTAATAATCATTTTCGCCCACGCATTTGGACCATCGCTAAGCTTCAAAAACACAACACCTCCAAAATTGGTCGATTTTGGTACTGTATCTGAGGCAATGCATTTTAAACCAGAACTTTGGCCCTCTAATAATGTTGTTCCAAAACCCTCAACTTGGGACGGGAAAAGCATATAATTGCTTTTGTCGAAGTACTTAATTTGGTCCTCATCGTATTTTAAAAATATTACATTGTTAGTTAAATTATGTTCCAAAACGTAATTCTTCATAGCAGTTGAGTAATCTTTGTAAAAATCATTTCCGATTAAAAATAACTTGGAATTTGGGTAACGCTTAATTATTTGTTCAATAACAAGTATAGAAAACAGTTGATTTTTGTTTGGCTGGAATGAACCTACTTGAACGAATGATATGGCTTGAGGAGAAGAAGAAATTTCATGATATTTATATATTTCTTCGTTATATGGGTTTGGGAAAACTGTGTAATTTTTTTTATCACCAAAAGCAGATTTGCAAGCTTCTTTTGAACACCCCACCCTTTTTGTTATCAATGAATTAATTTGTTTTTTAACCAAACTTAAATATAATCGTTTCAGTGGATGTTTTGAACTGTGCACAATGCCATTAGTGTGTAAAATCCTTATTGGAATATGCTTTTTTTTAGCAATTTTCAAAAAAGGCAAAGAATCATATTCATTAAAACAATGAATAACATCGAACTGCTTATGTTCTTCTAGAAAGGATTTAAATCCCTGTTTACTTTTTGAGTAAGGAATATAACAAACTTTTATTCCTATTTTAAGGAAGTCGTTTAAAATTGTATTTCCGGTTTCGCTGAAGTAAATAATCTCAACATTAAAGTTTTCTCTTTTTAGAATCTTTGACAGTTCTAATATTAAACACGGAACACCGGTTTTATTTAAAGCCCCATTAGCTATAATTAATATATTGTTTATCCTTAAATTGTTTTCCATTATTTAAATTTCTATTATCGTGCTTTTTTATTATAATATAAAAAGATAATAATTAAAATTTTAACTTATGAGTATAAACCAGATACAAAACGACAGTCGCATAAAAGTGATGATGTTTATTCCAAACGTTATGAAAAGAGGTGGAATAGAATCTTTTTTGATGTCATATTTTCGAAACATAGATAAAAGAAAAATTACTTTTATTTTTTGCCAAATGTGTTCTGAAAATGAAAAAGGCGTTTTTGATAAAGAAATTATCGATAACGGTGGTTTGGTTGAGTATGTGCAATTTACAAATAAACATTTTTTCAAATCAAAAAAGGCTATTAAGTCATTATTAAACAAACATAAACCAGATGTTGTTCACGTTCACGGTGATGCCGATTGTGTTGGTCTTTTGTGTGCGCTCAAGATGTGTGGATCTAAAAATATAATTTGTCATTCTCATAACACGAATTCTTCCTCAAATCGTAATAGATTTTTGATCTGGATTAAAAGGCTATTTACATCAGCGCTATGTGATTATAGATTTGCTTGTTCCCCTGAAGCTGGACGGTGGCTTTTTGGGAAAAAGAAATTTGATGTTATTCCAAATGCTATTTGTGTTAGTGATTTTGCTTTTTCGGACGAAAAGAGATTGCTTTTGCGAAAAACTTATAAAATTGACGATAGCGCTTTTGTAATTGGGTGTGTGGGACATATTCTTTTAAAGCACAAACATCAAGATTACCTGGTTGAAATAGCCAAATTAGCACTAAAAAGACAAATGAATGTCACGATATGTTTGGTTGGTGGTGGAGATGATTTTATACAATTGAAAAATTATTGTGTTGCTGAACAAATTAGTAATGTTATTTTTACTGGAGAAATATCAAATGTTTGCGATTATTATTCGATGTTCGATGTTTTGGCTCTACCTTCTTATTATGAAGGCCTTGGGATAACGTGCATTGAAGCGATTTGCAGCGGTTTATTTGTTGTTATCTCGGATAAAGTCCCTTTGCTTAATGAAAAATGCGATAGAGAATTTCAAATACCTGCGACAAATGAATTTATGAATACATGGCTAAATGAATTATATACAAGAGCTCAGATTCGTTATTCTGATGGTGAAGAATATATTGAGATGTTGGGTTTCTCTATTGAAAAAGAAGCAAATAATCTTTTTGATTATTATAAGAGAATATCTTTGAAGTAGTTATGGAAAGACCAATTGTAAGTATTATAACGCCAGCATTTGAATGCTTGAGCACAATAAAAGATACTTTTGAAAGTATCATTTCACAATCCTTTAAAGATTGGGAATGGCTAATTGTGGAGGACTGCTCAAATGATGGAACGTATGAGTTTGTTCAACAACTTGCAAAACAAGATAAAAGGATTCGTGTTTTTAAAACAAGTCAAAACAGTGGTGCTGCTGCAGCAAGAAACATGGGCATTTTTAATTCTAATGGTAAATATATTGCATTTTTGGATGCCGATGATTTATGGAAACCAGATAAATTAAAAACACAAATTGAATATATGGAAATCAACGGATACGATTTTACATTTACAGATTATGATTTGTTATTACAAAACGGGAAAATCAAAAAGCATAAAATAAAGAAACAATTTGTGAATTTTAAAGATTTGTTAAAAAGAAATTATGTTGGATGTTTGACAGCTGTTTATAATGCTGACAATCTGGGCAAGAATTATATGCCTTTAGATTGTGAAAAAAGAGAGGATCATGGTGCTTGGTTAGACATTACAAAAAAGGGAATTAATGCTTATAGATTAGAAGAATGTCTTTCAATGTATAGAGTAGGAAGCAACTCAGTATCATCGAACAAATTTAAAATGGTTAAATTTCAGTACTTGCTGTATAGAAGACATTTGCATTTTAATGCTGTTAAATCTATTTGGTATACTATTGTTTGCTCGTTTAATAAACTAATAAATCGATATTAATTTTAAATAAACTAATTGTTATATTTATTGCCTTAACATTGCACATTTGTAAGCTATACTAGTTGTTATTCTTGTATAAAAGGAATAAATCTCATCAAAGGCTTTTTGCCAGAGATCTTCTTTAGTTTTTCATCGTTTGAACAAGAAGAAGGAGCATCTTCTTTCCATCTTTGCTTAGCTCTCTAAAATTCTTTAACAATATAACTTCATCTGCCTTAGGCATATTAGAAACACAAAAGAAATCTTCTACTGTGATGTCAAACGCATCACAGATTTTTTCTATTTGGGAAAATGTAGGCGATAGCTCATGCGCCATGATTCGGTAAAGTGTGCTTCTTGGAACGTCACATTCTAAAGACAATTGGTGTATGCTCCAGTCCTTGGCACCTAATAAATCGTTAATTCTTTTAATTATATCCATTCATAAATACATTGACTTAAACCAAAGGTTTATCAAGTCATTTTTGATTTATTTCCCAGATGTGGGACATCAATTTCCTAGTAGCGGGAAACATTTCAAATTCTCCTTAGTTATAATCTAGCTAACTTGAAGAAAGCGAGGCTAAAGGACATGCAAGAAATTATGTCGGTAAAAGAAAAAGATCCAGTAGATGTAACGTATTTTAATTCAATTGAAACTAAGGAGGTGGAGTGGTTATGGAAACCATATATTGCCTTCGGGAAGTTAACTATATTACAGGGAGATCCTGGTGATGGCAAAACTACATTTGCTTTAAAACTAGTGAGCCAATTAACTTCACTCCAAAACAGAGAAATAAAAGGTCTATGCGGTAGAAAGATTAATGTCATTTATCAATCGGCCGAAGATGGAGTAGAAGATTCTATCAAGGTAAAGTTAGAGAAGATGCACGCTGATTGTAAGAGGGTGGCATTCATCAACAAGAAGGACCTCTCTCTTGATGACAAGTCGATTGAAAAGGCGATTAAACAAACAAAAGCGGAACTGATGGTTTTAGATCCAATTCAGTCATTTATCTCTAACGGAAAATCTATGACTAGCATAAAGGGAATGAGGGAAACGCTAAGACAATTAGCTCAAGTAGCCACTAAGTATCACTGTGCAATCCTATTAATTGGCCATTTAAACAAATCTGAGGGCAAGAAAAACCTTTATAGAGGATTAGGTAGTATTGACATCACCGCGATTGCTAGAAGCGTTCTTTTTCTAAAGAAAAGTGAATACGATAACAAGATTAGAATCATCTCTAATATTAAAAACTCTTTAGAGAGCGAAGGAGATGATGTCGCGTATGAATTTGATAAAGATGAATATATTCATTGGTTAGGCGAGTATACAGAAGAGTTTGGCGAACCTGAACTTAAAGTAAACGGTAAACAAACCAATAAGAACAAACCTGTCACCAAATATCAACAAGCCGCAGAACTCATAAAGTCATATTTAGATAGAGGCACCAATGGTGCAAAGTTCATTCTTTCTAAGTGTAAAGAAAAAGGAATATCTGAATTTACTGTTAAAAAGGTGCGACGTGATTTAGGCATTAAGGCATTTAAAACCAATTCACATTGGGTATGGAGATTTGAATAATGGATTCTTCAGAAAAAGAGAAAATTAGAATACGTGCTAAAGGGTATCGAAAAGAAGAAATCCAGGTTATCAGAGCAACTCCTGTTGAAGATGTCTTTAACCCTTCTGCTCGATTAAGAGTGGCGGCGTATTGCCGTGTTTCTACGGACAATGACGAACAAGTCACCTCATATGAACTTCAAAAGAACTATTATGAGGAGCTTATTGCAAAACACGATAACTGGGACCTAGTGGAGATCTATGCTGATGAAGGCATATCAGGTACTTCACTTAATCACCGCGTTAGCTTTGCTAAGATGATTGAAGATGCTAAAGAAGGCAAGATTGATTTAATTCTCACTAAGTCGATATCAAGATTTGCGAGAAACGTGGTGGACTGTATCACTATCATTAGAGATTTAAAAAGACTCAATCCACCTGTAAGAGTATTCTTTGAAACAGAAAACATAGATACAGGTAAAAGCGATAGTGAAGTCATGTTGAATCTTTTGGCTATCTTTGCTCAAGAAGAGAGCCACACCAAAAGTGAAATCATGACATGGTCGATCCATCAAAGATTTGCATCTGGTAACTTTATCACTCCTAGATTATTTGGATACCAAATAGATAGAGATAAACCAGATAGATACATCGTCGTTGAAGAAGAAGCTAAGGTTATTAGACTTGTCTATGCAATGTATGTGGTTGGTTATCGTTATAAAGAAATAGCTGAAGCGATGGCTAGATTAGGTTTTGTTAGCAACATCAGAGGCGATAAAAAATGGAACGCTAACATTATTAGGAACATTATCGACAATGAAAGAAGATGTGGGAAGATTATCGCATGGAAGACATATACTCCTTCTTATTTAGATCACAAAGTTAGAAAGAATAACGGGAATAGAGACCAATTTGTTCTTGATGATCATCATGAATCAATTGTTCCTCAAGAAGTATATGAATATTCACTAAAGATAAAGAGGATGAGGAAGATATCGAGATATTTTGGTCCAATTCCTCCTCTTACTGTTATTAACGAAGGAATATTAAAAGGCTTTGTGTTAGTAGATCCTCGTTATCCTGGATTCAATTATGAAAATTACTTATTTGCGAGCGATTATGTAGCAAATAGTGATGGTGATAAGAGAAACCATCAAATCAGAAAAGGTGACATTAGTAATTTTGATTTAGATGGATATGAAAAGGCAGATGCTCGATTATTCGTTACTCGATTTACTCCTTCACTAACATTTAAAGGAAATAGACTTTATTTCAATAAAGCTTCAATAGATAAGTTAAATAACCCTGAATATGTTGAGATTCTTTTTGAACCAAAAGAAAGACTCCTTGCTGTAAGGAAATCATTCAAAGGAAACCCATTTGCGTTTAAGTGGGTGAGCAATGAAGGGAAAGGAATCACTAAGAGTTGTTCTGGTTTTATGCTCACCTTATACGAGCTAATGAAGTGGAATGATAATTATCAATACCGATTAAGCGGCACTAAAGGCGAAGGAAGCGACGAGTCAATTATTATCTTTGATTTGGATACTGCTCTGCCTTTAACCAAAAAGATAATTGATAAAGGTGAAACATACGATAAAGTCAGCATTAATTTGCTAGATGAATATTATGCCTACCATTATGGCAAAAACATATATGAAGATGCTTATTCGATGAGGTTATATCTCCTTGATTTATTTAAGTCTTGGGATGTTAACACAGCGAAAGTTCCTACTGAGGCAGATAGTTATACCTCTTGGGCCAAAGGCATAATAAACAGCCATTTATCCGCTTTAGCGGAAGGAGGACAATAGAATGGATGATGTGATGAATAGACCAGGGTTGTCTGACATTGAGGTCAACAAAGATCTTGAAGAAACCGTGGTCGAGAATGTCAACTATGATGGCTTCGAAGTTGTTAGAAGAGAATTCTTCTCTCATACATTTGAAGTATCAGTGAGCTTCAGGATCGATTCGATAATGTTTAATACCGCAACATTAAAGAAGATGCCTAATGTCAGATATGTGCAATTCATCGTTAACCCAGAAAAGAAGAAGATAGTAATTAAATCTTGTGATGTTGACGATAAAGATGCAATTAGGTGGTGTCAGTACAACGAAAAACTTGATAAGAGAACCCCAAAGAAGATTCTTTGTCGAATGTTTGCTGCCAAGGTCTTCGACATGATGGATTGGAATATTGAAAACCGATATAAGATCCAAGGGAATATCTTACGATCTCAAAATGAAATACTAATAGTATTTGATCTAAACGATACTGAAGTATATACACCAAAAAGAAGAACTGAAGATGGGAGATGTATGAAATCAAAACCATACTATCCGGAAGGTTGGAGAGAATCATTTGGCTTGCCTGTTGCCGAACATGAAAGAGCGCTAGATATCAATATCCTAGATGGCTATGCTCGAATTCAGATTATTGAGCAAAGAAATGTAAAAAAGACAAAAACACCTCTTCCTTCTGTAGATGCTGCTCCAGTTGCTGAAGAAGATACTCCAGTAGTTCAAGAAGAAGCTGATACCGTTCCAGTTGAAGATGAGCCAGATCCTACACCTATGGAAGACGCATTCCCATATCTCTTTGGAGGAGATGACTATGGCAGGTAAGGATATAATATCCGTCACCTTCTTTTATAAAGACGGTTCAATTCGAGTGTCGATGGGTGCGTTAGAAAGCTTTGGACTTCCCAAGTTTATTAGATTCTTAATTAACCCTTCAAAAAAGACATTTGCTGTTGAGCCATGTAATAGAAGTGATTTAAGTGGTGTACATGTCACTTATACCATGAGTGGATTAACCGCAGGTTTCAGAACATTCTCTGTTCTACTAGTAGAACAAATCTATGAATTTATGAATTGGGATATTAAGAAGAGATATCGCGTTTATGGTAACTATATCAAAGAACAAAATGTCGCAGTATTTGATCTAAACCATTATGGTTTTGTCGAAGATTTGAAGTATTACGGAAAGGAAAAACCTTATGGCAAGAAGAAAAAGAAAACCAACCATAAGAGCTAATTTCTATTCGATTGAAAGAATCATATATAGAAAAAGGAAGTACATCTATATAACTAATCCAAAGGGATATCTGTTTTCTGGCGCATCAACTTTAGTAAAGATTACGAAAGAAGATTTGCCCAAGTGTTTCGTTCCAGCTAGATATAAGAAATGCTTTGGGTTTCTCAGGACTAACAAAGTTAAATCACTAGTTTATATCCCTAACCATAGTAATAGTCATTTTCTAAAAGATGATGTTTTGCTCATTTCTTATAGGGATGAAATTGTGCAAGATCCTGGTGATTTATATGGTTTTAAAAACTATCAGCTTTATATCTTTGGCTTAGATATCTTAACTTTCTTAAAAAGCATTAGATTATTCTCTCCAGAAGTAGACGTCAGTCGTATTGAAGAAAGAATAAGAAACAAGAAGCAGCTTTTAATGGAATCAAACAAAGAAGTTTATTCACTAGAAGCTGAAAACATTAACTTGGACTTATTCCTTTCTCATAAGCAATTGGAGGTGGCTTATTAATGGAAAAGCTATCTCTTGGAGATATTACTGTGTCAGTCAAACTTAAAATTGATGGAAGGTTTGGAAGAACATTTATTGTTCTGATTAGAAGAAAAGCATACATCCTTAAAATAACTGACGGATTTGGTGAAGCTATAACCAAAGCAGAACATATGCCGCATTTATATAAGGTTGGAATGCTCAATTATGATAAAAAGGAACGCGCGTATTATCTTTATAAATTTATAGACGGCCATTTTATCGATGAATTACCAATTCTAAATAGAGAGCTCTTGAGAGCGTTTATTGATATGGCTAGTGAAATAGATTCATTAGATTATGCGATTACAGATATTGATGCAAAGAATATGATTTTTTCTAAAGATAAGAAGCTCTACTTTGTAGATCATGACGGAATTACTCATAAAGGTATAGCGTTTTTAAGAGACTGTTACCCGTATAGCGAATGTGAAAACCATCCTCTTGAGAACCAACCTAATAGTAGTTTGAAGAATGCATATGATGTTCCAACAGAAATATATTACTTAGGTGCATTCTTATACGACAAATTCATTAAAACCAATCGCAGTGAAAGCGATGAAATTAAAAATATAGTAAGCAAGATGTGCGCTCTAGATCGCAGTGATCGCTTTGTGGACTTTGCCTCTATTAAAGCGGCGATTGATGGGTAGAAAGGAGGCTAATATGGCGAATGATGATTCAATGGTGTTCTATACGATCGATGATGTTGCTAATGCTTTAAGAATTTCAATGTTATCAGTAGTGAAGTACATCAAAAACGGCAAACTCAAATCATTTAAAATCGGAAGATTAGTAAGAATCAGAAAAACTGATTTTGAAGATTTCTTAAAAACACAAAACGCATAAGCGTAGAAAGAAGGAAAAAATGAATAAAAGAGATTTAGTTGATGTGGTCGCTAGTAAGACTGGATTAACAAAAACAGACGTTCAAAAAGTAGTGGATGAAACAATTCACACCATAGTCAGCTATGTTGCGCATGAAAACATTAGATTAGAGCCTCTTGGGACATTTAAATTGGTGGTGAGATCAGCTAGAATTGGGCGTAATCCTCAAACTAATGAACCAGTTAGTATTCCTGCAAAGACTACAATTGGGTTCAAAGCCAGTAAATCTGCCGAAGAAAAGTTTAGATAACCTTGGCCACATTAGTGGCCTTTGCTATAATTAAAAGAAAGTATTATATGTTCCAATTATGACTATAACAATGACAAAAGACGAAAAAGAAATGCTTCAAGCAATAATCAAATCTTTTAAATCGCAAAAGAAAAAGATTATTCGCAGAATTGGTTTGCCCGATTATGTCGATGAGACTAACATTTTGATTGCAACTTCTTTAAGTAATTGTACTTTAAAAATAGAAAAGAGGAGCGAGTTTTCTCATATTAACTGGAATCATTATAGCGAGTATTATATTTTTTACACCTCTAACGAAGAGGATAAAGATTTTTTAAATGAAAAGAAGGATTTAATTTTTGATATTTGTAGACGTGTTCGTATCCCGAGCGATGATTATGACCTTGTTTCTATCGATATAGAATTAAATATGTTCGATGGTGAAGAACTTGAAAAAGCACCGGAAGTTCAGTTTACCGAAATCGAGAAGAGTCTAGTCGCAGAAATTAAAAAAGCACAAGTATGCATTTATGCTGCTGTTGCGTGGTTTACAAATTGTAATATAGCAAACGAATTAGAAGCAAAAACCAAAGAGGGTCTTGATGTAATTGTTATTGTTGATGATAATGAAAAAAATAAGAATTTCTTCTCTAATCATGATTATACGTTTTCGGTAGTATTTGCTAAAATAGCCAGTCTTTTTAATAATCTAATGCATGATAAGTTCTGCATATTTGATTTAGAAAGAACAGCTCACGGAACCTATAATTGGACAAGCGCGGCAAATTACAACAGGGAAACATTTACTATTGATCCCAATAGATCTAATGCAAAAAAGTTTGCGTTAGAATTTGTCGACATAAGATTTAAATACGCTATTAAATAATTGCTTTTTGTTTAGTGAAATAAATAAAGAAGTCTTGTTCTACGCGAGCAGCTTCTTTTTATTTTTGGACATTTTTTGGTATTGTTTCAGTTTGACTTTTTCTTTGTTCAAAATTTCGTGGGATTGTTACAGTTAGACAAAGACACAAGACTGATACTAGTATTAATACAAAGTATAAATACTAGAGGTCATAAATTAGCACCGTTTTTGGTGCTTTTTTAGTGGGTTAATGTAACTAAGTATTAAACAAACTGTAAAAACACACATTATCAATAGTTTACATAAGTAGACCCAGTTAGCTTCACAACTAATCAATTAATGTATTGGCCATCAACACCAAGTGATGGTAACTATATTTATCGAAAAGTTGAGAAAAACCTACTAAATCCTGACTCTTTTCTAGCAAAATACCCAAATTGGAATGATTTAACTTCGCTTCCTAAAAAAGCAAAAGAGACTC